>JACCEB010531830.1_pt1 | contig 12485 bp, 10 predicted proteins | sample 7454761 | NCBI WGS metagenome assembly JACCEB01 (sample SAMN15323454, study PRJNA562643) | freshwater metagenome | isolation source: river surface water | place: USA:Blue River Watershed | collected 2017-08-18 | reverse complement strand
GTCGTATCAAATGTAGTCATACCATTGCCTTTTCAATTGAGTCTCTCAGTTTGTCTACTCCAAATACCTCTTGTTTTAATTTGGTGAGCTGATCGCGAAGCTGCGCCGCTTTTTCAAACTCAAGATTACGAGCATGCTCCAGCATCTGCTTTTCAAGTCGGATGAGCTGCTTGGAGATCTCCTGTGGAGAGCGCTCTAGCGCCACCTCTTCTTGCGAGTCGGCAACATCACGATCGGCGCCACGGCTATCAATCACGCCGTCGATCAGATCCCGAATTTGTTTCATTACACCCCGAGGCGTAATACCGCGCTCGGTGTTAAAGGCCAGCTGCTTTGTTCTACGACGCTCGGTCTCTTCAATGGCCCGACGCATGGAATCGGTCATGCGATCGGCATAAAGAATCGCCTGGCCATTCAGGTGTCGGGCGGCCCGGCCTATCGTCTGAATCAGACTGCGCTCCGAGCGCAAAAAGCCCTCTTTATCTGCATCCAAGATGGCCACGAGCGAGACCTCGGGCAAATCTAGACCTTCGCGCAGCAGATTAATCCCCACCAGCACATCGAATGCGCCCAGTCGCAGATCGCGCAAAATTTCGACCCGCTCAACCGTATCGATATCGGAATGCAGATATCGAACGCGTACGCCATTGTCAGACAGGTAGTCGGTGAGGTCTTCGGCCATACGCTTGGTCAGCGTTGTCACCAGAACCCGCTCCTGGCGATCCGCCCGCAGCTTGATTTCACCGAGCAAATCATCCACCTGTGTCGCCGCCGATCGTACCTCCACCGCCGGGTCCACCAGGCCCGTTGGTCGCACCACCTGCTCCACGACTGCGCCGCCACTTTTTTCTAACTCGTAAGTCGCAGGCGTGGCGGATACGAATACCGCCTGGCGCATCTTAGGCTCAAACTCCTCGAACTTCAGCGGCCGGTTATCCAAGGCCGAAGGCAGTCGAAAGCCATAATCCACCAGCGTTTGCTTACGGGAACGGTCGCCGCGATACATACCGCCCAGCTGGCCAACGGTCACATGGCTCTCATCGATAAAGACCAGGGCATCACGCGGCAAGTAATCTACAAGTGTCGGGGGTGGCTCACCCGGCTTTGCACCTGAGAGGTGACGGGTGTAGTTCTCAATGCCCTTGCAAAAGCCCAACTCAGCCAGCATTTCAATATCAAAGCGGGTTCGCTGCTCAATCCGCTGGGCCTCGACGAGTTTCTGCTGGTCAATAAAAAAGCGTGAACGCTCGATCAACTCTTCTTTGATTGTTTCAATTGCTCGCAAAACAACGTCACGGGGCGTGACGTAGTGCGACGATGGATAGACCGCAAAACGCGGCAGGGCCTGTCGCACCCGGCCGGTGAGCGGATCGAAAAGCTGAAGTGACTCAACCTGATCATCGAAGAGCTCAATTCGCAGCGCGAGCTCTGCATGCTCGGCAGGAAAAATATCAATGGTGTCGCCCCGCACCCGGAAGGCGCCGCGCGAGAACTCGATGTCGTTGCGGTCGTATTGCATCCGAACCAGCTGCGCGATGAGCTCGCGCTGGCTGAGCCGATCGCCCTGACGCACGATCAACACCATCTGGTGATAGTCCGCAGGGTTGCCGATTCCGTAGATGCAAGAGACCGATGCCACGATGATGGTGTCGCGGCGCTCAAGCAGGGACTTGGTGGCGGAGAGCCGCATTTGCTCGATGTGCTCATTGATCGCGGAATCTTTTTCAATAAACAGATCCCGCTGGGGCACATAGGCCTCCGGCTGGTAGTAGTCGTAGTAGGAAACGAAATACTCGACCGCATTGTTCGGGAAGAAAGTCCGCATCTCGGCGTACAACTGGGCGGCAAGGGTCTTATTTGGCGCAAGCACCAAAGCGGGGCGTCCGAGCCGAGCGATCACGTTGGCCATGGTGAAAGTCTTGCCCGAACCCGTGACACCGAGCAGGGTCTGGTAAGCCACGCCGTCCTCGATGCCCTGCACCAGACGTGCGATCGCTTCCGGCTGATCGCCGGCCGGCTCAAAGGGAAGCGCGAGCTCGAAGGGGCTGCCGGGGAAGCGAACAACCCCGGGGTTTTCACGGACACCCATGCTAGACTTTTCGGCTGATTTCTATCGGATTAAAAAATTGTGCAATCGCGCATTTTCCTCCGGCAGGCCCCATATTTCCACCTTTTTTTCTGCTTCCAAGCCCTTGACAAAGGGCTTCTGACTGCCTCATGACCAGCCCAGCCCAAAGTCTTTTTTCCTCCGTTGAGATGGCCCCGAAGGACCCGATCCTTGGCCTGACTGAAACCTTTCTTGCCGATCAGCGGCCCGAAAAGGTGAACCTTGGCGTCGGGGTCTACTACGACGACCAGGGCAAGCTGCCCCTGCTGCGGGCCGTGAAACAGGCTGAGGAAGCCCGAGTCGCCAAAGGCCTGCCGCGTGGCTATCAGCCCATCGATGGGCCGGCCGCCTATAACAAAGCCGTACAAGCACTGCTTTTTGGCGCCAATAGTCCCGTGCTTGCAAGCGGTCGGGTCGTGACCATTGACGCCTTAGGTGGAACCGGGGGGCTTCGGGTGGGGGCGGAATACCTTCGCCGACTCTGCCCGGATAGCCGAGTCGCCATCAGTGACCCGACCTGGGAAAACCACCGGGGGGTCTTCGAAAGTGCGGGCTTTACTGTCCAGAGCTACACCTACTACGACCCCCAGAGCCATGGCCTGGATTTCGGTGGCATGGTCCAAAGCCTGAAGGGCATGCCGGAGCGGACGATCGTGCTGCTGCACGCCTGCTGCCATAACCCCACTGGCGTCGATCTCAATCTTCAGCAGTGGGAACAAGTGGTGGCCCTATGCAAGGCCAAGCAGTTCATTCCCTTTCTTGATTTGGCCTACCAAGGCTTTGGCGATGGAATCGATCAGGATGCCGCCGCGGTGCGCCTTTTTGCTCAGTCCGAAATGCCATTTCTGGTGGCCAGCTCGTTCTCGAAATCCTTTTCCCTGTACGGTGAGCGTGTCGGCGCGCTCTCGCTGGTCACATCCCATGCAGATGAGGCTGCCCGCGTGCTGAGTCAGATCAAGCGGGTTATTCGAACCAACTACTCTAATCCGCCGACCCATGGCGGCGGCATAGTGAGTGATGTCCTGAACAGCACAGAGTTGCGCGCGCTCTGGGAGCAAGAACTCGGCGAGATGCGCGATCGGATTCGGCAGATGAGAACGGCCTTCACCGAAAAACTCAAAGCCCTTGGTACGAAACAGGATTTTTCGTTTGTTACAAAACAACGCGGCATGTTCAGCTTCTCTGGCCTAAGTGCCCAGCAGGTCGACCGTCTGCGCGAAGAACACGCCATCTACGCCATCAGCACCGGCCGTATTTGTGTCGCTGCTTTGAATTCCAATAATATCGACCGGGTTGTTCGCGCTGTTGCCAGCGTGTTGTGAACCCCCCTGCCTAGGCTAGCGTAAAACCCTAAGGACTTTTCCCGAGTGACCTCGGGAAGTCGCCTCTCGACAATAAAAACTCTTCGTCGAGGAGGCCCATGCAGCGTGCACAAGAGGCCGAGGTGAGATCGGTCGCATCAGAGCTTCGCATCGCCATTTGCGATGACTGGGAGCAGTGCGCGCTCTCCTGTGCGGATTGGGCAGAATTACAGCAGCTCGCTGACGTCCAATTTTTTTCCGCGCCGTTTCAATCCCCAGAAGATGCGATCCGCAGACTGGCAGATTTCGATGCAATCTGCCTGATGCGCGAACGGACACCCTTTCCCAAAGAAGTGATCGATCAGCTGCCCCGTTTGAAACGGTTACTCTTTACAGGCGAACGCAATGCGGCTGTCGACATCGGACATGCCCGCAGTCGCGGTATTGAAGTCAGTGGTACTACAAGCGGCCCCAACAAAGCCTCCACTGCGGAGCACACATGGGCCCTGATTTTGGCCGCAACGCGTCGGATCGTGCCTGCGATGCAGACGGCACAGCAAGGACTTTGGCGGCCTGTTGATGACGCCCGCTATCCGCTGCCAGACGTTTTAGAGGGAGATCGGATCGGCGTCATCGGCCTTGGCGCGATTGGCAGTCGCGTCGCACGCATTGCTCAAGGCTTTGGCATGGAGGTAGTCGCCTGGAGCCAAAACCTGACGGATCAGCAGGCGTCCTCGCTGGGGATACGTCGGGTAGAGAAAAACGAATTGATTGCGACCTCAAAAGTTATCAGTCTGCATCTGGTGCTCTCGGATCGCACTCGGAGAGTGATCGGCCAGACTGAGTACTCGCTGATGCGCCGAGACGCATTGCTGGTCAATACCTCGCGATCCGGACTCATTGATCAAGAGGGGCTGATTGCAGCGCTGGATTCAGGCCGCCCGGGCCATGCCGCTCTCGATGTATTCGACCAGGAGCCAATTGCGGAAAATCATCCGCTGCTGACACATCCTTGCGTAACCCATACGCCCCATCTGGGCTACGTCGCCGCACCTGTGATGGAGATCTTCTACCGTCAGTTGGCAAATGATCTCACCGTCTGGTCGCGGCAGTGGCTAAATACAAACGCTGCACCCGGGGGCTACCGGCCCCCCTCATCCGCCTCCGGTGTGACACCCAACGCAATCAGAAAACGCGACACCATGTTGTAGGCGGCAATTACGCCGACCAGCTCCACCAATTGTGTTGCGCCCAGCGCTTGATGCAGCCGTTGCATCAACTCTGCGGGCACTTTGATATCCCGTGTCATATGACATGTGAGCGTAATGGCATCTTGCTCGAGCGCAGAAAAAGCGGATAAGTTTGCATCCGCATTCCCAATCGATCTGAGCTGCTTGACCTGTGCTTCTGTGCCCCCCGCAGCCAGAAGCTCGGGCGCGTGGTGAATGAATTCGTACTCCGCACCGTTGAGGACTGCAACACCACACATTGCGATTTCACGCAACGTTGCCGGCAACGAGAGCTCTCGTCGCACGGCACCCATGAAGATATTCCAGCCGCGGGCATACGGAATGCTATGCAGCAGCATGCGATCCAAATTGATAAACGCCCCTCCCCTTCGGGCTCTTATCGCATTGACAAGCTCAGCCGGCTCCTGAAGATCAGCGGGGACATAGGGAATCATGGGCTGCATAGCGACCTCGTGAATCAGAAAATGGAGCCATTACTCTAGGGCTTTTTACTCGCCTGGAGGGGCAGAGTCGAATGGTGTAGACTCTAAGGCTGTTTTGATCCTCGATAGCTCAGTTGGTAGAGCACCGGACTGTTAATCCGTAGGTCCCTGGTTCGAGCCCAGGTCGGGGAGCCACCCTTCTCTTGCCCCACTTCCCATGAAAAGTTTACTTGGACTAATCTTTGCGGCCCTCTGCCTTCCCGCAATCGCCCGGGACTGCGTTGTCGTGATGATGCACGGAAAGTGGGGGGGTCCGAAGTCGCCCTACCTGCGCGTACTTACCGAGAAAGTTCAGCGCGTCTGCGATGTCGAACTCAGGGAGATGCCATGGTCAAGAAATCGTAACTACGATGAAACCTATGAAGCGGCCCTCGCCAAACTCTCGGATTCCGTGCGGAGTTACCGAGAGAAAGGCTACAAAAAGATTTTTCTTGGCGGCCACAGCTTTGGGGCCAACGCCTCCATGGCCTATCAGGCAACTTTTGGTGATATTGACGGCGTTATTGCGCTGGCTCCCGGACATTCACCCTACGCGATGTATCAAATGGGCATGAATCGGTCGCTGATTGAGACCGCAAAAAAGCATGTAGCAGAGGGACGGCCAGAAACTTTGCTTGAATTCACCGATCTCAATCAAGGAGAACGAAAAACCTTCTCGATCAGGGCGGATGTCTTTTATAGCTACTTCCGGCCTGATGGCCTAGGGAATATGGCGCTATCAGCGTCCCGGTTTAAAAAATCAGTACCTTTCATGTGGGTCATCGGAACAATGGATCCTCTATATCCTGGAGGCGCAGCTTACGCCTACGATAAGACGCCCTCGAACCCGCTGAGCAAGTACATTGTGGTCGCTGCAAATCACGCCATGACTCCAGAGGTTGCCTCAGATCAGGTGTTGGAATGGATCACCCGGGTGCGAGACATTTGAACCACCACTCGCTCAGTGATGCTGTTTAATCAAGACTTATGTCAGACGCTACCCTGATCGTCGCGCTAGAAGGTCTGCTGATTTTTGGCGGCGTGCTGGCCTTCGGGATCTGGCAGCTGCGCAGCATCAAAAAAGATCAGGAGGCGGCTCGTCATCAGCGCAACGAAACTACTGCGAGCGATAAGGAGCCCTCATGACGCCAGCAGCGGAATCTATTAACCCGCTAACCGAGGCAATCCAGCTGGCGATCGCACCAGTCTTTCTGCTTACGGGTGTTGCTGGAATGCTCAATGCACTTGGCATTCGACTTGCCCGCGTTATCGATCGCGGCCGTGCGCTTGAAGATATCCTGATCCAGAGCAGTCCGTCGACCGAGCCCAGATTTGATCAATTCATGATCGAACTTCAGTCGCTAGATCAGCGCCGCAAGATCATCAATGGTGCGACTGCCCTGATGGTGCTGTGTGCTGTGCTGATTGGATTGACGGTGGTTGAACTTTTTTACTCCACCGGTTTACAAGGCCGCCTGCAGCTGTCGCATTGGGTCGCCACAACATTCTTGCTTGGCTTTGGCAGCTTCATCGCTGCCTGCGTGCTTTATCTTGTCGAAATTATTCTTGCCTCTCGCAGCATTACGCTTTTCAAGAAGAGGCCTTAAAGGGGCTGCTGCGATGCAGCCCGTAATCAAACAGCGGAAAAAGCAGGCAGCCTGCGCCCAACGCTGCAAAACCGATTGCCCAATCCATTGCAGAGGCGCCGCCACCGGAGAGATCTAAGGCAGCGCCAAACACCGCCGGGCCAATCACACCACCCACACCAAACCCGATCAGCGAATACAGGCCCATGGCCGCCCCTTTCACTTCGGACTGTGCCGACGCCACCAGCCCCGCGGTCAGCGTGGCCGAATCCGCCATGATCAGCATGGAATAAACCAGAAAGAGTCCGAACACAAGCCACCAGCTAACGCCTGAGGCGAGTGCCATCAGCACACCGACCACCGAGGTCAGGCCCATCACCATTACGATCCATGCACGACGGCCAATCCGCAAGGCGACTTCGTTTCCAAGAATCGACGCCGGCACAGAAAAGACACTGACGATCGCGGCAGCCGTTGCAGCGGAAACGACCGTGAGTGTTCCTGGGGGCAGAAGGCTTACGCTAAAGGCGAGAAATGCGACCGACCAGGCCCGCGAGCCGAAAAGCTCCGCGCAATGAACACCATACCCCACGGTGTAACCCAAGCACCGCCGATCCCGAAGTACTGCCTGCCAGGTATGAATCGGAAATAAGCGCTGCATTGACCAGGCCACTGGAGTCGGATGCCGCTCATGGGCCAATGGCCGGGTGCTGGCCAGCACCAACAAAGCCGCCATTAGTGGGCCCAATCCACAAAGAAAAAAAGTCCAGTGGGTACCGAGTCGCGGCAACGTCTGGCCCGCAATCAACAGCGAGGATGCGGCCCCGAGGCCAAAAAAAGCGGTGTAAAAGGCGACGAATCTCGATTGCTCACGGCCGCGGGTCCGATCCGACAGAATCTTTAACCCGGGCATATAAGTGGCGGCAATTCCCATACCCAACAGCACCTGGAAAAATAACGCCGAAAGAAAGCCCTCGGCCCCGAGCGCAAAGCCGAATCCAGCCGATGCCGCGATGAAACTACCCGCGGTGTAAATCCGACGTGCGTCCATCACATCTGTCAGGCTTGACCAGGTCGAGACCGTCGCGACGTAGCCGATAAAAAAACCACTGGCGATCCAGCCGGCCTCGCTATTGCTTAAGGCCCATTCCTGCTGAAGCTGTGTCAGCGCAACCGCATAGGTCGAAAACCCCAGCAACGAAAGAATATGGGCCAACAGCAGAGAGACGGCAACACGCTTCATCTGCGCAGGCAGCTACCGCGCGATCCTGAACCAGGCGGCATACATCGCGGGAAGCGAGAGCACGGTGAGCACCGTCGCCAAAATTAACCCCCCCATGATCGCCACTGCCATCGGACCCCAGAATACGCTGTTTGAAAGCGGAATCATTGCCAAAACGGCCGCTGCTGCCGTAAGCACAATTGGCCGAAAGCGCCGAACCGCGGACTCAATCACTGCAGATCGGTCGGGAATACCACGCCGCCGATCCTGCTCGATCTGATCAATCAGAATTACAGAATTGCGCATGATCATGCCCGATAAAGCGATAACCCCGAGCATGGCGACAAATCCGAAGGGCCGATCCAGCACCAAGAGTGATACCGCAGCGCCCGCGATCCCCATAGGACCTGTTAAAAACACCAGCAAAGCCCGTGAAAAACTCTGCAGCTGGATCACAAGCAGCGTGAAAATAATGAAGAGCATGATCGGCATCCCGGCAGCGATCGAGACCTGACCCTTTGAGCTCTCCTCTACCGCCCCGCCCACCTCAATACGAACTCCTGCCGGCAGTTTTGAGTTCATCGGCTCGAAGGCCTTCAGCAACGCCGACGTCATCGTTGCGCCCTGGACTCCGTCGATGACATCAGCCTGGACAGTCACCGCATACTCTCGGCCCTCACGCCAGACAATGCCCGGCTCCCAGACCGGCCGCACCGTTGCGACCTGATGTAACGGTACCGCGAGACCCGACGCTGACGGAATCAGGGTCTCAGAAATCTGTGCGGTCTGCAGACGCTCGCTCTGCGGCAGTCGCAACACAATCGGCAAGAGCCGATCAGCCTCGCGATACTGGCCCACGGGCACGCCACTGAATTGCGCCGCGAGCACCTGGGCGACAGACTGGGCGGACACACGAAACTGCTGCGCGCGGGCGGGATCAACATCAACACGTACCACGGCGATCTGCTCATTCCAGTTATCGTTGACGCCGAGCAGCCGCGCATCCTGACGCATCGTAGACTTTAATTCTTCTGCAACGGCCTTGATGGTTTGAGGCTCAGGTCCAACCACTCGAAACTGCACCGGATAAGGAACCGGCGGCCCATTAGGCAGCAGCCGCACACGGATTCGGGCCTCGGGAAAGGCCTGCGGTAATTCACGACTCAGAAACCCAATCAGCCGTTTACGATCCTCTGCCGTCTTTGCCACCACAACCGCCTGCGAGACATTGCTGCGCGGCAGAATCTGATCCAGAGGCAGAAAGAATCGGGGGGCGCCAGTCCCCACCCAAAATGTGACTGAAGCAATACCCGGAGCCTCAAGCATGCGACGCTCGAGTCGCTTTGCGTAGTCCTCTGATGCGGTAACGCTTGTGCCCTCTGGCAGCCAGACATCCACCATGATTTCTGGCCGGGAGGAATCCGGAAAAAACTGCTGCTGTACACGCGACATGCCAAAGGTGCCAAGCAGCAGTACGACCACTGTGATGGCAATCGTGGTCTTACGATAATCGACACACCAGGCCACAACGGATCTCAGATGCCGATAAAACGGCGTATCAAAATGCTCCTGCGGTACGGTGGCACTGGCCTTGGGAGCGCGCAGCATCCGATAGCCTAAATAAGGTACAAAAATCACGGATACAAACCACGATACGATCAAAGCTGCAGCAGTCACCGCAAAAATCGCAAAGGTGTACTCACCTACGGTAGATTTTGCGATACCGATTGGAAGAAAACCGGCTGCGGTGATCAGCGTGCCGGTGAGCATCGGCATCGCAGTTAAAGAATAGGCAGCAGTCACCGCTGAGATGCGGTCCTCGCCCTCTTCAAGCTTTCTCACCATCATCTCCACCACGATGATGGCGTCATCCACTAAAAGCCCCAGCGCGATGATGAGTGAACCGAGAGAGATCTTGTGTAGGCCCACACCCCAAAGCTTCATGATCAGAAACGTAACAGCAAGCACCAACGGAATACTGATGGCTACGACCAGCCCCGGCCGCGGATCGATTCGCCATGGATGCCGATGCAGCCCGAGAGCCAGCAGGCTAACACCCAGTACGATCACAATGGCCTCGGTCAGTGTTTTTACAAACTCATTGACCGAGCGAGCCACCACCTGCGGCTGGTCCTGAACCTGTGCAAGATTTACGCCAGCGGGCAATTCATTTTGAATCTGCACAAGTCGCGTATTTAGCCGCGCACCCAAGGCAACGATGTCACCGCCTCGGCGCATGGAGACTCCGAGCGCTACCACTTCCTGGCCCTGAAAGCGAACTTTTGTCTGTGGAGGATCCAGCGTCTGGCGTCGAATCTCCGCAATGTCACCAAGCCTTATGAGTTGACCGCCTGATCGCAGCGGCATCTCGCGTAGAGCCTCCAGCGAACCCACTGCCCCCTCTACACGCAGGGTAAGATCACGTTGATCGGTCGACAGCGTGCCGCCAGATTCGATCGCATTTTGTGCCCCAATCTGATTGGCGACCTGGGCAACAGTCAGCTGGTACTGCGCAAGCCGGCGACGTGATAATTCGATATAGACCCGCTCTTCCTGGAGTCCATAGATCTCAACTTTCCCAACATCTTCGGTCCGCAACAACTCTTGTCTGACCTGATTGGCAAAATCGCGAACATCCCGGGCTGCATATCCGGGAGCCGACATCGCATAGATCACACCAAACGTATCGCCAAATTCATCATTAAAAAATGGGCCCTGCACACCCGCAGGCAGGCTGGCCCGGGCATCACCGATCTTTTTTCGAACGGTGTACCAGATCTGACTGACCTCAGAAGGCGGTGAGGTGTCTTTGAGCTGAAAAATAATCAGTGACTCGCCAGGCCGCGAGTAGCTACGAATCTTGTCGGCGTAAGGTACTTCTTGTAGCGTGCGCTCCAGCCGATCGGTAACCTGCTCGGCGACCTGCATGGCGGTTGCACCCGGCCAGGCCGCACGAATGACCATCGCGCGAAATGTAAATGGCGGATCTTCATCTTGGCCGAGCTGAAAATAGGCGCCCACGCCCATCAACAGCAGCACGACCATCAAATAGCGCACCAACGCAGGGTGCTCGATCGCCCAACGCGATAAATTAAAGTGCTCGCGAAACATGCAGCTGCTGGCTTTTAGTAATTAAGGGTTGAAAATTCGAACGGACTCACCGTCGGCAAGCAGGTGCGTGCCAGCCGCGACAATACGATCGCCGCGTGTGAGGCCTTTCAGGACTTCGGCCGACTGCTCCGAGACCTGCCCAAGGCTGACTTCAACGCGGGAGAGCCGAAGTGTGCCATCGGCCTGATCAACCATCTTGTACACCGCCTTTCCATCGATGAGCGATGACAGCGGAATCAGCATTACAGCAGCGCGGGTACCAGACGATCGCGCCTGCTTTGGGCCCGAGACTTTCAACATCACAGCAACTTGCCGGGGCTGCACGGCTGATCCTGATCGAATCAATACCGACTGGACCACACCGGGCTCAATCGCACGCAGGGTAATAAAGCCGAGCTGATCTGCTGTGGACTCAAAACGGGCCCTAGCAACCTGCAGCTGAGCCCGACGCCGATCGAGCTCTGCCTTTGAAATAAATCCCTTAGCGTGTAAATCTGCATAGCGGCGGAAATCACTCTCGGCAAACTCCAGCTCTGCCTGGGCAGCATCAAACTGAACTTTTGCAGAGGACTCGCTCAAGGCCAGATCGCGTGGATCCAGTCGGGCTAACGCCTGGCCCGATCGGACTTCATCTCCGACCGCCACCATTACCGCCATCACCCTGCCACCCGCATCAAATGCCAGCGCAGCCGGATCTCGGGCGATTGCAGAAGGCATGGTCACCGCATCTGAAGAGGGGTCGGACTCAACCGACTGACCCACCGTAAAGACCTTCACGGTTCGCGGGGCGGGAGCGAGCTCGGGCGGCTTTCCGCAGCCCACCACCAGTAAAGCCGATCCGACAATCAACACGGACAATCGCAACATAGGACTTCCCAAAAAAATCAAGCCTTCAATTAGGCCTTTAACGCTTTACTGTAGCGTACGAATCGATAGCGATGGCCCGCAGACGCGCTGAGCTGCCACGGCCCAGCAGTTATCTGCCAATGATCCGGCTCAAACTCCGGAAAAAACGCATCTCCTGCGACATCAAGATCGACTTCCGTAATCTCCATAGCCGCCGCTAGGGGCAGCGTCAGCGCGTAAATTTCTGCCCCACCAATGATATAAATTGATGGGGCGTCAATCGAAGTCAACGCCTCAAGCCGATGGAGCACCGACACCTCGGATCCTTGCGCATCACCTGACCAAGTCGGCCGCCAGTGAAGATCGCGCGTCAGCACGACCGAGTGCCGATTGGGCAGTGGCCGGCCAAGTCGATCGCGGATCGACTCGAAGGTCTTGCGGCCCATCACGACCACCTGACCAGTCGTTAACGCTTTAAAGTGCTTTAAATCCTCGGGTAAATGCCATGGCAGCTGATTGTCACGCCCAATGACACGCCGATGGCCAATCGCCGCTAGGAGAATCAGCGCTGCCATCAGACGGCGACTGGCGCTTTGATATG
>JACCEB010053367.1_pt1 | contig 12485 bp, 9 predicted proteins | sample 7454761 | NCBI WGS metagenome assembly JACCEB01 (sample SAMN15323454, study PRJNA562643) | freshwater metagenome | isolation source: river surface water | place: USA:Blue River Watershed | collected 2017-08-18 | reverse complement strand
TCAGGATGGGCCAGGAGCCAGTCGCGGAGCTCGGCGTAACCGACGCCGAGATACTGGCAGCAGCGGTCATCGAAGGCCTTGCCGAGATTGTTCACGAAGTCGGCGTGAAGACGGCCCGCCGCGTGCAGGCGCACCTTGGAGACGAGCCGCGGGAAGTAGACGAATCCGCTGACGGCATCATAAGGGGAGAGAAGTCCGGGTACGACGGGCATGGGAGGCAGGAAGGGATGGATGACGGAGGATGGAGTAGGGAGGACGGAGGATGAAGATAAAACAGCCCGGGCGCGGGCGGTTCATCCGTCCCCTCTTGCCCCTGAGCCTTCGGCCGCTATTGAAGGGACACCCCATGAAGCCCCTGCTTCCCCTGCTCCTGGCCGGCCTCCTGTCTGGCTGCGCGACCTACCGCGACCTGGCCTCCGAGCCCCTGCGCATGAGCCAGGACATCACGGCCTTCGAGGAGGCTGACCGCGTCACGCCGCCGCCCTCGGGCGCGCTTCTCCTCTCGGGCGCCAGCACCATGCGGCTGTGGAAGTCCGCCCAGGCGGACTTCGCGCCGATGCCGGTGATCAACCGCGGTTTCGGAGGTTCCTACACGACGGAGGTGGCGGGCTACATGGAGCGGATCACCCTGCCCTACCGTCCCCGCGTCGTGGTGCTCCATTGCGGCAGCAACGACATCAACGCCGGCGACTCGGCCGAGCGCGTCGTGGCCCGCACCGAGAGCTATCTCCTGAGCCTGCGACGCGTCCACCCGGACGCCGCCCTCGTCATCCTTTCGACGACCCACGCGCCCTCGCGCCGCTCCAAGTGGGACGAGATGCGCAAGGCGGACGACGGATTCCGCGCGATCGCGGCGACACACAGGGGCGTGCGCTTCGTCGACATCAACGAGGCGCTCAACTTCCCCGGCGATGAACCGCGGCCGGGCAGCTATCTCAAGGACGACCTCCATCCCACGCAGTCGGGCTATGACGCGATGCTGCGGCTGGTGAAGCCGGCGGTCGAAGCCGCCTGGCGGGAGAACGCCAAGGCCTACTGAGCGGCGCGCTCCGAGCCGGGACGGCCCCAGAGCAGCACGGCCACGCCCACGACGGCGTAGACGCAGGCGGCGCCCAGCAGGGTGCCGCGGATGCCTGCGAAATCGGCCACCGATCCCATGGCGACCGCCGCGAACGGCAGCAGGCCGAAGAAGCTGAGTCCGCTGATGGCCGAGACGCGCCCGCGGATCTCCTCCGGAGAACGCTCCTGCACGATGGTGTTGGCCAGGCCGACCAGGGTGGAGACGCCGAGCGCGAGCAGCAGCAAGGTGACCGCGGGCCACCAGAAGCCGCCGGCCAGGGAAAGGCTGACGAGCCCGGCGCAGATCAGCGCGAGGGAGCCGACGATGGCCGGGCCGCGACGGGCGACGGGCAGGACCATGATGAGCAGCGACCCGAGGAGGGATCCCACGCCCGAGGCGAACATGAGCCAGCCCATGAGCTCGGCGGAGACCTCGAGGACGTGCTTTCCGTAAAGCGGGAGCAGCACGATCATCACCGGGAAGACGCAGAGCGTGTTCGCGGAAAGCATGGCGACCATGGCCAGGCTGGGCCGGTCGGAGCGCAGGTGACGGATGCCCTCGGCCATGCCGGCCATGCGACGGCGCTCATGCTCGGCGTCGCCCTTCACGCGTGGCGGCAGGGTCGCCAGGACGAGCATCAGCACGACGAAGCTGAGGGCGTTGAGATAGAAGGCCGACTCGGCGCCGAACCGGCCGACGAGTGCGCCGGCGAGCGCCGGACCGATGAGACGGGTGCCGTGGAACACCGCCCGGTCGATCGCGATGGCCCGGGCGACGTGCTCGCGCCCGGCGAGCTCGGGCACGATGGCCGCGGCCGCCGGCATCTCGAAGGCCGCGGCGACGCCGAGGAACGCCGCCGCGACGACGACGTGCCAGATGGCCACCTGACCTGAGCCCACCAGCGAGCCGATCCAAAGCGCCAGCAGGATCTGCGCGGCCTGACAGACCTGGAGGATCCTTCGCTTGTCAAAACGGTCCGCACAGAGCCCGCCCACCAGCGTGAGCGCGATCATCGGGATGCCTCCGGCGAAATGCACCCAGGCCATCGCCTGGCCGCTCGAGGTGAGGCCGGCCATCACCCACCCCTGGGCCATCGCCTGCATCCAAGTGCCGGTCATGGAGACGCCCTCCCCCACGATGTATCGCAGGAAGGGTCCGTTGGGAAAACGGGGCGTCTGTCCGGTGGCGTCCGACAAGGAAGGTCCAGCGTGCCGAGGAACCGCCGCGGAGGGGAGGACAAACTTCCGGAGTCCGGTCAGCGGCGCCAGCCGGGGAAAGTGGTGCTCCCGTTGGGACTCGAACCCAAATCGCCGGCTTCGGAGGCCAGCATTCTATCCATTGAAATACGGGAACCGAGCCGGCATCAAACCTGCCGGCATCGGACAAGTCAACCCTTCCCCCGCTCAGCGGGCCTTCATGTTGCGGTCCGCGAAGTCCAGGTAGTTGGCCCAGTCCTCGGCGGTGACGTCGTGCTTGCCCGCCCGGTTGTGATAGCCGACGGAACGGCCGACGGAGCGGCCGACCTCGGGGAATTCCGCCGTGCCCAGCCCGGGCGCGCCGAGCAGACGGAAGACCGGGTCGGCGTGCAGGGCGCCGAGGAACTCACCGCGGGGATCGGCCCAGAGGTCCTCGGCCGCGCTGGCGACGTACAGCGGACGCGGCGCGACGGCCGCGAGCAGCCAATGCTGGTCGAGAGGCAGTGCGGCCTCGTTCTCGGAGTAGGTCGAGAAACGCGCGGTGAACCAGTGCGGGAAGCCGCGGCCCTTGTAGAAGCCGGAGATCACGCCGACGGTCTCACCGAAGATGCGCTTGCTGAGCGCGGCGCCGCCGCAGCCCGACTCATTCGAGATGACGAGCGCGAAACGTCCGTCCTGCGCGCCGGCCCAGAGCGAGGCCTTGCCCAGACGGGAATGTCCGATGACGGCGACGCGCGAGGCGTCCACCGCGGGCATGCGCGACAGGACGTCGAGGCTGCGCGACAGACCCCAGGCCCAGGCTCCGACGCCGGCCCACTCGCCGTCCTTCCAGACGGTGTCCCTGCCGGCGGGCGAGAGCGCCGCGCGGAACCCCTCCTTCCACCCCTCCGGGTGATCGGGCTCGACGTCGCCGTAGTAGAAGGTCGCGAGGCCGTAGCCGCGGGCGATGAGCATCTCGAGCTGCCAGCGGGAGGACTGCGCGCCGCGATGCTTCTCCGAAGCGCGGTCCGGCCGGGCGGGATCGGACCACTGCTTGGAGACCCAGGTCTCGGGAAGGAACACCTTCGGGTCGTCCACCGCCGTGTGGTTGCCGCCGAAGTTCGCGCCGAGGAAGACCGGGGATTGGCCGCCCTTGCCGTTGGGCAGGTAGACGAGGAGGTCGATGAAGGGGCCCTTGCGGCCGACGGGCCAGACGCGGAGCTGGGTGCGCGTCGCCTTGCCGCCCAACGCGGCCGCGTCGTGCTCACGCACCTCCTGCACGGCCTCGGCCTGCCGGGCGGCGGTGTCGGGCGTGCGGCCGTAGACGTGCGTCTCGAGCGCACGCATCACCTCTCCGCGACGGCGCGACTTCCAGGCCTCCGCGTCGACCTTCGTGCCGTCGGAAGCGACGAGCGGATCGGGCAGCGCATAAGGAGGGACCTTGGACTCCTCCAAGATGGTGGCGGGGATCGCGGCGAAGAGCATCAGGGACAGCAGCATGGCCGCAGGATGCCTTCCCGGCCCCTCGCGGGCAAGCGGCCAATGCTAGCGGTCCCAGACCTCGAAGTCGTACTCAAGCCCCTCATGCATCCCGTGCCTTCTGGAGACGAGACGGGTGAAGAGCGCGGGCCAGTCGGCGGGGAAAGAGCGGTCACCGGCGAAGTCGCGGTGGATGCGGGTGATGAGCAGGCGGGAGCAGAGCGGAAGGCCTTCGGCGTAGATGCGCTCGCCTCCTGTGATCCAGACCGGACCGGGCCAAGGCATGCCTTGGGCGACGCGCACGGCTTCGTCGAGCGTCGCGACGCGCTCCGCGCCGGGGAACCTCTTGGCGGGGTCGCGCGAGACCACCACCGTGCCGCGTCCGGGCAGGGCCTTGCCCAGCTCGGCGTAGCAGGACGGGCCCTCGATCATCACCCCGCCCTCGGTCTGCTTCATGAACCAGTCGAGGTCTTCCGGGATGTGCCAGGGCAGGCGGCCGCCCGAGCCGATGACCCCGTTGCGGGCCACCGCCACGATGCACTGGACGGGCTTGGTCGATGCCATGGGGACAGGGATGTGAACAAGTCGGCCGGGCGCAAGCGGCGCCCCCGCTGGTTGACACCCGCCGAGCCCCCCGCCAAGGTCGTCGGATGATTACCTGGCTGCAGGGCGCCACCTCCAAGCACCACCGCATGATCTTCAGCTTCCTGCTGGTGATCATCGTGGCATCCTTCGTGTTCTACGGGTTCGCCGGCCAGAACGGGCTCAGCCGGGGCGGCTCCTACCTCTACATGGGCGTGGACCTCAACGACCCCCGCGTGCGTGAACGCCACCGGGACGCCATGATCTTCTCGATGCTCACCTCCCGCCGGCCGGAGCAGAACGGCCTCGAGCGCCGGGTGGCCGAACTGGCCCTGGCCGACACCCTCAACGTCCCCTCCCCCTCTCCCGCCGAAATCCGCCGCATCGCCCGCGACCTCGCGCTCGGACCCGACCCCAAGAACGCGGGGGAGGCGCTCAACAACTTCATCCAGCTCGCCGGCAAGCAGATCGACGCCTCCGAAGAGGAGACCAGGGCCCGCTTCGAGACCTACATCGTCGACACCTGGCGCATCTCCCGCGCGCGGGCGGCCCTCGCCGGGCCCGGCCATGCGACCTCGGCCCAGCTCAAGCGGCTCCTGGAACGTGAGCGCGCCCTCTGGACGGTCGACGCCGCCTCCTTCTCCCCCTCCGCCTTCAAGACCGAGATCAAGGACGATGAGGCGAAGGCCAAGGCGGCCTTCGAGGCCGGCAAGGAGTCGTTCCGCATCCCCGCCCGCATCAAGGCCACGGCCGTGCTCATCAAGGCGACCGGGACCGACGCCGCGCCGGTCTCCGACGAGGAGATCGTGTCGGCGGGCTACAATCTCGCCGAGAAGCTCAAGCTCGAGCCCGGCAAAATCAAGGAGGAGGCCCTGAAGCGCCGCGCCGAACTGGAGAAGGTCGTGCGTCAGGAGCGGGCCGCCCTGGCCGCGGCCGGCCTCGTCTCCGACGAGCTCGCCGAAAGGTTCACGAGCGAATCCAGCAAGGCCAAGGATCCCGCCTTCCTCGCCTGGCTCAAATCACGCAACGCCGTGCTCACCCCCGTGCCGGAATTCGAAGCCGGCACGACCCCGGTCGCCCCGCAGGTGCCGATGGAGGCGCTCCGCACCCTTTCCGTGATGCCCGCGCAGGAATGGCGCACCGACGTCTACCGCACCGAGGAAGGCGCCGCCTTCCTGTTCGTGGACGCCCGCACCGAGTCGCGCCTGCCCGCCTTCGAGGAAGTGAAGGACAAGGCCCTGGCCTCCTGGCGCGAGTCCGAGCGGCAGCGGCTGATCGCCGCGGAAATCTCCCGCCTCTCCAAGGCCCTGCTCGCGGACCAGACCGCCGGCAAGCCCTTCGCCGACAGCGCACGGGCCCTCGGCCTCAAGACCTCGACGCCCGCTCCTTTCTCCGCCTTCGCCGCGCCCGAGCCCATCGCCGGCGCTTCGGAGGACACCGCCCAGGTCGTCGAAGCCGCCGGCATCGGCAAGGTGGCCGGCCCGGTGCGCACGCGCTCGGGAGACTACGTCTTCCTGCGCGCCGCCAAGCGCGACGTGCCTCCGGCCGACCCCAAGAAGGACGACCCTGCGCCCATCCTGCTCCGCATCGCCGAAAACAACGCTTTCATGACCGGCATGGGCCTGCTCCGCGACCTCACGCCCCAGCCTCAGGTCGAACAGCAGCCTCGCTGAGCCGAAGCGGCCCTCTCGGACCCCTCCGGAGGCCCCGCCCCGGAGGGGTTCGTCTTTTCCAGCCCTTCCTGCTTTACCTCCCCCTCCCCCGCCCCCTACCCATTCCCCCGACGCATGTCCCAGGTCCGAGTCCGCTTCGCTCCCAGCCCGACCGGCTTCTTCCACATCGGAAGCGCCCGGACCGCCCTGTTCAACTGGCTCTACGCCCGGCACACGGGCGGCAAGTTCATCCTCCGCATCGAGGACACGGACAAGGAGCGCAACTCCGAGGCGTTCCTCAACGTCATCCTGGATTCCATGCGCTGGCTGGGGATGGACTGGGACGAGGGTCCCGGCGTGGGCGGTCCGCACGGACCCTACTTCCAGTCGCAGCGGAACGAACTCTACCGGACCAAGCTGCGGGAACTCGCCGACAAGGGACGGGCCTACGAGAAGGACGGCGCCTGGTGGCTCCGCCTCGAGGGCGCCCGCAGCCCCGCCCACGACGAGCACCTGAAGCGCGACTACGAGAAGGTGGACTCTCCGCCCATGGTGCTCGATGACCTCGTGCGCGGACGCGTGGAGCGCGCCGAAGACCGCGACTTCGTCATCTTCCGCTCCAACGGCGAGCCCGTCTTCCATTTCGTGAACGTGGTCGACGACATCGCGATGCGCATCACGCACGTGATCCGGGGCGAGGACCATCTCTCCAACACCTCCAAGCACGTCGAGCTCTTCCGGGCCTTCGGCGTCGAACCGCCCCGCTACGCCCACATACCGCTCATCCTCAAGTCGGACGGGCCGGGCAAGATGTCGAAGCGCGACCGTGGCGCACTCATCGAGGAATACCAGCGACGGCGCTTCCTGCCGGAGGCGGTGCGCAACTACCTCTGCCTGCTCGGCTGGACTCCGGCGGACGGCAAGGAGGTCCTGCCCATCGGCGAAATCATCCGCCAGTTCGACCTGAAGGACGTGCACCAGTCCAACGCCCGCTTCGACGAGCGCAAGATGGCTCACGTGAATTCGCTCACCCTGCGCGGGCTGACCCCGCAGGCCTTCGCGGCGCTCGCCTCGGCGACGCTCGCCGAAGCCGGCGTCACGACGGTCGGACGCGACGACGCGCTCCTGACCGACGTCCTGCCGATCGTGCAGGAGAAGGCCGTCTCCCTGGAGCACCTCCCCGAGTTCGTCGGGTTCTTCTTCCGCGAGGACTTCGCCCGCGATCCCTCCGCCCTCGCCAACCTCACCAAGAAGGGCGGCGACCCGGTCGCCCGGGTGAAGGAAGCCCTCCCCCGCCTCGAGGCCTCGGACTGGACCGAGCCCGCCCTGGAGGCCGCGTTCGCCGCGGCGGGCGCCGAGACCGGAAGGAAGCCCACGGATTTCTTCGCCCCGGTCCGGTTCGGAATCTCCGGACAGGGCGGCGGCCCGCACCTGCTCTCGGTGCTGCGCGTCCTGGGCCGTGAACGCTCCCTCGCCCGCCTGCGGGCCTACGCCTCCTGAAACCATGTCCGAAAGCCCCGTCCATCGGCACTTCATCCAGCAGATCATCGACGCCGACCTGGCCGCCGGGAAGCACGCATCCGTGGCCACCCGCTTCCCGCCGGAACCCAATGGCTACCTGCACGTCGGCCACGCGAAGTCGATCTGCCTGAACTTCGGCCTCGCGCTCGAATTCAAAGGCCGCTGCCACCTGCGGATGGACGACACCAATCCGACCAAGGAGGAGGTCGAATACGTCGACTCGATCAAGGAGGACGTGCGCTGGCTGGGCTTCGACTGGAACGGGCACTATTACCAGGCGTCGGACTACTTCGACCGGATGCATGCCGACGCGATCCGGCTCATCAGGCTCGGCAAGGCCTACGTCTGCTTCCTCTCGCAGGACCAGATCCGCGAGTTCCATGGCGATGAGAAGCGCCCGGGCAAGGCCAGCCCCACCCGGGACGCCTCCGTCGAGGAGAACCTCGCGGCCTTCGAAAGGATGACCCGGGGCGAGTTCGACGAGGGCAAGGCGGTGCTGCGCGCCAAGATCGACATGGCGTCGCCGAACATGCACATGCGCGATCCGGTCATCTACCGCATCCGCAAGGCCCATCACCACAACACCGGCGACAAGTGGTGCGTCTACCCGATGTACGACTACGCCCACCCGCTCGAGGACGCGTATGAAGGCATCACCCACTCGGTCTGCACCCTGGAGTTCGAGGTGCACCGCCCCTTCTACGACTGGCTCCTCCGCACGCTCGACACCCCCGCCAAGCCGCAGCAGATCGAATTCGCGCGCCTCAACCTGACCTACACGGTCATGTCCAAGCGACGCCTGCTCGAGCTCGTGCAGGAGAAACGCGTGTCCGGCTGGGACGACCCGCGCATGCCGACGATCTCCGGGATGCGCCGGCGCGGCTACACGCCGGCCGCCGTGCGCAAGTTCTGCGAGACCATCGGGGTGACGAAGCATAATTCGCTCTCCGACGTCGCCCTGCTCGAGCACGCGGTGCGCGACGACCTCAACCGGACGTCCTCCCGCTTCATGGCGGTGCTCGACCCGGTCCGGCTGGTCATCGAGAACTACCCTGAGGGCCAGGTCGAGGAGCTGCAGGCGGTGAACAATCCGGAGGACCCCGCCGCCGGCACCCGCAAGGTGCCCTTCTCCCGCACGCTCCTCATCGAACGGGCGGACTTCCTCGAGCAGGCGGACAAGAAGTTCTTCCGTCTCACGCCGGGCCAGGAGGTCCGCCTCCGCTGGGGCTACTTCGTGAAGTGCACGGGCTGCCGCAAGGACGCCGCCGGCAATGTCATCGAAGTGACCTGCACCTACGACCCGTCCACGCGCGGCGGCGACGCCCCCGACGGACGCAAGGTCAAGGGCACGATCCACTGGGTTTCCGAAGCCCACGCCGGCGAGGCCGAGACGCGCCTTTACGACCGGCTCTTCGCCCACGAGGACCTCAACGACATCCCCGAAGGCAAGGACTGGCGCGACCTTCTCAACCCGGAGTCGCTCCGTACGGTCAAGGCCCGCGTCGAACCCGCGCTGCTCGCAGTGGCGGCCGGGACGCGCGTGCAGTTCGAGCGCAACGGCTACTTCTGCGCCGACGCCAAGGACTCCAAGCCGGGCGCGCCCGTCTTCAACCGTACGGTGACCCTGAAGGACTCCTGGGCGAAGCAGGCCGGGAAGTGACCGGGGTCACTTCCCCGAACGCCCGCTGCCGTCTCCGCCCACGTCCCGGACGCCGGCCGAGGGATTGAGCCCGGCCAGCGCCTCGGCAAGACGCCGACGGGCGGCGCCGGCCTCCGCGCCTCCGGCTCCCGAGGGCACGGCGATCTCGGCGAACGGAGCGTCCTTCATGTCGTAGAGCACGCCGGCCTGGTCGAGCTTCCAGTCCGCCTCGCGCACGTAGAAGCTGTTGCTGAGCTGGCAGAAGGCCCAGGGCCGCGAAGCGTCGGACGCGCCCCTTAACCGCGGGACGAGGCTGCGGCCGTCGATGATCCTCCCGGACGGCAGGCCGGCGCCCGCGATCTCCGCGAAGCTGGGCAGCAGGTCGCTGGAATCCGCAACGGCGGCACTGACCTTGCCGGCCGGCGTTACGCCGGGCCAGCTGACGATGAGAGGCACGAGGGCCCCGCCCTCCTTCATCGAGCCCTTCTCGCCGATGACGCGCCGGCCGCCGATGGTCGCCGTCTCCGCGTTGTTCTTGGCGCTGCCGTTGTCGCCCATGAAGACGATGACCGTGCCGTCCCTCAGCTTCAGCCGGTCGAGCTCATCGACGAGCTTGCCAACCAGCTTGTCCATGTACGCCACGTTGTCCCGGTAGAGCCTGCGCCTGCGCTCCGACTTCCCCTCCTTGGCCGGCGCGGGCGCGCTGTCGGGGGTGGGCAGGATGTCCCCGTGGACGTGCGAGAGGGAGTAGTAGAGGAAGAACGGGCCGCCCCGCCGGGCCTCCAGCCAGCGCACCGCGTCGGCATGGAGCAGATCGGGGATGTATTCGCCGTCCTTGACCGCGACGGTCTTGCCGTCGACGACATAGGTGTCCGGGTCGCCGCGCACCTCGCCGTCATCGGACAGGGGACGGGCGGTCCGGCTGTTCCAATACATGCCGCTGCCCTTGAAGTGGAAGTCGTGGTCGAAACCCCACTCAGCAGGCGTGCCGGACGGCGTGAGCTGCCCCCACTTGCCGATCATGGCCGTGGCGTAGCCCGCCTGTTTCAGCACGGAGGGCAGCATGACCTCGGCCTTCTCACCCGTCCGGATGACCGACTTGCAGGCGTCCTGTGAGACCGCCCCGGTCCGGAAAGGATAGCGCCCGGTCAGGATCTGGGCGCGGGAGGGTCCGCAGAGCGGCGAAGTGTAGAAGCGGGTGAACCTCATGCCGCCCGCGGCGAGGGCGTCGATGCGGGGCGTCCTGAGGTAGTCGGCGCCGTTGCAGCCGACTTCCGCGAAGCCCAGGTCATCTGCGAGGATGTAGACGATGTTGGGCGGGGCCGCCATGCCGGGCAGGACGCTCAGGCAGAGCCAGGCCAGCAGTGCGCGCAGAGGGGTCTTGATGGGCATGCGGAAAGGATAACCCCCGTCGGGCAGAAACGATGCAAGGAAAGGCCGCGCGCGGAAAAAGTCACGGACGGGGCGCTTTTCAGTCTGGCGGAGAGGGAGGGATTCGAACCCTCGGTACCTTGCGGTACACTGCATTTCCAATGCAGCGCGATCGACCACTCTGCCACCTCTCCTTTGAACCAGACTGAAAGTCCATCAAAGGTGGCCGCCCTGATGCGTCAACCCCGTACTAGGCCCCGACGGCGGTCCGGACGCGCCCCAGGGACGCGGTCTGACGTTCCTGGAGCACGGCCTGGGCCCGGCGCACCTTGGCACGCGCGGCGGCAGGGTCGGCGGCGATCGCCAGCACGGCGGGGACGATGCCCGCATGCTGGGCGGGGTCATCCATGTCGAACAGCCACTCGGAAAGTCCGATGTCCTTCCACATGACGCCCTTTGAGGTCTGCTCGGCCCAACGGCAGACGATGGCCGGCACCCCGTTGCCGACGGCCATGATGGGCGAATGCATCTCGTTGCCGAAGAGCCCCAGGCTGCGCACGTAGACGCTCAAGGCCTCATCGGTCAGCCAGTAGTCGGGGCGCCACACGACCCGTGCGCGCACGTCGTAGGGCAGACGGTCGAAAAGGACCTCCTTGCCGAGCAGCATCTGCGTCCGGTCCTCCGGACAGATGAGCACCTTGAGTCCGGTCCGCTTCACGACCTGCACGATGGCCTCGCGCAGCTGCGCATGGTCCGACTCCTTCTTCTCGTCGTTCCTGCGCTGTCGGACCGGATCGAACTTCACGCCGGGCTTCACGCGCCAGTAGGGCGTCATGCGATAGCGCGGGATGCAGCACAGGAACCGCCCGGGTTCGAGGCCGTTGGCCTCCAGGAAGGCTTCGGCACGGGCGTCGTCGCGCAGGTCGGTGGCGAAGGCGCCGTCCGGGCCGAATTCCATCACCGGACATTTCACGCCGCCCGCCCTGGCGGTCTCGAGCGACACCGAATCACGGAAATAGACGAACTGCGCGCCGTTGAGCACCTCGACCGTGCGCGGCTCGGGAGCCCCCTGGGTGATGCCCAGCACGCCGTAGGGCTTCGGACCCTGCTGACGCCATTGCACGATCTGGGATTCGCCGACAAGGGAGGGTCCGGAGCCGTGCAGGAGGAAGTCATGCTCGGCGTAAAGCTTCGCGACGTCGGGCTTGGGGCTGACGATACGCAGGCGTGGGAAACGCCGCTTGAGCAGGTCCGCGACGCCGTTCTCGACGTTGCTGGGCCACAGGGTGATCTCGGCCTCGGGCAGGTGTCTCTCCAGCAGCGCGAGCACGCCCGGGGTATGGGCGATGTCGCCGATGTTCACGGTCTGCCAGGAGGAGCGCAGGACGATGCGCGGCGCCCTCCCCTTCGGCACGCAGGCGGCCAGGGCGGACCCCAGGCCCGCAGTCAGGGCGGCGGCGATGAATTCACGGCGCGATCTCATGACGGAGGTCTCTCACGTCCGCGGGCGCCGGGCGAGACGCAATCGCTCAGTTGGCCTTGGGGGCTTCTTTCCTCGGCAGCAGGGCGAGGTATCGCTCACGGTCCTGAGCGACCTTGGCCTTGAGCGGCTCCACCTGCGGCTGGAGGGATTCGAGGGACTTGGCGATCTCCTCGAGATTCTTCAGACGCTGCGGGCCTTCCTTCTCGGCGGCGACGAGCGCCTTGGCGGCGACTTCGAGCGCCTGACGGCCCTCAGCGAGGGCCTTCTCGGCCTGAGCGAGCTCGGCTTGCTTGGCGAGGAGCGGCTTGGAGGCTTCGGCGAGCCGCGCACGGGCTTCGGCCAGGGCCTTCTCCAGCGGAGGCACGCCCTCCTGAGCCGCCTTGACGGCGGCCTGCAGGGGTGCGAGCCCGGCCTGCTGATCCTTTTCAAGCTTGGCGACCGCGGCTTCCTTGGCCTGCCTCTCCTTGATCTGGCCTTCGCGGATGGCCATCAGGCGGTCGAGCTCGGCCTTGGCGGCCGCATG
>JACCEB011894866.1_pt1 | contig 12490 bp, 10 predicted proteins | sample 7454761 | NCBI WGS metagenome assembly JACCEB01 (sample SAMN15323454, study PRJNA562643) | freshwater metagenome | isolation source: river surface water | place: USA:Blue River Watershed | collected 2017-08-18 | reverse complement strand
CCTCAATTGAGACCGTGAATGCCGTGCCATGCGAGGAGCGATTCTCGTTGACCATCAGCGGCAAATTCAGCTGACGGCAGCGGGCCTCGGTCAATGTGAGGCAGATCAGTCCCCGGCCATGCTTCGCCATGAAGTTAATCGCATCCGCCGATACACAGGCGGCCGCCATGACTAGATCACCTTCATTCTCGCGATCTTCATCATCGACAAGCACGACCATTCGGCCCGCACGTAATTCGGCAATGAGCACATCAGCATCAGAGAGTTCTCGGGCGGGTGTCATCGTGGGGCCTGCTGCATGCGGTGAAGGATACGCTCAACTTGTTTGGCAATTTGATCGACCTCGATATTCATCCGGTCGCCAGGCCGACGAAGATGCAGCACAGTGGACCGCCAGGTGTGGGGAATGATGTTGATACTAATTTGACAGCTATCTGGGCGATCAGCGACGGTGTTGATGGTGAGACTCACACCATCGCAAGCAATGGAGCCCTTCTCGCTGACGTAGGCTGCTAGACCAAGCGGCACTTGCACATCGAGTCGATGCGACTCCCCTTGGGGTGTTATCGCCCTGATGGTGCCGGTGCCATCGATATGGCCACTGACCCAATGGCCGCCAAACCGATCGTCAGCGCGCATTGCTTTTTCAAGGTTCACCGGGCCGGGATGATCCAGGCCTGCCGTTCGATTTAAGCTCTCACGCGAGACATCCATCTGCACGGTCTTGCCTTCGCGGTGAACGACGGTCATGCAGGCGCCATTAATTGCGATCGAATCGCCGATCTGGATATCGTCAGCAGCAAGGCTGCCCACATCCACCGCAATGCGCAGGCCGGGTGGATCGCCTGCCCAGCCCGTGACGGCAGGCTGGACTAAAACAATGCGGCCCACTGCTTGGACAATTCCCGTAAACATGGCCGCAGTCTAGCCCTGTGGTCCGCTTTTCACCAGGCGCAGACGCAAGGCATCACCAATCACAAGATGCTCTTTCCAACGCCAGCGTGGGGCCTGCTCTGGATCGGTCCACGGGCCCACATTGGAAGCCAGAGGCATGCCCTCGCCCAGCAGCGTCGGCCCGACATAAATCAGCCACTCATCAATCAATCCAAGCCGCATCATCGCGCCACTAAGATGGGCACCTGCTTCAAAATGAATCTCATTGCATTCTCGCGCTGCTAAGGCCAGCATCAGCGCGTGGAGGTCAAGCTTTCCAGAGGCTGGATCTGCGGGCAGCGTGATCACTTCAAGGCCACGATCACGCAGGGCCTGGGCTTTTTCTTGATAAACGGGAAGGCCTTGATCGACGCAGACTGCGATCAAGGCCTGGCCGCCCTGGAGAATTCGGGCCTGCGGATCAATCTCAAATCGTGTATCCACAACAACGCGCAGCGGCTGACGGGGGGTCTCGATCGCGCGGACGGTCATCTGAGGATCATCCTTACGCACGGTGCCAATGCCTGTGACGACTGCGCAGGACCGCGCCCGCCAGACATGGCCATCGTCGCGCGCTGCCGCCGATGTAATCCACTGGCTTACCCCGCCGGGCAGCGCCGTGCGGCCATCGAGTGACATCGCGGCTTTGGCCCGGACCCAGGGCCGGCCGAGCGCCATACGCTGAATAAAACCTGGGTTTAATTCCGCAGCCTCTTCAGCCAGCAGCCCACAACGTACATCGATTCCTGCATCACGCAGCATCTGCATACCGCGTCCGGACACCCGCGGATTCGGATCCTGCATGGCGACAATGACGCGCTCCACGCCTGTAGCCCGCAGGGCCTCTGCGCAGGGTGGAGTCCGCCCGAAATGGCTGCACGGCTCCAGTGTGATGTAGGCCGTTGATCCCGCTGCGCGGTGGGATCCAGCCTGTGCAATCGCAAGGGCCTCGGCATGCGGCTGGCCAGCGCGCTCATGCCAGCCGGTGCCAACAACTTCGCCGGCCTTGACCAGCACACATCCGACACGGGGATTGGGCGTGGTGGTGTTCATGCCGAGTGCTGCCAATGCGAGCGCCTCGCGCATGAATTGTTCGTCTTGGGGCGTGTACACGGCGACGCTATTTCTTTTTCTTTGGACCGCGTTTGGCCGCCGACCGCGGGCTGACCTCGGCAACGAGTTCCTGAAACTCGGCCACATCTTGAAAGCTGCGATATACCGAAGCAAATCGAATGTAAGCAACCTTATCGAGCTTACGCAGTTCAGCCATCACCAGCTCACCGATGCGCTGTGTTGCGACCTCGCGCTCGCCGCTGGCGGCCAGCTGCTCTTCAATTTTTCGCACTGCTGCATCCAGAATTTCTGCGGGGACTGGCCGCTTACGCAGCGCCAAAGCCAGACTTGCACGCAGTTTTTTTTCATCGAACTCGAGACGCGCACCATTTTTTTTCACCACAGTGGGCAGCGAGACTTCAATGCGCTCGACCGTCTTGAATCGACGGCCGCAGGCAAGGCATCGGCGGCGGCGGCGAATCTCAACGGCATCATCGGAGACCCGAGTCTCCGTGACCTGGGTGTCATCAGATGCGCAGGCGGGGCAGCGCATGGTGAATCGGATCCTGGCCTAGCGATACACCGGAAAGCGCGCGGTTAACGCGGCGACCTGACTGCGCACCCGCTCGATGACGGCCGCATCCTCGGGCGCCTCGAGCACATCGGCAATCAGATTGCCGACCTGGCGCATTTCTTCGGGCCCGAAACCCCGGGTGGTGCAGGCCGGTGTTCCAAGCCGAATGCCGCTGGTCACCATTGGCTTTTCAGGATCATTCGGAATCGCGTTTTTATTGACAGTGATGTGGGCCGCCCCAAGGGCCGCTTCTGCCGTCTTGCCGGTGATGTGCTTTGCACGGAGATCTACCAACATGAGGTGGCTTTCTGTTCTGCCCGACACAATGCGCAGGCCGCGGGCGACGAGCGACTCGGCCAACGCCTGTGCATTTTGAATGATGGACTGCGAATAGGCCTTGAACTCTGGCCGCAGTGCCTCACCAAAAGCCACAGCCTTTGCGGCGATGACATGCATCAAGGGCCCGCCCTGCAGGCCTGGAAATACCGCGCTGTTGATCGCTTTTTCGTGCTCTGCCTTCATGAGAATGATGCCGCCACGGGGGCCGCGCAGGCTTTTGTGGGTCGTTGAAGTCACTACATCGGCATGCGGCACAGGATTCGGATAAACACCGCCTGCAATTAAGCCCGAATAATGGGCCATATCCACCATAAAGATTGCACCGATCTCTTTGGCCACCGCGGCAAAGCGGGCCCAGTCAGTTTTCAGTGCATAAGCCGAAGCACCTGCAATCAACAGCTTAGGCCGGTGCTGCCGTGCCAGCGACTCCATCTGTTCGTAATTAATTTCTTCTTTCGCGTTTAATCCATAGGGCACCACGTTGAACCACTTGCCGGACATGTTCAACGGCATGCCATGGGTGAGGTGGCCGCCCTCGGCCAGCGATAGGCCCATGATCGTGTCACCGGGCTTTAAGAATGCGAAAAATACCGCCTGATTGGCCTGGGCACCCGAATGCGGCTGAACATTGGCCGCCTCGGCGCCGTAGAGTTTCTTTAGCCGATCAATCGCCAGCTGCTCGACGACATCCACATGCTCGCAGCCGCCGTAATAACGCCGGCCCGGATAGCCCTCGGCATATTTGTTGGTGAGCTGCGAGCCCTGCGCCGCCATCACGGCGGGGCTGGCGTAATTCTCCGAGGCAATCAACTCAATATGATCTTCCTGCCGCTTATTTTCCGCAGCAATAGCTGCGGCAACTTCTGCGTCATGCTGGGCGAGCGGGATTTGACGATCAAACATAGGCTTTCCTATTCAGATGAGCGGCGGGTTGAGAGTTCACAGACAGCAGGCACCATTGAAACCAGAGCACGCCATAGATCAGGTGTGCAGTCAGCAAATGCACGGGCTGGGCCATCATGGGAAAGCCCAGATGATTTAAAGCGCCGCCCAGCAGCATTTCGAAAACAATCAGCAGCACCAGGCCGATCGCCGCATGGCCGACCACGGTTTTTCGCAGCGGCGACCGCATGACCTTGAGCGTGAGGGCGGCCGCCAGCAGCAGAATCACCCAAGAAAATGACCGATGTACGTAAAAAATCTGGGGCACCAGCTCAATCCACTGATTACGCTCGAGATCAGTCGCGCTGCGGCTGATCAGGTCCACGCTCTCTCGGATCTGCAGTCCCAAAATAATTTGCACAACGAGGGCTGCAATCGTAATCAGTAGCAGCGGCCGAAACCATCCCGGGAGACTGCCGCCCGAGGCCTCGGCGACCCGGGCGGAGAGCCGATCACGGCAGGCCCGCGTGGTCGCATAAATCAAAGCCATCTGCACAGCAAAAGCACCTGCCATATGCAACGAAATCACCACGGGCTTGAGGTTGGTCGAGACTACCTTAGAGCCGAGCCAGCCGTTAAACGCAACAGCCAGCAGCGCCGCAATCGCTACGAAAAAAACCGGCGGATCGATTCTGCGAAAACCTGCGGCGGTAATAACAAAGCCGATAATCAACAGACCAATCGTGACACCCACTAGGCGATTCACATACTCGATCCAAGTCTTCACTGGATCAAACGGTGCCTTGTCGTAGCCGCGGTCTGCGTAGATCTCACGCCAATTCGGCGGCAGCTGTGACTCATCCGTCGGCGGAATCAGCTGGCCGAAACACAGTGGCCAATCGGGGCAGCCCATGCCTGCGCCGGTTGCCCGCACCGTGCCGCCGACAAGAATCAAAAAATAGACCGCGATAATCGCAATCAGCCCCGCAATCAGCACTGGCTGATCGGGCCGCTGATGTCTGAGCGGATTCATGAGGAGATACTCACCCGAGCGAACTTGCGTTTTCCTACCTGCAATACATAGGTACCCGCCGAGAGTTGAAGCTGCCGATCGACGATTTTCTCTCCATCGAGTCGCACGCCACCCTGCTCAATATTACGAATCGCCTCAGAGGTCGAAGGCGCAAGACCAGATTGTTTTAAGGCTGCAACAATGCCGATGGGCGCACCGGAGAGCGCCATCTCGGCGATGTCCTCGGGGATCTCCCCTTGTTTAAAGCGGGCCTCGAAGTCCTCTAGGGCCTTGATTGCGGCAGCACGGCTATGGAAACGCTCGACAATTTCCATTGCGAAATCAACTTTGACATCGCGCGGATTTCGGCCGGCCGCTACCTCGGCCTTCAGCGCAGTGATGGCGGTCAAGGATCGAAACGATAAGAGCTCAAGATAATTCCACATCAATGCATCAGAAATGGACATGAGCTTGCCAAACATCTCCGATGGCGCATCCAGCAAGCCCACAACGTTGCCCTTGCTTTTGCTCATCTTTTCTACACCATCAAGGCCCACGAGCAACGGCATGGTGAGAATACATTGCGGCTCTTGGCCGTATTCACGCTGCAACTCCCGGCCAACCAGTAGATTAAATTTTTGATCCGTGCCGCCGAGCTCAAGATCGGCCTGAAGCGCCACAGAGTCATAGCCCTGCACCAGTGGATACAAAAACTCGTGCACCGAGATCGGCGTACCGCCTCGATACCGCTTCGTAAAGTCATCACGCTCCAGCATACGAGCCACTGTGTAGCGGGCTGCCAGGGTGATCATGCCGCGCGCGCCCAGAGCATCATTCCACTCTGAGTTGTAGCGAATCTCGGTCTTTTCGGAATCCAGCACCAGCGATGCCTGATTGAAATAGGTCTGGGCATTCGCCCGAATCTCTTCCGGCGACAGTGGTGGCCGCGTGGCATTGCGGCCCGTCGGGTCACCAATCAACGCGGTGAAGTCCCCAATCAGAAAGATGACGGTGTGGCCGAGATCCTGCATCTGGCGCAGCTTATTGAGCACCACCGTGTGGCCCAGGTGTAAATCTGGCGCGGTCGGGTCCAGCCCCAGCTTCACGCGCAGGGGCTTTCCGGTGCGTTCACTGCGGGCGAGCTTGTCGACAAACTCACTGGCCACCAGCAATTCCTCACAGCCACGCATTACGATCTGCATCGCCTGGGCCACCGCCGGGGACATTTCAGGCAATGGGCTGCCGCTGGCGCCTGAAACCGGGGACTGACTTGCTGAGTTCAAGGGGATCTCACAGGGGGAAAAGGCTAGAATTTTAGCCCTTATGCGCAGGTTCATTCTTCGGCGCCCGGAGCGCCTCTGGACACTCGGCCCGGCCGTTTTTGGCGTGTTGATGGCCGCCATTACGGCCTTTGGTTTATCGGGGATCTCCGAGGCTGAATCTCGCGTGCTCAGTCAAAAGGTTGCCATCGAAATCAAGCCCGAGGCCCTTGAACATCAGATGAAAGCACTGGCCGCGCATGGCCTTGAACTGACCCGCGAAGATGAGGTCCGAAAAAACGACTCGTTTGAGAGCCTCTTGGAGCGGCTTGGTGTCGAGGATCGGGATGCCCGGCAATACCTGCGTAAGGACGCGCGCACTGCGGCCATTTTGCGCAACAGCGCAGGACAGACAGCCCTCGTGCGAACTGACCTGGAGGGCCGGCTTCTCAGGCTACAGCTGCTCAATAAGCTGGATGCCTGGATTGTCGAGCGGACCGGCGAAGGCCAATTCACGACCCGGACCGCACGACTGGGATCTGAGATGCGAATCGAACACCGCTCAGTGCAGGTGGGCCGATCCTTTTACGGCGCAATGGACGAGGCCGGCGTGCCGGAGGCCATCACCGAACAGGTCGTGACCTTATTCGAATCGGATCTTGATTTCCGCCGGCAAGTGAGTGCGGGCGATATCGTGCGCGTGATTTATGAAAATCAGTTGGTCGGAGGCCGCGACATCGGGGCCTACAAACTCATGGCGGTGCGATTTGAGGCAGGGCAGAAGACCTATGAGGCCCTTTACTTCGAACATCCCGAAACCCGCAAAGGCAATTACTACGATGCCCAGGGCCGCTCAGTGAAACGCGGATTTCTTGCTGAACCGCTGCGCTACACACGGATGTCATCGGGATTCACGACTTATCGACTGCATCCACTCTTTGGTGATCCGAGGGCCCACCGCGGCGTTGACTATGCGGCACCCTACGGCACGCCGGTGCGCAGTGTGGCCGATGGTGTGGTCGTGTCCAAGGGCTGGAGCACCGGCTATGGCAACACGGTTGAAATCAAACACAATGAACGTTACTCCACGCTTTATGCCCACCTCAGTGATTACGCGCCTAAGTTGGTGCGAGGTAAAAATATCAACATGGGCGAGGTCATCGGATTTGTGGGCACCACCGGCTGGGCCACGGGCCCCCACCTGCACTACGAGTTTCGAGTCAATGGCCGGCACGTGGATCCGAGCCGCATCATCGCGGAGAATCCGCAGGTTCCGAGCCTCTCCGGCAGCGCACTAAAAAACTTTGAAGTAGCGGCAACCGATCTGCGTGGCCGGTTATCACTTCTTGATAACGTGAATACGGCCCGGGCCCAGTAGGCCATGAAACTCATCGCGGGCGTGATGACTGGCACCAGCATGGATGCCATTGATGTCGCGGTCCTGCAGGTGGAGGAGACGACAACGCTCGGCCAGGTTCGGCAAGATATTTCGCTGCGCGGATTTTTCTCTCGACCGATTGACGTGGCCTTGCGAGAGGCGCTGTTTGAATTACAACAACGCGGCGATGATGAGCTACATCGCAGTGCGCTTGTGGCCAATAGTTTTGCTGATGCGATTAGCCGCACTGTGCTCGAAGGCCTGGCCCACCTGAAACTTCGCAGCCAAGATGTCATTGCGATCGGCGTGCATGGCCAGACCCTACGGCATCAGCCGCGGCTGGGGTACTCCATCCAACTGAATGCGCCGGCCCGTATCGCAGAGACGACCGGCATCACGGTGGTGTCGGATTTTCGTAGCCGTGACATTGCAGCGGCAGGCCAGGGCGCGCCATTGGTGCCCGCCTTTCATCAAGCCCTCTTTGCGGATCCCAAAGCACTGCGGGCTGTCATCAACATTGGTGGCATCGCCAACATCACCTGGCTGGGGCCCATGCTCGTGGGCTACGACACTGGACCCGGCAATCTCTTAATGGATGCCTGGACAGAGCGCCATCTTGGCCAGACCTTTGACACCAATGGACAGTGGGCCCAGAGCGGCCAGGCCCACAAGCTGCTGCTGAAAGCCATGCTCGGGGATCCGTTTTTTGCGTACGCGCCACCACGCAGCACCGGCCGTGAACTTTTCAATGCCGCATGGATTGATAGCTTTTTATGTCAGTCGGCATTTGCAGGCATTGCTGCGCAGGATGTGCAGGCGACCCTGCTTGCATTGACCGCAGATAGCATTGCCAACGAAATCGCACGGCTGGAGCGACTTGCCAAGAACGAACGGCAACCCTTGTGTGATGAGGTCCTAATTTGTGGAGGTGGTGCGCGCAATTCCGCGCTGATGCAGCGGCTTTCGGAATCGATCCGAAAGGCTGTGGGCCGTCACTTGCAGGTCCAGTCCACTGAGGTGATTGGCTGGTCACCGCAGGCCATCGAGGCCGCAGCGTTTGCCTGGCTTGCCAGCCGCACATTGCTTGGACAGCCCGGCAACTGTCCTACCGTTACGGGTGCCGTCGGCCCCCGCATACTCGGCAGCATCACGCCGGCTTAGACTCTAGCCGCTCGTCAATCCATTCCAGCCAATGGCGCACCGGAATCTTGGCGCCCGACTCAAGATGAGTAATGCATCCAATATTGGCCGAGAGAATCACTTCGGGCCCGTTGGCCATCAGGGCAGTCAATTTGCGGAACTTTAATTCTTGAGAGAGCTGTGGCTGCAAGACCGAATAGGTTCCCGCTGAACCACAGCAGAGATGGCTGTCTGCCACAGGCATCAGGTGGGCGCCCAGGGCAGTCAAGAGCCGCTCGACAGCCCCTTTAATCTTTTGGCCATGCTGCAACGTGCAGGGGGGATGAAATGCAACGCGCTGCGCCGGCAGACTCGGCGTCAATGCTGACTGAAGTGTTGCGCTAAGGGCATCGAGTAATTCAATCGGATCTTTGGCCAGACGACTAATGTGTTCTGCCCGCTCCGCGTATGCGGGGTCGTGGGCTAAAAGATGGCCGTAGTCTTTCACCATCACGCCACAGCCTGAGGCGTTGATCACAATGGCCTCAATCTCGCCGGCACTCACCTGTGGCCACCACGCATCAATATTGCGACGCGCATCGGCAAGGCCACCTGCAGGATCCGCAAGATGATGGCGAATTGCTCCGCAGCAGCCCGAACCGGGTACGATCTGAGATGAAATACCGAGGGCATCTAAGACACGCTGTGTAGCCGCATCAATGGCCGGAATCATCGCCGGCTGCACGCAGCCTTTTAACAAAATTACTTTGCGCGAATGTTGCCGATGGGGAATAGGTCCCGGCGGCCGATAAGCAGGAACTTTTGCTTTTAGTGATGCTGGCAGTAGGCCTCGGACCTGCTGGCCAAGTCGCATGGCGGGCCCAAACCAGGATGATGTGAGCCCCGATTTCAATAGCTGTCGTACCCAGCGCTCAGTCTGCGGCCGCTGCAAACGATCTTCGATCCATTCGCGGCCAATATCGACGAGCTTGCCGTACTCCACGCCCGAGGGGCAGGTGGTCTCACAGTTTCGGCAGGTCAAGCAACGGTCGAGGTGGACCTGGGTCTCGCGGCCAACATCGGCGCCCTCGGCAATTTGTTTAATGAGATAAATGCGGCCGCGAGGGCCGTCGCGCTCATCGCCAAGAATCTGGTAGGTCGGGCAGGTCGCGGTGCAAAATCCGCAATGCACGCAACGCCGAAGAATCTCCTGGGCGGTGAGGCCTTGCGGCGATTGGGCATAGCGAGGAGCGAGCGTCGTTTCCATAACACCAAAAATTCCTTAGAGCCCGGGGTAGAGCCGATCTGGATTAAAAATTCTCTGATGGTCCAATTCTTGTTTTAGTCGCTGATGAATTTTCATCAGCGCTGAATCGGGCGGCGTTAGGCTGCCCTGCTGCCGAATGGTGTCGGAGGCCGCACGAAAACATGTCGCGTGGCCGCCCTGCGCAGACGCCCAGGCCCTCAGCGTGGCCGCAGATGCGCGGGTCTTCATCCATCGTAATGCGCCGCCCCACTCAATCCACTGGGGATCTGTAACGCCATCAAAATGAGGCGCCGTCGGTGGCACAGAGAGCCGCCAGAGATGGTGATCCGGCGCAGCCGAGTTCACCGAGAAAAAATCATGGTCATGATCACGAAGCTTGGTCCAAAAATCACGGGCGGCAGGCTCAGACATCAACTCGCCGCCGAGCTTTTCCCGAGCCGCCCGCACCGCAGCCAAGGCGCCCGCAAGCCTCAGATGAAGACGGCCATCACACCAGCAGGTCGCAGCAATCGGCAGCGGCTGGCCCGCCCAAGTATTGGTCCAGCTGATGGACTCCTGCGCTGCGGCCTCAAAGATGAGAGTGGTCTCCGCAGGCGGCGTGGGTAAAACCTTTATGGATACATCCACAATCAGACCCAGCGTGCCCATCGCCCCTGTGTGGAGCCGCGACATGTCATAGCCGGCAACGTTTTTCATCACCGTGCCCCCGAAACGCAGGGCCTGCGCCTGCGCATCGAGCACCGTCATACCCAATACAAAATCTTTTGCAGCACCTGCCGAGACCCTGCGCGGGCCCGACATGCCGGAGGCAATCATTCCGCCGACCGTCCCGCGGCCGCCAAAACGCGGTGGTTCAAAGGCCAGCATCTGCTGAGACCGGGCAAGAACGGACTCGAGCTCTTGAATTGGCGTACCACTGCGGGCGACCACCACCAGTTCCGCTGGGTCGTAGTCGACAATTCCTGTGTGTGGCAATGTCGTGAGCACAGGATGGGTAGCTGCTGGCAGGCCGCCATAAAAATCTTTCGAGCCCTGGCCACGAATGGTCAGCGACTGGCCTAGCCGGCCCGCCTGAAGAATCATCTCGGAAGACTGACGCAGCCAGTCCGGATCAAACGGTGTGGGCGGCGACATCAGAGGCGGGGCAAATCCGGAAACTTTAAGGCGCCACGGTGCACGTGCATCTTGCCGTATTCCGCACAGCGCGACAACGTGGGGATTGCCTTGCCCGGATTCAGAAGGCCCGCAGGATCAAAGCCGCGCTTGACTGCAAAAAATGCAATCCGCTCCTGAGGTGAAAACTGAACACACATGCTATTAATCTTTTCCAGGCCCACGCCATGCTCACCCGTGACCGTGCCCCCATACTCCACACAAGCCTCGAGAATTTCAGCACCAAACAGTTCGGCACGATGAAATTCACCCGGCTTTGATGCGTCAAACAGGATTAAGGGATGCAGGTTGCCATCGCCCGCATGGAAAACATTTAAACAGCCCAAACCATAGCGGGCTTCCATCTCGGCAATGCGGTTGAGCATTTCGCCGAGCTTGGCCCGTGGAATAGTGCCGTCCATGCAGTAGTAATCAGCAGCGACACGGCCTGCGGCCGGAAAAGCGTTTTTTCTTCCGGACCAAAAACGCAGCCGCTGTTCCTCGGATTCAGAGACCTTTAAATCAGTGGCCCCACTGGAGCGCAGCACTTCCTTCATGCGGCCGATTTCCTCCTCGACTTCCTCGGGTGTGCCATCCGACTCACACAGCAAGATAGCCTTCGCCTTGAGGTCGTAGCCAGCATGTACAAACTGCTCAACAGCTGCTGCCATTTTTTGATCCATCATTTCGAGGCCGGCCGGAATGATTCCTGATGCAATCAGGCTGGCGACTGCCTGGCCTGACTTTTCCACATCATCAAACGAGGCCATGATGACCCGAGCCAGTTGAGGCCGCGGAATTAGCCGCACCGTAATTTCAGTGGCCACGGCCAGCATGCCCTCCGAGCCAATCACCACCGATAAGAGATCAAGGCCCGGCGCATCCAGGGCCTCGCTTCCCAGCTCGATAATCTCGCCTTCCATCGTGACTGCCCGAACACGCAGCACGTTGTGAACCGTCAGGCCATATTTCAGGCAGTGCACGCCACCGGAATTCTCAGCAACGTTGCCACCAATCGAACAGGCGATCTGCGAGGATGGATCCGGCGCGTAGTAGAGGCCGAAAGGGGCTGCTGCCTCGGAGATTGCAGCATTGCGCACACCGGGCTGAACTCTGGCCGTTCGTGCCATCGGATCAATGCTGATCAGCGCGTTTAAGCGGGCCAGCGAAAGTACGACGCCACCCCGGTGCGGTGTTGCACCCCCGGATAGGCCAGTGCCCGCACCTCGGGCGACCACCGGCACATCCATCTGATGACAGATCCGAAGGATTTCGACTACCTGTGATTCCTGCGTCGGTAGCACGACCACCGACGGCATCTGCCGATAGCCCGCAAGGCCATCGCATTCATAGGGCTTTAAGGCCTCTTCGGACGACAGCAGATCTTTTGCAGGTACCACCTGCCCGAGCGCGCGAATCAGGGCGTCACGCTTGGCGGGCGCCATTGGCTGGGTGAAATCTGCGAAACGCAACTCGCCGAGGTGGAGTTCTCTGGGGGCATTCATTTTTTAATAGGGCCACT
>JACCEB010110290.1_pt1 | contig 12494 bp, 10 predicted proteins | sample 7454761 | NCBI WGS metagenome assembly JACCEB01 (sample SAMN15323454, study PRJNA562643) | freshwater metagenome | isolation source: river surface water | place: USA:Blue River Watershed | collected 2017-08-18 | reverse complement strand
GACGATCGCGTCGAAACCCTCCGGTCGGCGCGAGAACCATTGCCACGCCTGCTCCCCGTCGGGCGCCGCGGTCACCTGATGACCGGAGGCGCCCAGCAGCGCGGCGATCGTTTCCGCAACCAGCGCGTTGTCCTCGGCCAGCAGCACCCGCAGCGGCCGCACCGCGGGGCGGCCCACCGCCTGCACCGGCGGCGCCGCCCCCGCGGGCTCGGCGCCGACCAGCGCGCCCGGCAGATCCGTCAGCGGCAGAAACACGTTGAACCGGGTGCCCTCGCCGTCCGGCCCCGGCTCGAAATCCACCCAGCCGCCCATCCCGTGCACCACGTTCCAGACGACCGCCAGCCCGAGGCCCGTGCCCTGCCCCGGGCCCTTGGTCGTGAAGAAAGGCTCGAAGACCTTCGCGCGCACCGCGTCGGGGATCCCGCAGCCGTTGTCCGTGACCGACAGCCGCTCGAAGGGCAGCGGAAACGGCATCGCGGACGTCCCGTCGCGCCGCTCCGCCGAGGTGGCCGTCGCCGTGGTGATCCCGATCCGCGGCCGCCAGCCATCCGGGGCGCCGCGCTGCAGCCGCTCCAGCACCGTGTCGCGGGCATTGAGCACAAGGTTCATCACGATCTGCACCACCGCGGCCCGCTCGAGCAACAGCGGCGCCAGGCCCGGCGCGAGGTCCACCCGCAGTTCGATCCGCCGGTCCAGCGAGGGCCGCAGAATCTCCAGCGATTGTTCGATCAGCGTGTTGAACGCCTGGAGCTCCTTCACCTCCGCCGTCCGCCGCCCCACCGCGAGGATGCGCTGGTTGAGCTTCGCCGCCTGGTCGATCGCATCCTGCACCGGCCGGAGGTAGGTCAGCAGTCTCGCGTCGCCCGGATAGTGGAACGCGATCAGATCCGTCTGCACCAGCATCGGCGTGAGCAGGTTGTTGAATTCGTGCGCCACCCCGCCCGCGAGCTGCCCGACCGATTCCATCTTCTGCGCGTGCCGCAGCTGGCGCTCCAGCGCATCCCGTTCCGTCACGTCCTGCACGCTCGACGCCACGCCGATCACGGCCCCCGTCGCGTCGACCAGGGGCGTGTTATACCACTCGCAGCGGATGACGCGGCCCGCCTTGGTGAGATTCTCGTTGGTGCTGCGGGTGCCGCCGCGGTGGGTCAGCAATGCCGCCCACAGTTTCTCGATCCGCGCGCGCCCTTCCTCCGCGATGATGAACCCCACCGGTGTGCGTCCGATCGCCTCCGCGGCCGAGAAACCGAAAATCCGCTCCGCCGCCGGATTCCACGCCGTGATCTGGCCCGCGAGGTCCCACTCGATCACCGCCAGCGGCGTATGCCGCACGTGGAGCGCGAGCTTCTCCTCCGACTTCCGCAGGGCCTGCTCCGCCTCGACGCGCTCGGTGATGTCGAAATTCACGCCCAGGATTCCGACCACCGCGCCGTCGATCCGCACCGGCGTGACGACGCTGGAAAAATGATGCGTCCGCCCGCGCACGTCGTAGGCGACGTCGTGCCGGACCACCTCGCCGGCAAAGGCGCGCCGGTTGACCGCCGCCCACTCCGCCCGCGTCGTCTGCGCGATCTTGAGATCGTCGAGGCTCCGCCCGATCGTGTCGCCCCAGTGCTCGCGCGACGCGGCGTTGAGCAGCGTGTAGCGCAGCGCCCCGTCCATCATCCAGAAATCGCAGGGCAGGTTCTCGATCGCCGCCCGCAGGCGCGCCTCGCTCGCCCGGAGTTTCTGCTCCACGTCCAGGCGCGCCGCCAGTTCCGCCCGCAGCGCCCCCGCGAGTGTCGCGGCGAAGCCGAGAATCAGCAGCGGAATCGCGAGGAACCACAGCATGCGCTGCCGGCCGTGCGCGATCGCCCGCACCCACTCCTCCGCCGGGTAATCGACCCCGAGGGCCGCCTCCACCCGCCCCTGCGCGTCGCGCAACGGCACCTGCGCGCTTACCCAGACCCCCCATTCGTCCCGCACCGGCCGCGCGCTGAAGGTCGGCATCCCGTCCAGGGCCCGCAGCATCGGCTCGTCCGCCTGTTCGTAAAGCCGGCCGATGGGCAGACGCGCTTCCCGCGGTCCCTCGTAGCGGCCGTCACGGTTGTAGTCCGTCTCGCTGTCCACCATCAGGCGCACGCCGCCCGTCGTGCGGCGGTAGGTGTAGATATCGGCCACCGTCGGATTCACCCGCAGCCAGCGCTTCTGCGCCTCGATCATCGCGAGGTAAGCCGGGTCGTCCGGCGCCGTGTTCTCCGCCATGGCGGCATGTCCCATCCGCTCCAGTTCCTGCGCGTAGGTCGGGGCGACCCCCTGCAGGAAGTTCCGGATGCGCGCGTGCTCGGCCTCGCCGCCCTCCGCCACCAGCAACCAGCCCGCGGCCAGCACCGCTGCCGCCACCGGCCCGGTCCAGCGCGGCAGCCGCCCCGGATTCGGCCGGCGGCGGAGCCAGCCGTCCAATCCCGCCAACGCCGCCGCCACCGCCGCCGCGAACAGCAGGTAATCCCGATTGGCTGCGAACCAGTCTCCCATTTTCGCGAGCGGAACAGCGCGCACCGTCCATGGCAAGCGGCCCCTGCCCCGCGCCCGCCGTCCCGGCGCGCCGCGGCGCTTTTCGCGTCGCCACGCCCGGGTCCGCCCCCGAGCGTCGCCCGCTCGCCCTCCATGGAACTGCTTCTGCTTTGGGATATCGACGGCACCCTGATCACCTCCGGCGGCGCCGGCCTGCGCGCCCTGCGGACGTCGCTGCGGCGCGGCTTCGGCCTCGAGGGGGACTTTTCCGACATCGAGTTCGGCGGCCGCACCGACCCATGGATCATGCGCGAGATCTTCCGCAAGTATGGCATCGCCGAGACACCCGAGCATTTCGCCCGGCTGTTCGACGGCTACGTGGCGGAATTGCCCGGGGAACTGGCCAACCCGCAGGCCGCCGTCCTGCCCGGTGTGCACGCGGTGCTGGCCGCCGCCGCCGCCCACGGCGGGATCGCCCAGGGCCTGCTCACCGGCAACCTGCGGCGCGGCGCCCGCGCCAAACTCGAGCACCACGGGCTCTGGACCCGCTTCGCCTTCGGGGCCTTCGCCGACGACAGCGAGCGCCGCAACGAACTCGGGCCCCACGCCGTCCGCCGGGCCGAGGCCGCGCACGGCGTGCGGTTCGCGCCCGACCGGGTCTGGATCATCGGCGACACCCCGCACGACATCGCCTGCGGCCGGGCCATCGGGGCCCGCACGCTCGCGCTCGGCACCGGCGGCCTCGACCTCGAGCACCTGCGCCGCCACGGCCCCACCGCGGTCCTGCCCGACCTGGCCGATACCCCGGCCGTCATGCGGATTTTCGGGAGTTGACGCGCCCGGCCGCTCGTCCCCGATTGCCGGCTCCCATGCCACGCACGTTCACCATCGCCATCGGTTCCGACCACGCCGGGTTCACCTACAAGGAGGCCATCAAGGCCATGCTCCTGGCCGAAGGCCACACCGTGCGGGATTTCGGCACCCACTCCGATGCCGCCTGCGATTATCCCGACTTCATCCGCCCCACCGCCGAAGCGGTCGCGCGCGGCGAATTCGAGCGCGGCATCGTGCTCGGCGGTTCGGGCAACGGCGAGGCGATCGTCGCGAACCGCGTGCGCGGCGTCCGCTGCGGACTCTGCTGGAACGAACAGGTTGCCGTCTGGAACCGCTCCCACAACGACGGCAACGTCCTGTCCCTCGGCCAACGCACCGTCTCGGAAGCCGAGGCGCTCGCCATCGTCCGCATCTGGCTTGCCACCGAGTTCGAAGGCGGCCGCCACCTCGCCCGCATCCGCAAGATCGATCCCGGCACCTGAGCCGGCCCGGCCGTCCCGTTCCCGGCCCGCCGCGGAGCCGCGCCCTCCGGCCGACCCGCCGCGTTGCATCGCGGCCGCTTGCGCATTCGCCGCGCACCGATTCCGTATCCGGTGCGTCTGGCCGACGCACCCGCATGCCACGCACACCGACGGCGCAGTTCAGCTACCAGCACCTATTCGAACCCGGTTCCGACGCGTCCGCGCCGCCCTTGCTGCTGCTGCACGGCACCGGGGGCAACGAGCACGACTTGGTCCGGCTGGGCCGCGCGATTTCGCCCGGCTCCGCGCTCCTGAGCCCGCGGGGCGACGTGAACGAAAACGGCGCCCTGCGCTTTTTTTCCCGGCTCGCCGAGGGCGTCTTCGATCCCGCCGAAATCCGCCGGCGCACCCAGGCCCTCGGCGACTTCATCCTGGCCGCCTCGGCGCACTACGGGCTCGTCCCCGCCCAACTCGTCGCCGTCGGGTTCTCCAACGGGGCCAACATCGCCGCCACGCTCCTGCTGCTCCGCCCCGAGACCCTCGGCGGCGCCATTCTCCTCCGCTCGATGGTCGTGCTCGACCAGCCGGCCGCCCCCGGCTCCCTCGCCGGAAAACGCGTGCTGCTCTGCAACGGCGGCACCGACCCGCTCGTCCCGCCCGACCATCCCGGCCGGCTGGCCGCCCTGCTCGCCGCGGGCGGCGCCGACGTCGCCGCCCGGGTTTTTCCGGCCTCCCACGCGTTGACCCCGCAGGACGTTGCCGCGGCCCAGGCCTGGCTGGGGCCGCGCGCCTGAACCGCCGCGCCGCGCCGCCATGCGCGTCACGTTTCACGGCCACGCCTGCTTCCTGGTGGAGACGTCGGGCGCACGCGTGCTGCTCGATCCCTATTTCACCGGCAATCCCCGGGCCGTGCGCCGCGCCGACGAGATCGCCTGCGACTACGTTGTCGTGTCCCACGGACACGACGACCATTCGGGCGACGCGCTCCCGATCGCGCTGCGGACCGGCGCCACAATCATCGCCAATTTCGAGCTCGCCGAATACTTCGCCGCGCGGGGCGCCGGCACCCACGGCCTCAACCCGGGCGGCGGGCACACCTTTCCGTTCGGCCGGGTGAAGCTCACCCTCGCCCACCACTCCTCGAGTCTCGAAGCCGGCCTGCAACCGATCTACCTGGGCTCGCCCTGCGGCATCGTGCTGCAGGCCGACGGCCGCACGCTCTACCACGCCGGCGACACCGCGGTCTTCCTGGACATGCAATTGATCGGCCGCGGCGGGCTGGATCTCGCCCTCCTGCCGATCGGCGACAACTACACCATGGGACCGGACGACGCGCTGCTGGCCCTCGACTTCCTGCGCCCCCGCCTCGCCGTCCCGATGCACTACGACACCTGGCCGGTCATCGCGCAGGATGCCGCTGCGTTCGCCCGGCGGGCCGCGTCCGCGGGCCACCGCGTGCAGACGCTGGCCCCGGGCGAAACGATCGAGCTCTGAGCGCGCGCCGCCGCCGCGCTAGAAATTCCCCTTCACGCCGAACTGGAAATTCACGCCGTATTCGCCCTCGGCGGCGAAGTGCACGTAACGCGGGCTGCCCGGCGCGTAGGCTTCGTTCCGATCCCGGTTGTTGAAGATGTTGCGGCCGGTGGCGTAGAGCGCCCAGTTGCGGCTCAGGCGGTAGTCGATCGAGGCATCGAACCGCAACCGCTCCTGCTGGTAGTTCCACCCCGCGGCCCCGATGTTGCCCGCCGCGATCGTGCCGACGCGCTTCTTGCCCACCAGCGTCCAGCGCCCGTTGAACAGCACCGGGTTCCGGTTGTAGGTGAACCCCCAGTTGACGAGCTTCGGCGTGAAGCCGCGGAAGTCGGCCTCCGCCGGCCCCCGGTTGCGCACCAAGGTGGCGTTGGCAAACACCCGGAAGAAGCGCGCGTAACTCACCCGCGTGAAATACGCCAGCGGCTGGCTCACGTTCACCTCGTAGCCGTTGATGTGGGCGATGCCGGCGACGTTGCTCGGCGCATTCACCTGATAATCCACGTAGTCGTCGCTCAGGCCGATGCCCTGGAGAAACTCGGCGGTCGCGAGGAAATTGCGCGTCGCGAAGAAATTCCTGATCTGTTTCCGGTAGAAACCGGCCGAGAGTTCGCCGCCGTTGGGCGTGTAATACTCGAGGCGCAGGTCGAGGCTCTTGGCCGTCCAGGGAATCAGCGCGGGGTTCTTCGTCGTGATCGTGCCGAGGGCCGAGCCGGTCGCGTTGCTCTCGGGCGAGAAGTCGACCTGGTTGACGTTGGTCGCGCCGAGGATGTTGCCGAAATCCGGCCGGCCGAGCGTGCGCGCGACGCCGAGGCGACCGAGCACATTGGCCGTGAAGTTGTAGGTCGCGTTGAGGCTCGGGTAGTAGTCGCCGTAGGATTTTTTCAGGCGGGCGCCGAGTTTCTTGTAGACCAGCCTGTCCTCCGCGATGCCGTCGGTGGTGATGCGGATCGGGCGGCGGTTGGCATCGAGAATGAAGTTGCCGGCGGCGTCGCGCTGGAAGGCGGCGGCGTTGTCCTGGAGCACGGTGCGGCCGTCGTCCGTGGTGCGCTCGTAGCGCACGCCGCCGAGCAGGCGCAGGCGGTTGTTCAGCAGCGAGAGGTCGGCGAGCAGGTAGGCGGCGTCGATGCGTTCGGTGATCTGCTCGGTGTTGAGGGCGTCGGCGCGGAGGTCGGTGCGCAGGTTCGTCGTCGTGTCGAAATGGCGGGGATACTGCTCCCACAGCTCCCACGCGCGCCGCGCGCTGGTGAACTGCGCCTGCGGGGCCCCGCGCGGCATGGCGTAGGAGAGCATGGCGCGGTTGAGCAGATCGACGGGCGCGAGCCGCACCGCGTCGTCGGCGGTGTTGGCCCGCCCGTCGGCGCCGACGTAGATGGGATTGAACGAGGAGGTGCGGCGCGCGCGGTATTGCTCGACGGTCGAGAGCCCGGTCTTGAGCGCGAGATTCGCGCGGTCGCCGAAGAATTTCCGCTTCACGTCGACGCGGGCGCTCTTCGCCGTGCTGTCGTTGTCGCGCGTGGTGGAGGCGCCGTTGAGGAAGAAATTGTAGTTCTGCAGATTCAGCGGATCGATCGCCTGCCCCGCGGCATCCCGCACGGTGATGCGGCCGGGCAGAAATTCACCGAAGCCCTCGAGGTCGATCGTGGCGCCCTGGATGCGCGCCGAGGATGTTTCGAACTGCCGGTGCGAGTTTGCCCGGTAGGTCTGGTCGGAGAAATTGTAGCCGAGGGCTCCGGTGATGTCCCAGTCGGCTCCGATCCGCCGGTAATTCGCGCGGAAAACATTGTTCCGCACCCGGACGTAGCGGGCCGTGTTGTTGACGTTGAGCGCGCCGGAGCCGGGCCGCCCGCGGGTGAAATCCGGCCCCCACGCCAGCGGGTTGGTGCCCGTGTTCACCACGAAGTTGTGCTGCTCGTAGTCCTGCACGAGCCAGTTGCCCGAGTAGCTGAACGACACCGTGTCGAGGGGCGACAGCTTCCAGTCGAACCGCGTGCCCACCGCGTAGCGGTGTTCGAAGACGGGAAACACGTTGTATTGGAAGGTCGTCAGATAGGGATTGTCGACGCCCGCCCGCAGCGGGTTGGCGGCCGTCGTCGTCGTGTTGAACGTGCGGTTGATCCGGCGCGCCACGCCGAACTGGTCGTTCTTCACCGCGTTGATCGAGAAGCCGAAGGTCTTCGAGACCGGCACGGTGTAGGCGAAATCGAAATCGGGCTGGTAATGGAAGGTCTTCGCCTGGTCGTCGCCGTCGCCGCCGCCCGGCTGCGGGAGGAACGAGGGATCGCGCGAATTCTTGTTCACATACACCTTGAACCGGAACTCCGGCCGGCTGGCCTCGAACGCCGTGCGACTGACCATGTTGATCGAGCCGCCGAGACTTGCGGCGGACATCTCCGGGGTGGGCACCTTGTAGATCTCCACGCGCGAGGCGTTGTTGAGGGAGAAGGCCTGCAGTAGGGTGTTGCGCGTGGGCCCGGCGGAGCCCGCGGCGTTCACGTCGTCGCCGTCCATCGCGATGTTGGTGTAGGCGGACGGGAGTCCACGCAGGCCGATCTGCACCGCGTTCATCTGGTCGGTGCCCACGTCGACGCCGGGCAGGTATTTCACGAACTCGCCGAGGTTGTTCTGGATGATGTCCCCGAGGGCGTCGGTGTGCAGCACCGTCTTGATGTTGCCCGCGAAGCGCTGCTCGTTGATCGCGATGGCCGCGGCGCTCAGGTCGCGGCCGGAGTCGACCACGAACTGGTCGAGCCGCACCACGCCGTCGCTGCCGGCCGCCTTGGGGGCGCCGGCCGTCGCGATCGGCACGAGCGAGAAATCGCGCCGCACGGTCTCCCCCGTCGCCAGCGTGACTCCGGCGGTCTGCGGCACCGTGCCGGTGAAGAAGACCTGCACGGTGACGGCGCCGGGCGGCAGTCCGGTAAACCGGTATTCGCCGAACGCATCGGTGAAGGCCTCGCGGTTGGTTCCGGCCAGCGTGACGCGGGCATTCTCCAGGACGGCGCCGACGGCGGCGTTCTGCACGCGACCGGTCAACGTTGCCGCCGGCTGCGCGCCGGCCAACGCCGTCAGGACTACGCCGGCCAAGGCCGACAACAGGGCGCGGCCAAACCGCGCGGGGAACAAGGGCATGCTCATGGGTGGGGCTGGAAAGGTCAGGCAAACGGGCGCCCCGCCCGGACGCCATCGTTTTCGCGCCCGCTGCGCCGCGAGCTAACGCAGCAGGATTTCCCCGGCCGGCAGTCGCAGATCGACGCAATCGCCGTAGGCGATCCCGGGGATCGAGGGCGCCAGGATCTCCATCAGCGTGGGCGGCTGGAAGTGGGCCGCCTTGGTCTCGGGATGCGGGGTGTAGACCCAACCCGCGTAGTCGCGACCGCCGAAGCCGACGATGCACTGGGAAAACGAAAAATCCTCGGGGGGATGGAGGTGCGTCCACTCGACCCGGCGAAACGTGTGGCGCGGCTGCACCAGCACGAAGGTGTGCGGCGCGAGGTCGATGTTCAGGGTTCCGTCGTGAAACGGGGCCAGGTCGAATCCGAGCGCGGCAAAGAACGGCCGTTGCATCGCCAGCGTGCCCGCGGGATACCGCTTGTCCGGTCCTGTCCCCGACGCGACGCGATGTCCGCGGCGGACCACGCCCCGCGCGCTTTGCCATGCCGATCCCATGCCGCCGACCCTGGAATCCCGCCCGATCGCCGGCAAGCCCGGCGGGCGCTTCCCTCGGGGCAAAAAAAGCCGGGGCAGCGAAGCCCCGGCCGAAAAAGCCGATCCCGATCCGCGCGACGCGGGCGTCAGGCCTTGAGGGAGGCGCAGAAGCGCGCCAGCCGCGTGAGCCCCTTCTGGATGATCTCGTCGCTGGTGGCGTAGCTGAGGCGCAGAAAACCCTCGGCGCCGAAGGCGCTGCCGGGGACGGCGGCGACCTTTTCCTGATCGAGCAGGCGGTTGCAGAAATCGAGGTCGCTCAGGCCGAAACTCTTGATGTTCGGGAAGAGGTAGAACGCGCCCTCGGCCAGCAGGCAGGAGATGCCCGGGATCTTGTTGAGTTCGGCGTGGAGGTGGCGACGGCGGCGATCGAAGGCCGTCATCATCGTCTTCAGCGCGGCGGCGGTCTTTTCCTTTTCCTTCAGCGCCGCGAGCGCGCCGAACTGCGCGAACGTCGTCACGTTGGACGACATCTGGCTCTGCAGCTCCGCGATGGCCTTCGCGATCGGCGCCGGCGCGACGGTGGTGCCGATGCGCCAGCCGGTCATCGCGTAGGTCTTGGAGAAGCCGGCAACCGTGATGGTGCGGGCCTCGACCTCTTTGCTGAAGGTCGCGATGCAGGTCGGCTTGGCCCCGTCGTAGACGAGGTGTTCATACATCTCGTCGGAGAGGATGTAGAGATTGTGCTTCAGCGCGACGGCGACGATGGCCTCGAGCTCCTGGCGCGAGTAGACGGCGCCGGTCGGGTTCGACGGGGAATTGAGGATGAGCAGGCGCGTGCGGGGCGTGATCGCGGCTTCCACCATCGCGGGCGTAAGCCGGAAGCCGGTGGTGTCGTCGGCGAGCACGAACTTCGGCACGGCGCCGGCGAGCTTCACCATCTCCGGGTAGCTCACCCAATACGGCGCCGGGACGATGACCTCGTCGCCGGGCGAGCAGGTCGCCAGCACGCCGAGGTAGCAGTTGAACTTTCCGCCCGGGGACACGATGACCTGGGACGGCGCCGCCTTGAGCCCGTATTCCGCGAGGTAGCGGTCGACGATGGCCTGCCGCAGGGGCTCGATGCCGGGCGTGGGGGCGTATTTCGTCTTGCCCGCTTTGAGCGCGGCGATGCACGCCTCCTTGATGTGTTCGGGAGTGTCGAAGTCGGGTTCGCCGGCGGCGAAACCACAGACATCTTCACCCGCTGCTTGCAGGGCCTTGGCCTTGGCGTCGACGGCGAGCGTCGGCGAAGGCGAGACGTTGCGGGCCCAGATGGACAATGGCGCGGGAGGGTTGCTCATGGGACAAACCGGGCGACCAAAGGGTCGCCCGTCGGTAAAAGCAAGCCGGCGCTCACGGCCGGTTTCAATTCGCCCCAAGCAAAAAACGGCGGTCGAGGACCGCCGTTCGTCGGGACCGCGGCGCCGACGCCGCGGGGATTACTTTTTCCCCTTGGGGGCTTTCGCCGGCAGAGCCTCGAGCGCGAGCCGGAGCAGCTCGCCGACGCTCGCGTTCTTGATGCGCGAGTAGCGCTTCAAGGTCGCCCGCTGGTCGGCCGTGATGCGCACGGAAATCTGGCGGTGCGGATCGCGGGCGGGGACACATCCGTCGAAGTCGAATCCGGCGATCGCGGTGCGGACAACTTCGCTGGCCGTCGCGAAACCGTGGCCCTTGCGGCAGGTTTCGATGCGGGCGATCAGGGATTCGGGCAGGTCAAAGGTAAGCGGGGCGGAAGGCTTGCGGGAATTTTTGGCCATAAACAAGCTGGGCTGAAACTGAGAACGCCCGAGAAGGCACTTCCGGCGCCGCTACGGCAACGATAATTTTCCTCGGCCGGCCGCATCCGGGATTCGGATGCACATTTTCTCGAATTTTTACCCGCCCCGCTCCACGGCGCGCGCGGACCGGGCCTCAGCGGAACCGGACACGCTCCCGCACGAGGCGATACGCCTCGGCCGGAGTCGCCACCACGTGGCGCGCCCGTGCCAGCACGGTGCCGTCGATTTCCCGGGCGTGACGAATCAGACAGGTCTCCACCCCGCAGGCCGAGCCGCCGAGCACATCCACGTCGGCATCGCCCACCATCAGCGCCGCGTCGGCCGCCGTGCCGAGACGGTGCAGCAGCTCCCTCAACCCGGCGGGGTCCGGCTTGTGGGTGGGCAGGTCGTCGCCGCACACCACCTCGGGCACCAGCGCCTGCCATCCGTGGCGGGCCAGCAGTCGCTCCGTGGAAAACCGATCCCGCCCGGTCCAGACCGCGCAGCGGATGCCCGCCGCACCCAGCTCGCCGAGCAGGTCCGCGGCCCCGGCGAAGGGCACGATGAGATGCTCGTTCTCGACGAAGAAGGCGCCCAGACGGCGCAGCACCTCCGGGACCTGCGCCGGGTCGGACACCAAGTCGGGGATGAAGCGCTCCGGCGGTCCGCCGAGCTTGGCGAAGATCTCCATCGTCGGCGGCGCGCCGACCGGGCCGAGCGCGTGCGTGATGGCGGAGAGCACCAGCGGCAGGCTGTCCACGAGCGTGCCGTCGAGGTCGAAGACGACTGTGCGGGGAGCGCCGGCCATGGTCACGGATTGATCGGCACGAGGCCGACCGCGGGCGGGGCGGCGTCGGCCGCGAGGCTCGCCGACTCGAAGAGCGTGCCCGGCAGCCGGAGGTTGAGCGCCGCCGCCGTGACCTGAAGCCGGGTCTTGTCGCGCGTCCGTTCGTTGCGGTAGTCGGCCTGCTTCGGCACGTGCTGGTCGCCGATGCGCTTCAGCGCGAGAAAGGAAAACGTCTTCGCGACCGCCCCGGACGCGTCGATCGTCTCGGTCTGGAAAAGCGCGTTGTATTGGGTGTCGAGATACGCGCGCACCGCGCTGATGCCCGGCGCCGGGGCCGCAAACCCGGCGGGCGGGCGGAAAAGCACCGCATGGCTGGGGCGGCCGAGCATGCGCACGATCTTCTCGAAGGCCGGAGCCGGCCAGTAGAGAAACGGCATCTGCAGGTCGAACGCGGTGATCTCCAGCCCCGGGAGCAGCGGCGCGAACCAGGCGCCGACGTCGAGCTGGACGGCTTCGGTTCCGTTCCACTTCCACACCGCCGGACGTTCGCCGTTCTGGATCAGCAGCCGCTGGGTCGCGCCGGCGGCGTCGGTCAGTTCCAGCCGGAAAACGGTGCCCTGGTCGTTCCGGGCGCCCCACAGGCGCCCCTCGTGGATGCGCTCCGGGGCCCGGCGGGGCATGGCCACCAGCTGGAGGCGCAGGAAAAACTCGCCGGCGATGCCGGACCGGCGGAACTGCTGCACAAGGGCCGCGGTTTCGGCGGCGTCGAGCCGCCCGATCTGGGCGAGCTCGGGGGGCGTCGCCGGGGCGGCGCCGCCGTGGAGCGCGGCCGGCAGACAGGCGGCCACAAAAAACGCCCGCCACATCGTGGCGGGCGCAAGTTTCCCGACAATCCGCATGGACGCGCGCCGCGGTTACTTCTTGGGCGTTTCCGGAGCGGGGGTG
>JACCEB010639142.1_pt1 | contig 12495 bp, 16 predicted proteins | sample 7454761 | NCBI WGS metagenome assembly JACCEB01 (sample SAMN15323454, study PRJNA562643) | freshwater metagenome | isolation source: river surface water | place: USA:Blue River Watershed | collected 2017-08-18 | reverse complement strand
TTTTTCCAAAAATTTATACTCTTATGATTTCCTAAACTTTCATAGTTGTACTGCCAGAGATGTTTTAATATCTTCTTACCTATCGGATCACTGTGTATTAAAATAATTCCTGCTCTGTTAAGGCTGGCAATCGGTGTAAAATTACCAATTTCCCATAAACATGGCTCATCAACTACTAATAGATTAAACTCCGGTAATGTTTTTATGTCAGTGAAGTCTAGTTTTGGTATTAAATTTCTACTCTTGATATCTGGTCGTTGAGTATCGTAGACAAATACTGTTTTAAACCCTTCGAGGAGGTCTGGTATGTTGACAAAATTGCGACCTAGTACCACTGCGGTCTCATATTTTGTGACAATTGGGTCTATACGTTTTAAAAATTTACTCATTGCAACAAGAATTAAATACTCTGTTATTTATTTTTAAAAATGCGCATAAAATTATATCGCGAAAACGGTGCTCTTGGCAGTAATGTTGTTTTTGACGCTTTAGAACAAGGTTTTAAACACCTAGGACACCAGATTGTTGACCGTGACGAGGACATTCCAGTAATCTGGAGTGTGCTTTGGTTTGGTCGTATGCAACCTAATCAACAAGTTTATAATTTTTTTAAAAATAAAAATAAACCAGTAATGATAGTCGAAGTTGGTGCACTGAAAAGAGGAGTTTCATGGAAACTTTCATTGGAAAATATCAACGGTGATGGAAAATTTAATCAAGAAATCCATTTACAGAAAAATAGACAAAAAATTTTAGGAATTGATTTAAAAGATTTTCAACCAAAAAGAAAATCTTCAATACTACTATTGGGACAACATGATCGAAGTCTTCAATGGAAAGGACTACCACCAATAAATGAGTGGATTTTACAAAAAATTTCAGAAATTAGAAAGTTTACTGATCGTACAATTGTAGTAAGACCACACCCAAGGTGTCGTATCAATTATTTTTCATTGCCAAATGTTATTATTGAAACAACAAATCCAATACCTAACACATATTCTGAATTTGACATTAATTTTTCTCATCATTGTGTCATGAACCACAATAGTGGTACTACAGTACAGGCAGCAATCAATGGGATTCCAATAATTTGTGATTCTAGTGCATTGGCATATCCAGTATCCTGTCAACTAAGTGACTTAGAAAACTCCTACCTTAAAGATAGAACACAATGGTTTGAACACATTCTTCATACAGAATGGTTGTTGGAAGAATTTGTTCAGGGTATACCACAAGAAAGGTTGATTTCGCTGATGTAAGGTGCTATTATTTTAGCATGACTACCATCAGATATGTTGAAGATGTATTCACTGAATTTGCTCATGCAGTTGATCTGCGGCAAATTTCTGTCCAACCTCAGGACATCCCTGCTATCAACAGTTTTCAAAATGTAATTCTTACAAGCAAGCCGCTGACCAAGGCCCAATCATCGTTTGTATTGAAAATTTTGACCAAATATAGAATTGGTTCAAAGATGGCCGGTATTGACTACCATGACTCAATTGATAATCCCACATGGCGTTATCCCTTTAGGGTAATTGACCACAGTCGTAGTGTGTCAGTTGATTGTGACGAGGATGGAAGTTTGCGAATTTTGATGAAATTTCCATATCAGATCAAAGAAGCGTTTGAAAAAGAATTGCCTAACATAAGATCTATGTGGGACTCTACATTGATGTCTAGAGTTATAAAACTAAAAGATGCCAACGTAATTGTCATACGAGAATTTTGTGAAAAATACGAATTTGTGTTGGATCAAACTTTCATTGATTTATGTGATTCTGTGGAAGAAATTTGGAATCAGGAGGAAAATTTTCTTCCCTACAGTATTGTCAAAAATAATTCTGTAGAGCTAATCAACGCCACTGATGATGCAAAAGAATATTTTGAAATCAATAAAACAGACAGTTTAGAAGAAAATATGTTTTTGGCAAAAAGTATGAATTTTTGCCTAAAATTGGAAGAAAAAAATCCAACGTTGATTCAAAAAATTGCCACTGCACAGGATAATTACTTTTACACCAACAACGTAAAAAATTTATTTGAAATTTTAAAATCGTTACCAACTGCCAAAGTTGCAGTGCTAGTTGATCGCGCTTCTGAGACTTTAAATTTTGTCAAAAATTTCGTAAATTTTGCAGAAAATGTGAATTTTCCTAAAAATGAAATTCGTGTGTGTTTTAGATTAAGTGCAGAAGAAGACAGAGAATTAAAATTTAATCAATGGATTAAAGAAAATCAAATCAACGGTCCAGTGAACTCAGGAAGAATTTATATCTTTCGTCATAAGCCTGCAAAGTGGTTGTTTGCAGGCGAAGAAAATGTTAAAATTATAGTTACAAACGGTTTATTTACAAACACCAATATTAGTATCAGTCATTGGATGGATTCGCACCCTTGCGTAATTTTTGTTGGAGAACAAAAACCTGCAATGAGGGCATTGTCAAACAAGGAAAAGAAGATTGTCAACTTGTAAGTTAATAATAAAAGACGAAGTCAACATAAAATTAGACGGACTTGCTGTTGAAACACGCAGAAAAATTGTCAACAAACTAAAGTTTGATCTTCCCTATGCACGACATATGCCAGCATACAAATTAGGGCGTTGGGATGGTACAAAAACTTATTTTGGCATTGGGGGCAATGGTTATCTTGCACATCTTGATGTAATATTGCCTATTGTAGAAAACGACGGATACCACATTGAAGTTGAAGATCTTCGCGAACATAAAGAACTAGTTTTTGAAAAAATTACTGAAACTTATTGGGCTGATAAAGGCAAGACTTGGCCCAAAGGTCATCCCAAAGAACATCAACCTATTGTATTGCGTGATGATCAATGTAACGTTGTTAATCAATTCTTAGACAATTTACAGAGCCTACAAGAAGTCGCTACAGGTGCTGGAAAAACCATAACCACAGCAACATTGAGTCACTTGTGCGAACCATATGGTCGTACAATGGTTATAGTACCAAACAAAAGTTTGGTTGTGCAAACTGAAGAAGATTATAAAAATTTAGGACTTGATGTAGGTGTATACTTTGGTGATCGTAAAGAGCTAAATCGTACACACACTATCTGTACATGGCAGAGTCTTAACATTCTTGATAAGAACAGTTTTGATAACGACGAGGCACTCTCACTAGCTGAATTCTGTGAGGGTGTCTGTGCAATTATTGTTGACGAAGTTCATCAGGCCAAGGCAGATGTGTTGACAAGACTATTAACTCAAAACTTCAGTAACTGTGCTATACGTTGGGGATTGACCGGAACGGTACCTAAAGAAGCATGGGAATTCCAGGGAATATTAGCTAGTATTGGTCCTGTAATTAATCAAGTCAGTGCTCACGATTTACAAGAAAAAGGTGTATTGGCACAACTTGATATTCAAATTTTACAGACAAACGACATAGAAGTTTTTAAGAGTTATTCTGAAGAATACAGTTGGCTAGTTACAAATGAAAAACGAATTGATTGGATTTCAACAAAAATAAAAGAATTTAGTCAAACAGGAAACACACTAGTCTTAGTTAATAGAATTGACACAGGAAATAAATTAATTGAAAAAATTCCAGATGCTGTTTTTATTTCAGGTGCTGTAAAATTAGATGATAGGAAAGAAGAATATGATGAGATTAAAACAGCTGACAATAAGATTATTGTGGCGACTTATGGTGTGGCCGCTGTGGGTATTAATATTCCAAGGATTTTTAATCTGGTTCTTATTGAGCCCGGAAAAAGCTTTGTCCGCGTTATACAAAGTATTGGGCGAGGCATTAGAAGAGCGGAAGATAAAGACTTCGTCCAGATTTGGGACCTCACGAGCACCTGTAAGTACGCCAAGCGGCATCTTACGGAAAGGAAGAAATACTACAAAGAGGCCAAGTACCCCTTTACATTAACCAAGGTAACAATATGAGAATTTTAACATTAAACAACACGGCCTTTGATCTTAACGAACTTCCAGAAGAAGTAGATGAAGATACTAGATTTTCAGTTTTAGACAACAGTAATCCTGCAGAGCCAGATTTCTTTTTTATGCCTCTAATTTTTCTAGAGTCATTTAACAGTCCTGCAATTCTATTACGCATAGGCGAACATGAAGTACAAATGCCCTTAGACTGGTGCATGGTAGTAGGAGACAAAGACTGCGGACAAGATCCAGAAGTATTGCCATTGACAAGTATCAACGAACGAGGGTTTGATGCATTGATTTTTAATCCTATTAACGGATTTAGAATTGAATATAAACCAATTGAAATTATCAATATTTTTCAAGATGTTAGATGGTATTTTCCTAAGATGAAAAATGGTCAATTACTAACGGTACCAATTAGCGATGATTCTAATCCACCGTGTGCATTTTTTGTCAAAGAAGTTAGCCGTCAAAGCGAAATAATTCATCTAGATAAAATTTTGTAATGCCGTTAGACAGTATGTTTGATGACGATGGTTTTAAAAGACGCTGTATTGGCTGGGAATTAACTTTTTGTCTATTGCCAAGAAGATGTTATTATACAAAAAAATTTTTATGGTTAAGAAAAGCCTATGTAGGAGTTTCTATGCTTACAGGACCAGGCGACCCTATTTTTGACTATCGATGGTGCGACCGACGAGAATATTTGTTTTTGAAAATTAAAGGAACAATATAATGGGAACATTAACCCCTGGAGCAACTTATGTTTATGAATCACCTGATGGCGGAGAAACAGTCTATGCTAGAGAAATTGGTAGTACAGAGCGTCGTCTTATTGGCAAAAGTTACAAGGCAGTGCTTAAAGAAGAATTAAACAGCGAAGTTGAATTATTCAAAAAAATTCATATGGCTGCAAAAAATGATCCTATCTTGAAAGAAGCCATAGAACGTGTTAAACTACTGTATCACTTAGGTAAAAAAGATGAGTAAATTAGATTTGTTTAAAGATATTATTCCAGCAGTTGATTCTGGAATTAAAGATCTTTGGGATGCGTTAGAAGAAGATCAACAAAAAGAATTAAAGAAATTGTTGTTTGTTTTAGGTCGTTGGATCAGCAGTCCTGTTTCTAGTGATCCAGATATTCAGGCTCATTATATTTTAACTGTCAACGAGTATTATAATAAAAATTATTATAAGTTTTATAATCATCCTAAACTACTGTGGTTACTGTTAACTATGTGTGCTAATCCTAAAGGAAAAGTTGTTAGGAGAGAATATATAAAGTTGTCTAGAAAGGCAGAAGGATCTAGTAAAAAACATAAATTCCTATTGGATAGATATCCTAGTGCAAAATTAGACGATGTTGAATTGTTGGCTAAAATTTTAACTGACGACGAAGTTAAACAAATTGCCAAAGACATGGGACTTGACAATAAACAAATCAAAGAACTTCTATAATGTTTGTCTGTGAATACTGTAAGAAAGAATTTGTCAAAGAAAAAACACTGTTTGTTCATGTATGTGAACAAAAGCGCAGACACTTGAACAAAGGAGAGAAACATGTACAGGCTGGGTTTATGGCTTATATCAAGTTCTATGAAGTAGCACAGAAAAATACTAAAAAAACTTTTGAAGATTTTGTAGAAAGCCCCTATTATACAGCTTTTGTAAAGTTTGGTAGTTTTTTTGTTAATACAAATCCAATTTACCCAGAACGATTTATAGAATTTGTAATACGCAGTAATACAAAATTAGATGCGTGGTGTAGTGATAACCTATATGACATATACATTGCTGAATTAATCAAACAAGAACCTGCAGATGGAGCCATACAACGAACTATACAGACAATGATGGATTGGGCTGATAAAAATAATTCAACTTGGGAACATTATTTTTTGTATGTAAATTTAAATAGATTAACACATGATGTAAAAGAAGGTTTAATCAGTCCGTGGATACTGTTAAATATTCAGTCGGGAAAAGATGCACTGCAAAAAATGAACGACGAACAGTTAGAAATTATCAGTACTATTATTGATCCACAGTTTTGGAAACGCAAGTTTAAAAATTATCCCGCAGATGTTGAACTAATTAAAGATGTTATCAAAGAAGCGAAAATATTATAATGCCTAAGAAAAAACAAGAACCAGAAGTAGTTGAACAAGATCTAGAAGAAAATGAAGAACCGCTTTCTAGAGATGATCTTGATATTGAAGTTGCTGTTAGTAATGAGGACCCTGTGGTATATGTAAAGTTCAGCGGATTTGAGGATATAGAGGATGCTGAAGAGTATGCAGAATTTCTTGCAGAGACTTTACCATTATTACTTTTTGAATCGACGAGATTACAATAATGCCAGATATTGACATTGACTTTGCAGACAGAACAAAAGCATTGACATTGTTCAAACATCACAAGGCCAGTAGAATAGAAGAAGATAAACTGGTTCCTCATAACACAGGTGTTTACTTTCATCCTGTGCCAATTGATGCAAGAACTAATCTTTCATCAATACCATACGATCAAGCAGAAGAACAGGGATTTTTTAAGATCGATTTTCTTAATGTTGGTATCTATAAAAATATTAAAGATGAAAATCATCTTAAGACTTTAATGGAGACTGAACCACTATGGGATTTACTGTTGCAAGACGATTTCGTGAACTTATTGTTTCACCTGAATGGGCATGGGTCTATTCTGAGAGAAATGGAACCAAAGTCTATAGAAGAATTAGCAGCAGTGTTGGCAATGATCAGACCTGCGAAACGTTATCTGATTGGGAAAGAATGGACTACGGTGATGAAGGAAATTTGGATGAAACCAGAGAATGACGAATATTATTTTAAAAAGAGTCATGCTACAGCATATGCTCTTTCAATCGTTGTTCAAATGAATCAGATTTGCGAAAGTATTAGTTACGGTTATAGTTAAGTTGGTTTTCTAATTAATACAATACTTCTACGCTTAATTCTTTTAGTAATAATTTGATTTAGACTCACACAAGGTCCAAGCATTAATTTAACATCCTTGGTACTAAAATTTCTAATAGCGTATCTAAAAGGTTGTATTTCTTTAGCTAGAAAAATACTGATAGGAATTTGCCTATTTGACTCCCACCACCAAGCTTCGCCCAACTCTAAAAATCTAGTTTTTTCTTCCTCACTCTTCAGCGAAGTATAATCGTACATACTAGTAATATTTGAGTCTTGGTTAATAATAATGCCCACATACTCTTGATCAACGTAGTTTATAACACTTATAAATGGGAAATTTTGTTGTAAGTTTTCTGTTATTCTCATAGGTAAATATTATTAATCAAAGGACCAATAATGCAATTTAATCCAAGTTATTTATACGCAAACAAAGTGGACGTTTTCAGCGATCTTGGCTCCTGGCAAACTGAGAGGTATCGCAAAGTGTATCAACGCACCCTAAAAATTTATCGCGGAGTCGATAATCCTATAGATTTTCAAGTTCGCAACTCTGATCAAAAACCACAATCCATTGTTGGACAAACTGTGGTATTTAATCTTTTTGCATATGAATCTCAAGAGCTTATTATGTCAAGAGATTGTACAGTGGTAGATGCTGCCAAAGGCAAAGTATCCGTAACTATCAGTGAAGGCGAAGCATTAACGCTAACACCTGGATTTTACACTTTCTCTTTATATACATTAGCTAACGGTATTAAAAAACCTTTGTATGGAGACAGTCAATTTGGCGCATTGGGCAGATTAGAACTAATTGGCAATGTTTACGGTAATGTTATTCCTACAGATATCATAACAACTTTTAATACAGAAAGCACATACAAAGTCAGTAGTGCAATAGATGCTAAACCACATTTGAATAGCAATTCTGCACTACACACTTTTGCATTTTATGGAACTGCATATAGTGGCAGTGTAGTAATTCAAGCCAGTATGGACGAAAATACTACTACTGGAAATTGGATTGACGTAGCAACAATTCCTTTAACCAATTCTTCAATCGCATATAAAAACATTGAGGGCGTTTGGAGTTGGTTTAGAATCAAACATACACAAACTTCTGGGACTCTTGACAAGGTATTGTATAGATATTAAAATATATCTATGACTCTGGTCTTAGATACCTTACGCACATTACTGCCATATAAAAGAAAGCAAACTCCAAGCGGTTGGATTAGCTTTAATGCCCCTTGTTGTCATCATCGTGGTCACAATTCAGATGACAGAATGAGGGGCGGCGTAACCTTCAATGAAGGATTTGTATATCACTGTTTTAACTGCGGATTTTCCACAGGGTGGCAACCAGGTCGCCCAATATCATTTAAATTAAGAGAATTGTGTAGTTGGTTAGGCGCTTCTGATGACACTGTAAAAAAATTAATATTTGAAGCTCTAAAGACTGAAAGACCAGATTACGTAAATCAACAGTATACTCCTCCAGTTGAATTTACTAAAAAAGAATTACCAGAAGGTAGTTTACCTTTAATAGAATGGATGCAAGAAAAATTAGATACAGAAACTGAACAAAAAATATTGTTAGTAATTCAGTACCTTATAGATCGAGGATTCAATCCGCTAGCAGAAAATTTTTATTGGTCTCCATTAGAAGGATATAATAACAGAGTTATAATTCCGTTTTTATATCATGGACAAATTGTAGGCAGCACAGCTAGACGTATTACTCCAGGTAAACCTAAGTATCTTTCTGATCAACATCCAAATTTTGTGTTTAATATGGATGCACAAGCCAATGATAGAAAATATGTAATTGTTTGTGAAGGTCCGTTTGATGCATTAGCAGTTGGAGGTGTTGCACTTCTCACAAACGAAATTTCTGAGCAACATGCTAGGATAATTAATAGTCTATCCCGTCAAGTTATTTTCGTTCCAGATCAAGATAAAGCAGGTATAGCAGGTATTGATAAAGCTAGGGAATTAGGCTGGAGTGTAGCATTTCCTACTTGGAACAATAACATCAAAGACTGTGCCGATGCGGTAAGAGAATATGGTAAATTGTTTACCATCGTTGATATTATTAAAACAGCAGTTAGCGGAAACATAAAAATTAACTTGATGACAAACCAAATGGTTAAAAGGATTAAAAATGTTCAATCTAATTAAAAAAATAAAAGAATATATTAAAAGAAAACGTAGACTTAAAGAACTACGTAAACGGGATCCTTTTATCTACAAATGATTACCTGGGGTATTTCGGCTAATAGTCATAATGCTGCACTTGCGGTATTTGATGAAGATCATTTAATATTTGCCAGCGAATCTGAAAGATTCAGCAAAATTAAAAATGATCCACATCTGCATCAGGATTTAATTGAATATGCAAAAACTATTGCCGGGGATCCTGATCTAGTATGTTGGTACGAAAAGCCATGGCTTAAAACCATGAGACAAGTATTTGCAGGACAGGACTTTGAATATCACAATGTCAAAAAATATTTGTCTAGATACAATATTAATGCCCCTATTAAAACATTTAGACATCATCATAGTCATGCAGCAGCTGGATATTATACCAGTACATTTAAAGATGCATGTGTGATTGTTATTGATGCCATTGGTGAGTTTGAAACTTTAACAATTTGGAAAGGTCATGGTAAAAATTTAACAAAAATTTATTCTCTTTCATATCCAGACAGTTTAGGTTTATTTTACTCTGCGATGACACAGAGATGCGGATTAAAACCCAACGAAGAAGAATATATTCTTATGGGCATGGCAGCATATGGTGATTACTCGTTTCTATTAAAAGATGTAACAAAAGATTTTATACATTTTCCAACTGACTATAAACATCCTGTATTGTTTAAACAAAATTTACATAGGGGATGTAATTGGTGGAAACCTGATCTGCAATCTCCCAAGCAATTGTTTGACATTGCAGCAGCAACACAAAAGATGTATGAAATATGTTTTGTTAGAATTTTACAATTTGCACAGCAACTTGTTGAAAGTGAAAATTTAGTTTTGATGGGAGGATGTGCGCTGAATTGTTCAGCTAATCCAAAAATATTTGATTATTTTAATAACGCATGGATCATGCCTGCTCCCGGGGATAACGGATCGGCTATTGGTGCAGTATCGGCACACAGGGGAACACGAATTAAATGGAATGGACCGTATTTAGGTTATGATATTAGTCCAAGAAAATTAAACAGAGAAATTGTTGAATATCTACAGATAAACAAGATATGTGGAGTGGCCAGAGGTCCTGCAGAATTTGGACCACGTGCATTGGGTAATAGAAGTCTTTTAGCAGATCCTAGAGATCCTAGTATAAAAGATCGTGTGAATGAAATTAAGAAAAGAGAATTATTTAGACCATTTGCTCCTGCTATATTAGAAGAACATGCTGACAGGTATTTTTTAATGCCTACAAAGAAAAGTCCGTACATGCAATATACTGCTCGCTGTCTGCGACCAGATTTATTTCCTTCTATTGTTCATAAAGATGGAACTAGCAGAGTTCAAACAGTAGGATCTAAAGACAATCCTAAGTTCAGAGAACTTTTAGAAATGTGGTATGCTAAGACAGGGTGCCCAATGCTATTGAATACTAGTTTGAACATAAAGGGAGAACCTATGGTAAATGATCTAGCAGATTCCATGACCTGGGCCAGCACCTATGGTTTACCTGTTTTTAATTAGAATGTATAATAATAAACATGATTGACAATTACAGTCCAGAAACACAAAAAATATTTTTAGAAATGATGCTAGCTGACGCTGAATCTTATTTCAGATGTCAGAGCATCTTTGATCACAGTTTGTTTGATCGTCGCTATCAAGAATCTGCAGAATTTATTAGACTATATGTCGATCAATATAGAGCTATGCCAGATTACAATATGGTCAATGCCGCTTGCAACACAGACTTTAAGAAACCAGAGAGTGTTAAAGAAGGTCATGTAGATTGGCTTCTTGATAGTTTTGAAAAATTTGTAAGACATAAAAGTATTGAACGTGCAATTATTAATTCTGCAGATCTATTAGATAAAGGTGACTATGGATCTGTTGAAACAATGATTAAGGAAGCAGTACAGATTGGTCTTGCCAAAGATATGGGTACTGATTACTTTGCCGATCCTAAATCGCGTCTAATGGGCCTCAAAGATAAAAACGGCCAAATATCCACTGGTTGGAAAAATCTTGACAACAGATTGTTTGGAGGAATGAATCGTGGTGAGCTTAATATATTTGCTGGTGGTAGTGGTGCTGGTAAATCGTTATTTCTTGCGAACCTTGGTCTTAACTGGGCAATGGCTGGGTTGAATGTTGTCTATATAACATTAGAACTTAGTGAAGCATTAGTCAGTATGCGTATTGACAGTATGCTAACAGGAATTCCAACAAAAGAAATTTTCAAAGATATTGAGAATGTTGAAACTAAAGTTAAACTAATTGGTAAGAAAGCCGGTGCATATCAGATCAAATATGTACCAAGTGGTAAAAACGTTAACGATCTAAGAGCATACATCAAAGAATTTGAAATCAAAACAGAACGCAAAGTTGATGTTATCTTAGTTGACTATTTAGATTTGCTAATGCCGATCAGTAGAAAGATCAGTCCTGCAGATTTGTTCATCAAAGACAAATATGTTTCTGAAGAACTTCGTAACTTTGCAGTTGAACGTAAAGCTATTCTAGTCACAGCCGCACAGTTGAATCGAGGTGCAGTAGAAGAAGTAGAATATGATCATAGTCATATCTCAGGAGGACTTAGTAAAATTCAAACTGCAGATAACGTGTTTGGTATTTTTACATCACGTGCTATGAGAGAACGTGGACGTTATCAATTACAATTAATGAAGACACGTTCATCTAGCGGTGTGGGAATGAAAGTAGATTTAGAATTTAATTTAGAAAGTCTAAGAATCAGCGATCTACCTGAGGATGAACAAGAATCCAGCGGAGGTATGCGTCCTACGTCTGGAATACTAGATGATATAAAACGCAAAGCCACAGTAAAGGCCCATCAAGAGGACTCTGAACCAAATCCGTTACAAGGTGTTGCTGTACCTAAAGTAAGAGCCAATGTTGAAAGCACGAAACTGCGGGATCTGCTTAACAATATCGGCAATGAAGAATAGAAGAGTAAAACTGTGTGATTGGACACAAAATCGCGGTATTGATACTGTTGATTTAAATTGGGTTAGAATTAGGCAATTAGTAGGATCACCCAAAATAGATTGGTTATTAGATCAACCTCAAACTAAATGTCAATTAGTAATTGATAAACTCAACGAAAATCTATCGTTAGTAGCTGAATTTTATGATGATGCTACATTAGTGCTCTACCATTTAACTTGGGCTAAATAATGGATGCGAGCAAAAGAATTTATTTTTGAAAGAGAATTTTCTAAAAGAAAAAGTGCTACTCTAAGTACTACTTACGAGTATCCGTCTATGCCTAGTGCCGATGCTTATAGAATTTATAGATTCAGCATGGCTATGGCCGATCATACAATGGCTCACAAAGAAGGCCCAACTAGTAATCATGCAGTTATTGTTGCATACACCGACGGCGATGACGAAATAATCAAGGGTGCAGAAAAAACTACTGGAC
>JACCEB010815051.1_pt1 | contig 12499 bp, 12 predicted proteins | sample 7454761 | NCBI WGS metagenome assembly JACCEB01 (sample SAMN15323454, study PRJNA562643) | freshwater metagenome | isolation source: river surface water | place: USA:Blue River Watershed | collected 2017-08-18 | reverse complement strand
TTAAGACGAGAAGATACATTAAATAGAACAGGACATCGTGACCAATTTCATAGCTATATAGGTTCCGTTAGGGAAAACAATGAAAATCATTTAAACCATCAAGGTGGTTCACGTAAGAAAACTGTTAAAAGAAATAAAAATAAAAGAAATTCCCGTAAAAGAACAAATAAAAGAACAAATAGAAGACATGTTAGAAAATAAATAGTATTTAGGATATTATAGCGTCCCGAATAATATTTTTATTTTTTCCATTTTTTTCATTTTTTTTGATATTACTTTTTCCTAAAAAAGTATTTTTTTGATATTACTTTTTTTCTAAAAAAGTATAAAAGTATAAAAGTATAAAAGTATTTTTTCATAAAATTGAAATTTATTTTTTTTTATTTTTATATTGTAGAATTAAATAATGAAAATTCCTAAAAGCAAGTCACTAAATTCTAAATCTAACATATCAAGGAAAGCTTGTAAAGAAACATTAAAAAAAAGAAGTCAATTAAGAAATCAATTAAGAAGTTCTAATGTTGATACATTAAGTGAATTATTTGACGAGATGTCATTCAAAGATTGTAAAAATGATATGATGGTTGATACAAAAGAAAAAGAAAATAAAAAAGAAAATGAAAAAAAATCTGAATATGAATCTGAATCTTTAGCAATTGTTAAAAAAGATTCTAATATTAATGATGGTATGTCTGGAATTAATGGAATAGATTCTTTAATTAATCAATTTGGTAAAAAATTAGAGATTGTTCCTTCAAAAAATTTATATTTTAATTTTCCGAATAATCAACCTAAATTGGTAAGCATTAAAAGTTTATCAAATATAAAATTAAAGAATTTTTTCAGAATTATTAAACTAAATAAATATCCAATTAATTATAAAAAATATTCTCCTACATTCAATGGGGCTATCACCGAAATTGATGAAGATGGAGATAAAGATGATGAAATAGATGGTCAAATGTCTGAATAAGTGTTATTATTTTTAGTTTTACTATTTATCTTTTTGATCTTTTTTGATTTTTTATATTTATCTATGTATAAAATAAATATAAATATAAATAAATATAAATGCCTGTTCAAACATCAAGAAAAAGAGGTCCTTTAAACAATATAACTAGTGGAGTAGGTAATTACACAGGAAAGAATTCTAATAGAAACCTGAAAAAATCTCGCACTGGTCAACAAGCTAATAATAAAGGATCTTCACGTTTTCGTAATTATAGAGATCGTTCTAGATCTAGATCTGGAACTAGATCAAGATCATCAAATATGAATAATAATAATAACAATAACCTTTCTGGTCATAGACCCTCAAAACGTTTACAAACTAATAATGGACCACGTGCTTACAATGGTTTAACTGTTTCAAAAGTTCCTGGACATGGGAATAATAATGCTAATAATGATGAATTAGCTGGATTATTTGAACAAAAAATGTCAATGCAAATGGAAGAAGTAAAAGAAACTCCTCCACCAGCCGCAGCACCATCTAAGAGAAACTTATTTAAACCAGTTAGCTCTAAACTTAATTCTAACAGTAGTCCACGTTCACGTTCTGTTTAATTATTTAAAAAATAATTTTTATTTTTATGATTTTTTTTATTTTTAATTTAATTTATATAATGTTGGGGTCATATATATTTAAAAAAAAATTGAATTTGATTTTATAAGATATTATTTGGTGTATCCAGACTAAGGTAATACAATAACTAACTAATTAATTTCAATAAAATGGCATTCGAAAAAGCATTCAAGACTGATAAAGATCTCGTTACCCACTTTGAATCGTTTATTAACGCTCTATTTAATGGTGAAGCTCCTTGTGAACTACTCAATCCTAAGACAAATAAAAAGCAATTTCTGAAATTTTTCGCCGGAACAGAATATGAATCTTTCGAAGATTTTGAACGTAGCCTTAAGAGTCATACTAAACGTGCTAATAAAAAAGAAAAGCTCGATGAATTTATTAAGAGTCACAATCTAGAAATGTATCCTCATTCGTCTTACTCTATCTTTCTACATGATATGAAAAAGAAATATGAAGAAAAACATTCTGATATGAGTCCCAAAGACCTTCGTGCCCTAATGACTAAAGAATGGAGTAAGATGTCTGATAAAGCTAAACAACCATTCGAAGCTTCTTACACAAAGCAAAAGGATGAATTCATTGAAAAAGTTCGTGAAATCGATGAAGAATATGTCGGACTCTTCGATAAATCGAAAGCACCTAAGGCACCTCCGCGTCCATACACTCTATTTGTAACTGAACAAATGAAGGAAATTCGTAAAGAAAAACCTGATGTCAGTAACAAGGATGTTATGAAGCTTGCTGGTCAAGCATGGCGTGAGATGACTGATGCTAAAAAGAAAAAGTATTATGAAAAGTGTGGTGTAGAAATGCCTACTGGACATAGTACTAAAAAGTCTACAGGAATCAAACTTTCTCATGTATCCGAAGCCGAAGAAACTGGTGCTGAAACAGAAGATGAAGTCAAAGCTGTTAAAGGTAAAGGTAAAGTAACTGTTACTGAAACTAAAGCTAAGCCTGCGACTAAAACATCTGAAAGTAAAACTAGTTCTCCCAAAGCTAAAACTGCTACAGCTACAACCACAGCAACAGTTGTGAAAAAGAAAGTTGTTGCTTCTGAATCGGAAACATCTGATGTAGAAACTCCTAAACCTAAAGGTAAAACTGTGACTAAACCATCGACTGTGGTAAAGAAATCTAAAACTATGGATGATGTTCTAGATGATACTGACCATACTGAATCTGAAGTAGATTCACGAGCTTAAAAGCTTTAAAATTAAATTTTAGGAATACTAAAATTTAGATAATAATTTAAAAATTAAAAATTAATTAAAAATTTTTTTATTTTATTTTATTTTATTTTATTTTATTTAATATGTTATATCAGGGACAAGGGATTCAGATAAAGCTTTAAACCCATCTTCGTAATATTGTTGACATTGAGTGTAATATTCAGTTAATTCTTTCATAACTTGTAATTGAATATTATTTAATGATTGATTGGTTATCGATTTGAGTTTATATATTACTAAAGTTTCACCTGTTACTTCGTCTACTTTTTCTACTTTATCTAATAATTGATCTTCAATTATACTTAAAAAGTTATTCGAATAATCAAGATAGTGTTGCTTTAAATCTTGGTATATCCCTTTAAACATTTTAAATCTACTTTCATCAATTGATATTTTAGTTTTACTTGGGGATGAAGAACATTCATAATAAGAAACCATATCCCCTGCTTTTTTAGTAGCCATGCGAATACGTAACTCTTCGGGAACATTATATTCTTTATTATATTTTTCAAAAAATTGTAAAAATTTTCCAACAGATGTTTCAGCAGAGTCAATAGTAACTGTAGGTTGTGTGGGTTGTATAGGTTGTGTATTGTTTATCATTGGTGTAGGTTGTGTATTATTTATCATTGGTGTTGGAGTTGTTGGAGTTGTAGTATTTGTTGTTATTACAGAGCTATTTAAAATAGTCGGCTGAGGTGCTTCATCATTTGATGTATTTCTGGAAGATATGGTATTAGTTTGACCACCTTGTTGTTTGGTATCTCTAAGGACTGGACCAATAACTTCTTTATTTTCACTATTTAATTCCTCATCTAAATCACCTAAATTTTCATTATTAAAGTACTCACCATTATTTTTTCTTTCTCTTTCTCTTTCCCCTTCATGGTTTTTATTTTTACGTGATTTTGAATTTTTATGTCTATTAGATGCTGATTCTTCACCAGATTCGGCAAATTCAGTTATATCTTCATTGGTATTTTCATTAAGTTCATCAAGATTATTAATATTAGTTTCCCCAGTTGTAACACCTGTAACATCCATTTTTCTAGTTGTCGAATTGGAAGAAACTTCTACTTTCTTGCTTAAAGAATCAACTTGAGATTTAATTTCCTTCATTTGTAAATCAAAATTAGATGAAACACTTGATAATTCTTGCTTAACAGTATTTGATAACTCTTTCTTAATTTGAGTTAATACTTCTGGTGTAATTGTATCTTTATTCATAGATTTTTGTTCTTCAATTTGTTGTTTAAGTTGAACTAATAAGTTAGATAATCCATTAATTTGTTGATAAACATCAGGTGTAATAACAGGTTGTGTAGTAACAGATGCTTCTTGACCAATTGGAGCAATTGATGTATTAACAACTTGATTAATTTTTTGTAAAGATTGGTCAATAGATGATTCAATATTTCCTAATTCATCAGTCTCTTGATCTCCTAATTCTACCTTAAATACATTATAAAAAGTATCTACCATTTTTAAAAATTCATTTCTAACAATATCTAAATTTTGTTTATCAGCTACATCACCATCTTGAGCCAAATGAAAATAATAAAGATTTAAAAGTTGTTGAATACCAGGGATGTTAAGAATGTTATTAGTATATAATGGATTTTTACGATCCGTATCATCAGAATTACATGTTCTAATAAATCCAGATTCAACATCATTTTCAGTAACTTTATATAAAGCTTCTATACGACGCGAACACATATTTCTTTTTGGATTAATTGCTGTTAAAATAGCACTAATAATATTAAGAATTCTAACATAATGACTAGCGATTCTTAAACAAAGGTCTTTTTTAGTGTATTTACTTTCTTCATTTGTTGAAGATTTATAATTATTACTATTCATATTATTTTCAAATCTCTTTTGACTATTTTTACGACGTTTACCGACATAAATAGCTTCTGATATGGCAGCCACGTCAACCTTTTTAAATCTTTTTTCTAATTCTGAAGCTAAAAAGATAGCATATTCATTACATATTTCAGGATTTTGTAAATTTGTTAAATCATATTCCCCTTCATCAATGTTTTCTTCATTAACTTTAACTAATGATGTAACTATTTGGTTTATTTTACCATCAAATTCAGCAACTTGTTCTTCAAAAGATTTTCCTTTAAACCAAGCTAACATGTTTTATATTTACTAATTTATATTTATTAGAAGAAAGTTTTATAAAAATAATTTATACCTAGAAAATAATTTAATTTAATTAAAAAATAAATAAAAAATAAAGATTAAATTAAGAAAGGTATAGAGGTATATAGAAGCATATAGAAATATCTATAAATTTAGATTGAAAAAAGTTTTACCTTACTTGTTTTAGTAGGAACACATAAGTAACTACAAAAGTCAGTATAGTTTATTCCATCACTATCTTTTTTCTTATAATTTCTATCAGCTAAATGAGGAAAATATATTTTTTTTTCTGAAGCATCTTTGTCTATAACATCTAAAACCCCTGGTTTATGACTCCATGAACCATCTTTATTCTGTCTATAGAAATGATATGTATTTCCCGGGTCAACAACTAAAGCACCTTTATAGCTCCCTGGTGGACATTTTTCATAAAATTTGGCCTCAGCAATTGATGGATTATCTGATTTAACTTTTTTAATCATTGTAGGACATGTATATTCTCGTTCCTTGTATTGTAAAGTACCATTTTTTAAAAGTTCTGAGAAATCACCTGGTTGTGGTTTTAATTTACCACATCTAGATTGTTGATTCTTTTTAGTATATTGATTACATTTATCAGAAACTGGCCTAATATGATTGTTAAGAAAATAAGTATAACAATTATGAGAATTCTTTAAATCAGAGTTATTATTCCATAATTCTGGTTCATATGGTAATTCATAAGTATTTAAAAAAGAACTTACTAATTTGCCACAATCTTGATGTTTATCACAAAAATCAGTTCCCTCTTTAACTGGTCTTGAACATTTTTTTCCATCTTTATAATTGACAAAAACTGTGTCTTTTACATCATAATCAATACAAATACATGTTTTACCACCACCATTTAAATTAGTTTTATTTTTATTATTATAATTATTACGATTATTATTCATTTTTTTAATTCTAGTTTTATTATCTTTTATAATTTTATTTATATCCTTTGATGAATATTTTTTTTTAAGATGTCTTACTTTTTTATGAAGATTATTTATTTTTATTTTAGTTTTCGTTTTATTCATATTTTTAGTTTGTAAAATAAAAAATAAAAAACAAAATAGTTTATTTCTTTAATCTATTTTTGAGAAAAAAAACAATTATTATTTTCTAAATTATAAAGATATAGTGTATTTATTTATTTATTTATTTATTAAAAAATGAGTTCTATTACAAATCCAAAAAAACTCTTAGAAAATTACCAAGATTATTGTAACAATGTCGAAAAAAATAGAATACATATTGTCTATTTTAAAGTATTATTAAAACATAATAAAAAAAAAACTGATACGAAAAATACTGATACAGATGGTGTAAATGATAATTCTAATTATAATCTTAGAGTCATAACAAGTGATGATTACGAAAAAGTATTAGACATAATGCAAACATATGATTTTTATAAATTTTTTGAAAATAATTTAATTATAGTAGAAAGTTATAATATTGAATTTTTGGTTAATCCTACTGGTGAATACTTTATCAAATTAGAGATATTGTTTCCCCAATTAGGTTCATTACTAGAATACAAAAATAGTACATGTATTTGTCCAGGTTGTGAAGAAACTATTTTAAGTTATACAGATTTTTTATGTAATAACCATTTAAATTCTGATATTATTAATAATTTTGATTTAATTAACAATTATTTTTATATTAGATCAAGAGAATTAGAAGAAATATATAATTCATACAAAAATCAAACCAATATTAATAATTATTTAATGGAAAAAGAATCTCAAAATAATGAAGGTATGTTTGCTTTAAATCAATTAAACCTAAAAGAAATTACATGCTATCTGAAATTAACCACAGAAATAGATAATCTGATTGAAATCGATTTAACTTCAATGATTAACAATTTAGACTGTATGATAATGAATGAATATTGCTGTTTTGATGATGTAGATATTGATGAAAATATAGATTATTTTATTAATTATGAAGGTGATGATATCATACATAATGATTTACATAAAATAGATAAAAAGGAAGAAGAAGAAGGTTCTGAAGGTGGAGAAGATGAATCATCGACAGACATTGATACTTCTGACGATGAATATAATTTAGATGTAGAAATAGGAATGAGAGAATTAGATAATATGTTAACTAATATTCAAGCCTTTAAAAAAGAATATTCGATTCCTTAAAGTATTTATTTTTATTTTATTTGTTGAATTTTTGAATATAATAATTTAAGAGCCAATTGGTAATCTTCATTAATATTTAATGGTATTTTAGATTTTGATAGATATGAATCTATTGTTTGAACAGGATTTAATTGTCCGTATCTCATTAAATATGCTATAATAATAACCGGTGCTTTTCTATTACCATGTGGATCATAAATAACCATTGATTCACCGTTAAGAATAATATTATGTAATTGTTCGGTTATGTCAATTAAATATTTATGTAACCTTTGATGGTTGGTTTTTTTTATTTCTTTTTTAATAGATTCTATATAATTTTCAGCATTTTCAAAAAAATTGAGTTCTTTTTCACAATCTAGAATTTTATCTATTCTTTTTTGTTTTAAAAATTTTTCATTAAATGACTTTGAATTACTTATCCAAATTCCTGGAAAAAATTCAATTAAATATGATATATCATTATTCATAATTTTCAATTTCTAAATTTCTCAATTTCTCAATATTATCTATCATAATTAGAAAATATTTAGAAAATATTATATGAATCATAACGAATTAAATAAAAAATTTATTGTAATTACATTATGCTACAACCAGGAAATGGTGGCATATCACCTCTTAAAGAAAGTCTATCATCTGTTGAAAATTTAACAGAATCTAAAAATCCAGAATCTTTGTAATCATCTGATGAATATAAATCATTTATCCCTCCCCCACCTCTTTTAATATTATTTTTTTTCTTTAATGTTTTTTTATTTAATCTATTATGTTCTTTGTTTTTATTTTCTTTACCTTCTTTACCTTCTTTACTTTTATTTTCTTTACTTTTATTTTCTTTTTGCTTTTGACTATTGGTCATTTTATTAAAAAATTAATTTATTTTTAATTTATATTTAATTTATATTTAGATTTAATATAAGAAATTTTAATTCTAAAACGATTTAAGAAAAAATTGAAATTTATATATTTGTATATTTTGTAATTGGTTTTTAATTATACTTAATAATTTAAAAAAATTTGTCATGAATGAAGATGAAGAACCAGAATTTAATAAACTTAATCAAGAAGAAGATGATATTTGGGCTGTTTTTGAACAAGCCAGAGGTGAAAGTACCTTTAAAAATAAAAAAAATACAATAGTTACATCACAATCAACTGAATCTATTGACACATTAACAGAAATTAAAATTAATGATACCAATAAAAAAAATAATTCAGATGATATTAAGAGTAAGAAAAAACAAGAATCTAATTTAAATAATCCACAATGTCTTAATTGTCCAGGGATTGATTTAATCCAAGCTGATGGTCAATATGTTTGTCCTTCTTGTTATATGGTAAATGATAATGTAATCGATGAATCACCTGAATGGCGATATTATGGTGCGGATGATAATAAAAGTGTTAATCCAACTCGTTGTGGTGTCCCAACTAGTGACTTTTATTCAGAAGCTAGTTTGGGGTCTAATATTTCATTGGGAGGTACTAGTTCATATGAAATGTGGCGTGTTGCTTGGTATCATAACTGTAATATCATGAATTATAAAGAACGTAATTTTCATGAATATATTAATTTAATGAATAACTATGCTTCACAAGCTGATATTCCTGGTTGTGTTATTAAAGAAGCTGAAAATATCTATAAAGCAATTATTGATTATCGTGCTTCTGTTGGGCTACATGAATTTCGTCATCCTACTCGTGAAGCTGTTCTAGCGTCTTGTATTTTAGAAGCATCTCGAATGAATGATTGTCCTCGTAGTGCTGCTGAAATGGCTGAGATATTTCATATTGACCGTTCGGTTTTTGTTACTGGTCATAAAGAATTCAAGAAATATTGGGATGTTGTTCTCAGACAAAATCAAAATATTATGAATGAAGATACTAAGTTGTCAATTCCATCTGATTATATTAATCGCTTTTGTTCTAGATTGAACCTTGGCAATGATTTTAGAAAGGTATGTCGACAAATTTGTGATAATATTAGTGAAAAAAATATTGTCCCTAAGTACGTTGCTGTTTCAATTGTTGCGGGAGTTATTTATTTAGTAAATAATTTATTCAATATTGGATTAAAAAAGAGACAAATTTCTAAAGTATGTGACAATGTCTCTGAAGCTACTATACATAAATGTTATTTGGATCTTAATAATAGTTTGGAACATATCGTTCCCAAATATGTTCTTGATGAAGTTATTAAGAATATTCAGCAGCAACAACAACAAAAAAAATAAAATAATATTATTAGTGTATTTATTTATAACTTTAATGCTCAATTAGCTATAGGTTCCATATTAACAATTTATAATAATAAATATTTTTTATATAAAATTTATATGAAGTTTTTCCCGATATTTTTTAAGAGTTTTTTTTTCTTTAGCGCATTTTTCTTCACCACATTTAATGAACTTATCAAACAATATTTTATTTTTAGAATTCTCATAAAAAATATCAGAACAATCATAGAATGCCTTATCTGATTTTTGACGACACTTTTTATTTTGTTCTTTTGTAAAAATTTTATTTTCTTTAAGATATTCCTTATTTATTTTAGAACATTTTCGTGTTTTACATTGATTTAATTTTTTGAGAAGATGCTTCTCTTTTTTATCAAAAACAATATTTTTTATGAATGATTTAGAAGTTATATTTTTCATTTATTATAGAATAATATTTTTGTTATTTTTGTTATTTTTGTTTTTTCTAAAAATAATGTCGTTTAAAGTAAAATTATTTTTTATCTTATAAAATAAAATGCTAAATAATTCGATTACAATTGGCTTAGCTGTAATAAGCTTAGTTTGTATATATTTAATATGGGAAAATTTTAGACAATCTGCTAAACTTAGATATTTAGAATCATCAATACATGAAACAGTTCAAACAGTTCAAGGCTTAATTAATAATTCTTTAACATTACCACCAATGTCTAGAAATGAAGCTAACCATAATTATCATCCTGAACCAATTAGAGGTAATATCAATCCTTCTATGATGAATAGAAATAATAGTAATACTACAGTACCAGTTCCGGTTCCAGTTACTTCACCACAATTATCTACATCTGAAAAGAAAGCAATGGAGAAATTATCTGAAGATATTGATTTAGAATCTGTTACTGAAGAAGTTGATAATCAAATCCAAGAATTAGAACCATTAGTAATGACTGAAGAATTAAAAAATAAGATTGATAATTTACATTTTTCTGAACCAAATGGAACAGAACACACTAATCACGAAGATGGAGAAGATAGTGAAGGTGATGATAGTGGAGATGATGGTGTAGAAGAATTAGAAGAACATATTGATATAGAAGAATTTGATGAATCAGTAAATGATAATAACATAGATAGTATCGAAAATGTCGAAATAACAGAATTACCCGATGAAATAAACACTAATACAGTTGAGGAAGTTGATGGAGAAGGAGAAGGAGAAGGGGAAGTTGTTGAAAATTACGTTAAAAACCCTAATCTTTTAAATGATATGTCTCTTAAAGAACTTAGAGAAATAGCTGAAAAACATAACTTAGGTCATCGTGGAACCAAAGAACAATTAATTACAAAAATTAAAAGAAATATTAATATGAATGGCAACTAAAAACAAAAATTAATCTAATGGAAAACTATATTATTTTTACATTTATTTTTAGAATATATCTGTTTTAATATCTAGAACAGGTAGTTTTTTAATTAAAAAGTCTACTTTATTTTTTGAGAAAGATATGAGGTCATTTAATTCTTTTTGAACCCTATTTTCATTATCTCTTTTATTTTCTAAGAATGTCTTGAGTTTAGTTTTGTATTCTTTTTGATTACCACCATCATCATTAATAATTTGTGAATAGTTTTCTAAATTATTTTTAATCTGCGTTGTAATATTTTCAACAAATGAATCAGGAGCTTTAACAACATGATATTTTAATTTAAATATTTTAATATCATTTTCATCTATATCACTAATAATTTCTTTAGCGTATATATTTTGTTTCGATTCATCATCAAAAATATTATTAACTTGATTGTAATACTTTGTATAAATATGTTTTTTATTTATCAATTTATAGAATTTTTGTCTTATTTTTTCGAATTTTTTGATATCATCTTTGGTAATATCTGAACCTAATTCAATTAAATCTGATTGTAAGATTTTAATATCACCAGATAAAAGATTAAGTTGACGAGTAATGTTCTTTAATTCATCTTGAACATTAAGATATTCTGGGGGTGTTAATTTAATTAAATAGTCTTTAGTAAAATCCTTGTCATTTAAAATATCACTAACACTTTCTCTTGTTTTTTTTCCTTTTAATTCTTTTGGTAAGGAGGGTCTCTTAATTAAATAAATATTACCATCATGATCTCTTCTGATTGAATATTTTTGATTAGAAGCTGAATAAATCGATTGAAAATATTTTAAATAAGCTTGATATTCATCAGAATTATAATTATCAAGATACATGTTTACTTTAATGTCAATTTCTTCTTGATTCATTTTTACAATCATTTCTTGGTCTTCTTCAATTGTTAATTCAGGATGGACCCAAGATTGAGGTTCTTGCATTTCTTCAACTTGTTTATCATAGTGTTCATCATCTACATCTTGTGCTTCTTCACCTGGATTATCTTGATTCCCATTTTCTTCAATTTGTTGATTAACGTTTAAATCTTCTAAATCAAGTCCTTCTAGGTTATCAAAACCACCACCAGTTTGGATTGCGGAAGGATGTAATACTTCTGGACTAATACTTCCACTATTACCTTCTTGGCCTTCTAAAAGAATTGAGGTATCTAGTTGATTTCTAGGTATAGGTATTTCAGTGGGTAATGTTTTTTGTGTAAATTGAGTATGAGTATCACCTCCTCCTTCTTTTTGTAAAGTAATACTATCAAATAATTGAGGATCTTCTGCTCCACTACTACCACTACCACCACCGCCTGTCATTGACATAGAACTATCATCTTCAAAATCTCTCATTTCATTAAATTTTTGATTCATTTTCATTTCAGTTTCATTTAAAATAGAATTTTTAAATTCTTCTTTGTTTTGTTCATAATTATAATTATCATTACCTCCAGATTGTTCAAAACCTTGTATATCTGAATTTTGAACAGGTAAATCAAATAAATTATGCTCCTGTAAATCAATTATTTTTTCGTGATATGACATCCTTTATCATCTTCTTAAGAAAAAAAGAAAAATATTTTCTCCCCAAAAGTTAAAAAGCTAAAAAGTAAAATATAAAATGAATAAAAAAGGTAATCAAGGTAATCAAACAAAAAAACTCTATAAAAACCATAAAAGTTATAAAACCTATAAAAACCATAAAAAAC
>JACCEB010016924.1_pt1 | contig 12499 bp, 12 predicted proteins | sample 7454761 | NCBI WGS metagenome assembly JACCEB01 (sample SAMN15323454, study PRJNA562643) | freshwater metagenome | isolation source: river surface water | place: USA:Blue River Watershed | collected 2017-08-18 | reverse complement strand
TTATTCGATAAATGTCCAGAAGAATTACGAGATGCATTTATAGAAAAATATGGAGAACCACTTTTATATAAGGACGGTATTGGACAATACGATTCAACCGGTAATCTAATAAAAGAATTTGTTTGTAAATACGATTGTATCAAAAAAATACAAATAAGCGATAAAACACTCGCAAAAGCACTTGACAAACAAGTTATGTATAATAATTCTTATTTCAGGACAATTGGAAGCAAATTACAATCCATCAAATGATATATTCATACAATCTAGTATTCGATAAAATTGATTTAGAAATAATACTATGATATGTATAAGGGAGCATATGATAGAACAGAAAAATATGTAAATAAACCATCAAATAGAACACGAAAACTAAAAAATTACATGCCTTGAAATAGGCAAACCTTGAAGTATCCTTTCATTTTATACCGAAAGGTGCGGTTTTAAATCTTCAAGGGTGTAAATGTGCAAAGGTGTAAAAGGTGTAAAAGGTGTAAAGGACGAACAAATACCACCAGAAGTGATAAATTATTTGTCTTACTGTAGAAACCTCAAGTTTGAAGAAACACCCAACTACGAATACTTACTTGGTCTTTTTGAATAGTAAATAAGTTATTCTTGTATTGGGAATTCTCCAACATCAGCATCACGAATATGTAATAATTTAACATCGAAACCGTTGCTGTAAATGCGGTATTCTGATGGTATATCAATATATCCAGTACGAATTCTTACATTATTCGGATTATCACGAAGAACAATGTATCCATTTTGACCATTCGTAACATCAAAATATATATTCCTATTTATAGTTGATATACCCGGAAATTCACGTTCCAAAAAATCAATTATTCCAATCCTTCGCTGAAATGAAATATCTTGAATATCTACACGGCGGCGGTTACCTAGCAAATCTCTTATAAAAAATTCAACAGCGTATGTATGAGTGGAAGGAGCATTGGGGTTTGTAGTTGGACTAGGGTTTAACTCAGTTCTACACAACGGACAAGTGCATACTTGTCTATTGTTTTCTTGTTGACGACAACTTCGTTCAATACAACTGCGATGAAATTTATGCGGAATAGGGTGACAGTTTGTCTCGTATATTTCTCCATTCGTATTATCTGTTAAAGGTAGTAAACAAATAGAACATTCTTCACCATCTTCTCCAAATCCACCAAAAAAACGAACTCGTTTGCTGCTTTTTCTGTGTTTACGATGAAATGTTCTTTTTTTGTGCTTTATAGTATTTTTTCTAACTGATTTTTTTACTCGTTTTTTACTAAATCTTTTCCTAGAGATGGGCATATATATTATCACTATAATTTTATTTTTTTACATTTCAAACGCCGATTTTTATAAATGGGGTTGTTCTCCAACCAATCTTGGTTGTTTAGCAGTAATTCATGAGATACGAAATCAAACAAAGTGTATTACAATTGCTACTCATTTCGTCCTCCACCAGTTTAACTGGATACGAAGTTGGACTATCGTAAGGTGAAACTCCTTACTATTGACTTTACAGAGGAAGTAATTCCTCAACCTTTTACCATAACGACCTTAGCAATATAATCCCAAAAGCAAATGAATATGTGGTTTGCTGAAAACTTCGGCGTTTTAAATGTGCAAAGGTGTAAAAGGTGTAAAATCAAAAATGAAAATGATATATTCATACAATCTAGTATTCGATAAAATTGATTTAGAAATAATACTATAATATGTATAATACCAATACATCCTATATGAATAAACTAACTTGTGAAAAATGCGGCAAAGAGTTTAATACGAAATCACGTCATACCCAACATATAAATAGAAAAACCCCATGTGTTGCACCAACCATATCTACTACTACTCCTCAACAACCCGTTACCATTGATTCATCTTCATTTGATGAATTACAAAAATATTATAACGAAGTATTGAATGTAGATAAAAGCACCTATAAATCAAGTAATGATGAACCTACCCCCATCGATTGTGTATGTGAAATGATACATAAAATTCCAATGGAACTATGGCAAAAGGACGACCTCGCGATATTAGACCCATGTTGTGGTAACGGCAACTTCAGCATTCCAATCTTATTTGAATTATTAAAGCATCACGATAAAACCAGAATACTTGAAAATATATTAGAATTCAATGATATTAATGAAAGCCGTTTAGAAAATGTTCGAAAAATATTCTGTAGCGATAAATATAATTTACAAATTACGAACCATGATTATATCAATCATACGACTGATAAAAAATATGATTTAATTGTGGCGAATCCACCATATGCAAAATTATTAGAAAATGGTAAACGCGCATCTAAAAATCACAACTTAATCAAAGATTTTATAGAAAAAGCATTATCACAATTAAAACCAAACGGTTATTTGCTTTTTATAACACCCGATAATTGGATGTCATATGCCGACCGAAATGTGTTAATCGAAATAATTACATCATTGCAAATCATACATTTGGATATACATAGTGCCAAAAAATATTTCAAAAAAATAGGTTCCAGTTTTACTTGGTATATCATTCAAAATTGCCCTTTTTACAAAAATATAAATGTTTCCGGTATATGGAAAAAACAAGAATACACCAGTTCAGTTGTATCGAAACCGCGTAAGTATATTCCATTGTTATATAATCAAACCGTTCAAAACATATTAACAAAAACAGTCGACAATCCAGCGCATCCTAAATTTGAAATAAAAACCAGTAGCGATTTACACCGATATACCAAGGCCGAATTTATTCGCGACGAAAAAACGGATGTATTTAAATACAAATTGATACATACACCGAGCCAAACGGTATACGCATCCCGGCCGCACAAATTTCAAGAAGGATACAAAGTATTTATATCAACGACCGATAAGTATGGTGTATTTATAGATAATTGTGGAATGACTCAATCTATTGTATTTATATTATGTGCAAATGAAGCAGAAGCAAAAAAATATTTACAAATATTACAACATCCATTATACGTATTCATAAATAATATATGCCGCTGGGGTAATTTCAACAATATACGTATATTACAAAACTTTCCAATACCAACCGGAGATTATGAAGAAATATATAATTATTTTAATATTACAGGGGAAGAAATCGAATATATTACGAATCATTTATAGACAATTTGAACCAAATATTGGTGGTATATTATGATTCGTTTCATTATATTTTTTAAACAATTGTGTTTCTAATGGTCGCATAACATATGGCATCATTTCAATCGAATTGCCGTCCATATCTGTTATGTTTATTTTTTCTTGTATTTTATTATAATAAGTGAATTTACTAGTGTATCCTTGTGCCAATGCTTTTTTGATAAATCTTTGGAACCATTTGTTTGTTGCCGAACCGGTTTCGTGGTTTCCACCGCCAAAACTACATATACGTTTGAACATACCTTGGCTTTCGGCAAATGAACCTAATTTGACAATATAATCAATACCATTTTTATTTATAGTGAGTATATATAGTCCCTGCACTTCACATGCAACGCAGTTGGATGATTTTATATTATTGTTTACATTTTCCAAATCACATGTATTCGTAAATTTATCACATAATTCCGGATTTTTTTCCAAAAACTCGTGTAAAGGTAAGCAAATACCGATATTTATAAGTTCATCAATAGGTATTTCATTTTCTAATATGTGTTTTACTTCTAATTCCATGCCAATTTTACATTTTTTTGTATGGTCAATTTTTTCAGCGGTAGACAAATTTTGTAATTTGTCTTTGATATCGTTGACCAAATCTTTTTTTTGTTTGTTTTTTTGTTTGTTTTTATCCATATCTTTCGATATTCCAATACCTAAAGATATAGCAAGTTGTTGTGAATCATTCAATAATGATTTTTCAATTTTTTTTTGAATAGCCGTAGTTATCAAATCTTCTAATGATTTGAATGATGCCGCTTCGTTGTTTTCCATTTTTGATTTTTGTTGATTGTGTTATTGTTGTTATAGATAAATATTAAAAAGCATTTCAATTTTCTACAAACACGTATCTTCCAATATAATTTCTCCCAATCTATCACATATATTGCAATTGCTCCAAGGTAATACTTCTAGACCAGTCGCGTTACAACACATACATTTAATACCTTTACATATTGAACATATTACATAATCGGTCTTAATGAATCCACTACCTTTACATTCATAACACTGTTTTTTACTTGGCATTATTCTACTATATTATATTTTACATATTTTATATATATTTTTTTGAAATACTTTTTTCATAAATATATATAAAACGTCAAAGTAAATATATGGTATAAACAATATGATAAATATTGGTATAAATGGTTTCGGTAGAATTGGAAAATGTGTTTTTCTGCAATTATTGACCAATCCTCTCTTTTCAATAAAATGTTTGAACGCATCAGAACTCTCCGTAATGGAAATCGAAGATTATTTGCGATTTGATACTACCCACAAACATAATATAAAAATTGAATTCAAAGCTATCGATAAAAATACATTTTCAATCAACGAACACGTCATTACCTTGGTATGTGAGAGAGATGCCAAAAAAATCGACTGGAAACGGGCCGGATGTGAATATATTATCGACGCGACCGGTAGCTATTTAACTACCGAAAAATGCATGGACCATAATGCGGATTATGTCGTTATGAGTTCACCGGCCAAGGATGCGACCAAAACCTTTATTGTCGGGGCAAATGAAGATACCTATAACGACGAAAAAATAGTATCCGGGTCATCTTGCACGACAAATGGTATAGCACCTATATTAAAAGTATTGGACGAAAACTATGGAATAAAATCGTGTGTATTTACCACAATACATGCGGCGACTGCCTCTCAATATGTGGTCGACGTATTGAAAAAATCCGCTCGAACAAATCGTTCTATATTCAACAATATCATTCCACATACTACCGGTGCTTCTTCATCCGTAACATCTGTTTTACCAAAATTAGAAGGAAAAATACACGGAACCAGTGTTCGCGTTCCCGTCGTAAATTGTTCATTAATCGATTTAAATGTTGAATTGGAAAATACCACCATCAAATTAAAAGATATCAGTGATTTATTGAAAAACAATGCACAATATAAAATCGTATATGACGTATCGGATAAGAAATTAGTGAGCGGAGATTTTGTTACTACCACCACACCTACCATATTAGATATGAATGCATCCATTGATATGGGCAACGGAAGATTAAAATTAATGGTATGGTATGATAACGAGTGGTCTTATTCTGCACAATTGATTCGTTTAGTAGAGAAAATGTATATTTCAAAACAACAAACCAGCACCTCTATTTCATCTACATATTACGTGAATAATTTAGATTTGACGGATAAAGGCGTAGTATGCCGATTTGATTTCAATGTTCCGGTAGACAAAACCGGAAATATTACGGATGATTTTAGAATCCGGAGTAGTATTGAAACGATTCAACTCATTCTCTCGAAAAACCCGAAATATATTGTATTAACCTCTCATTTTGGTAGACCAAAAGGTAGAGAAATGAAATATTCCCTAAAGTTTATTCTTCCGGTTCTACAAAAATATTTGAACAATATACCCATTACATTTTTAGAAGACGGCATTGATAATCGTTCTCTAAACATCATTGAAGAATGTCCAACCAAAATATACTTATTAGAAAATCTCCGTTTCCATCCAGAAGAAACTGATTTTGAAACAGGTTTATCCCCAAACAACCCCGTCATATCAATATATAGTCAATTGGGAGACGTATTTGTATGTGATGCATTTGGCTGTCTACATAGAAAACATTTGAGTATATGTGCCATGAAAGATTTCGGGAAAGCATATGGTTATGGGATTTTAATCAAGAAAGAAGTCGATGCAATTAACGAGTTAATCCATAGTAAAGGTAAAAAAATATTAGGCATCATTGGTGGTGCTAAAATCAAGGATAAATTACCAATTATCCAATCTCTAAAAAAAATACCCAATTCTTCTGTATTTATTGGCGGAGCTTTAGCCAAACAATATAAAGTAGAAGATGAAACCCGCGAATTTGTATGTAAATCGGCATATGGTGGTAAAACATTAGAAGAAGAATTGCAATACATAGAGGACATTTACAATAGTGAATTAAATCCATATGATATTAGTAATGAAGGGACTCAACAATTAAAAGAATTATTACAAAAATTCGATATTATATTCTGGAACGGTTCTTTAGGCGTAATTGAAGATGAGAGATATAGTAAAGGAAGTGAATATTTAGTAAAATGTTTAGAAGAATTGAGAGAAAAAACGGTCATTATCGGGGGCGGTGAAACGGCTTCTCTCATTACCGATAAATCATATGACAAAAATATCCATATTTCGGTTGACGGCGCAATAATTGAAGACAGTTCACGAAACAAAGCCAAACATATGTATGTATCGACCGGTGGAGGTGCATTATTAGAATATTTACAAAATAAGATATTGTATAATACCAATTTAGTCGGGTTGGAACTCTATATTCCAAAATAAATTTGTTTGAAAAACTTATAAAAAATATAATGAAATCATATTATGGCTGAAATTATTTGGTTCAAAGATTGTTCATTCAAAAACAAACATTTAGTGGGAGGTAAGTGTTGCTCTCTAGGTGAATTATATAATTTGTCTAAAAAAATGATGTTCTCCGTTGCAGACGGTTTCGCAATTAGTATTTCATTGTATGATAAATATATCGAATACAATAATTTAAATGACATCATTATGAACGAATTAAATAATATTGATACCGAAAACATTCGAAATCTTGAAAACGAATCAAAGAAATTGAGAGATTATATCATAAATGGCGAATTTACGGAGGAACACCGGTCATTAATATTGTTTAATTATCGCGAACTATGCAATTTATATCGCCGAGAAAACATGGAGGTGGCAATCCGGTCCAGTGCTATCGCCGAGGATTTACCAAATGCATCTTTTGCTGGACAACAAGATACATATTTGAATGTAAAAGGCGATGAAGACGTAATCGTTGCAGTGAAAAAATGCTTTGCATCATTATTCAATAGTAGAGCTATATCTTATCGTAAAACACACAATATCCAATTATCCGAAGTTAAAATATCGGTCGCGGTGCAAAAAATGGTTCGTTCCGATATTGGTTCGGCCGGAGTTGCTTTTTCAATTGACCCCGAAACGGGATATAATAAAGCAATTGTCATTAATTCTTCATTTGGCCTCGGTGAACTCGTTGTCTCTGGTGGAGTGAAACCTGACGAAATCATTTTGGATAAGCGCGTATTGAAAGATATTGAAGCCGATGCAATTATTATGAAAAAGAAAGGTGATAAAAACACCAAAATTATTTATAATGACGACGGGGGCGTCAAAGAAGTGGAAACCAATTTAATTGAAAAACTAAATTTTAGTTTAACGAACAATCAAGCGACCACATTGGGACGTTTTGTATTACGTTTGGAAGAAACATATTCCAAAATGTTCGAAAAACAAATCGGTGTTGACGTAGAATGGGCGATTGACGGAATCGACCAAAATATATATATTATTCAAACGCGACCCGAAACCATTCACAGTAACAGTGATAATTTAGAAATATCAAAATATATATTGACTGAAAAGGGGAAAATATTGATATCCGGTGTCTCGGTCGGGGATAAAATAAGTTCAGGTAAAATCAAAATATTGGAAAGTATTCATGATTTTGAAAAATTCGAAAAAGGGGATATATTAGTCACGGATATGACAACCCCGGATTGGGAACCTATTATGAAAATTTCGTCCGGAATCATTACAAATAAAGGCGGTCGAACATGTCACGCGGCGATTGTGGCGAGAGAATTATGTTTGAATGCTATTGTAGGAACCAGTAATGGAACCGAAGTATTAAAAGATGTGAAAGATGTAACTATTTCTTGTGCCGAAGGAGAGCAAGGGTTTGTATATGAAGGAATATTAGAATATAAGATTGATAAAATGAAGATAGACAATGATTTAAAACTGCCCGTAAAATTAATGTTGAATGTTGGAAATCCAGAGAATAGTTTCAATTCATCAGTTATACCAAATAGTGGGGTCGGGTTAGCTAGATTGGAATTTATAATTAGTAATTATATCAAAATACATCCTATTGCTCTATGCAATTACCCAAAAATACGAAGTGATATTCGGGAAAAAATATACGAAATTATTGGGGGTCATGATAATGGTAAATGGTATTTTATTACCCGTTTAGCGAGAGGTATTTCTAAAATAGCATCCGCGTTTTACCCAAATGACGTTATTGTGCGTTTATCCGATTTTAAATCAAACGAATATCGTAATTTAATTGGAGGCGAGTTATATGAACCAAACGAAGAAAATCCAATGATTGGCTGGCGCGGAGCATCGCGATATTATTCTACCGAATACGAAAAAGGGTTTGAATTAGAATGTGAGGCCATAAAATATGCCCGGGAAGAAATGAAAATGACAAATATAATTGTTATGATTCCTTTTTGCAGAACACCCGAGGAGTGCAAATTAGTTTTGAATAAAATGGAATCATATGGTCTAAAACGCGGTGAAAATGGACTACAAGTATATTTGATGTGCGAAATACCATCGAATGTGATTGAAGCCGATGAATTCAGTCCAATGATAGACGGGGTATCTATTGGTGGAAATGATTTGTTACAATTGACATTGGGTGTGGATAGAGATAGTGATAAAATTACTTATTTATCAAATGACGAAAATTTAAGTTATCGTAGAATGATTAGTATGGCAATAAGGACATATAAGAAGAATGGTATTAAAATTGGATTTTGTGGTCAACAACCATCGGATAGCACCGAATTTTGTAACTTTTTAATCAATGAAAAGATAGATAGTATATCAGTCACTCCTGATTCTGCATTAAAAACGATTAAAAACTTTGGAACATTGTAAATAAGTGAATTAAAAAATTGAAATATTTTTTTGCATATATTTTATGTGCAACAAAATACACCAACAATGTCATATCAAACCGTCGAACCGCAAACATATACATACTCTACCAAATTTACGTCATGGTTTAATAATATAACCGACAATGATGAAATCGAAATATTGGAAAAAGGAATCTTTTACAATACTTCATTGGGTCATTATATGGCAAAGAAACATCCCGACAATAATATAGTAGAGTTTACTCGAATGATACCATTATATGAGAGATTAGGATTCATCTACAATAATAAAAACAAAATAGATATTCATTCTCATAATTACGATTCATATAGTTATGTAAAAATACGAAAAACATCATTTTACCAATGGTATGATGATATTGATGAAACAAAAATATATGCATTAGAAGATATTACGAATTGGCCGTTTGAAACAAAACCGGTACCGGGTAATTATCAAGTAAACAAATCGAATAAAGAATTTATGACAGATGACGGAAGAACCAAAAAAATAAAATATGTTCATTTTCATAGAAGAATTGCTATTGGTAATATGTGGCACGATGACCCTCTAAATCATATATATGTAAATGAAACTGGTGATGTAAATGAAGATGTCGTTCCATATACCAAATATAATTATACAATCAAGGATATCAAAATAGTAGAGGAAGAAGAATCGAAAATGCCAACGCCAAAGCCATCTGGTTGGTTTTAGAGTCGTTATTACGTAAATGAAAAGAAAAAATAAAAAAGCAAATGTATTTATTGTATTTTTTATTTTTCTCTAGAAACAAAACAAATATGTGAAAACAAATATAAAAAATTGGTTGACATATAGATTACAATATGACTACTTATATTACAAACGCGAATACCCAAAATGAACTATTAATGAAAAATTTAATGGAATTTTATGAAAATCGAGATAATTTACATAAAATGATGTGTATTATTAACGGTGAATCTAAGATTTCATTAAGAATTGTCGATTGGTTTGTAACCAATTTTGCAAAAAAATATTATACGGTATATGAAAAACCAGTCAAACCGGAATCAAGTGAAATGATGCGATTCAAAGTATACAATGATTATAAATTGAAACTAAAAGCATATAGTAAAAAACGTTTCGACCCATTTTGCAGGTGGGAACGAATTTCGATTCCATATGACAATGAAAAATATATGGAGACCACGATTGGTCAATTGAATTTTTTCAAATGGGCGATAGAGAATGATATTGTAGATTATATTAAAAATAATTATGATGCAATTGAATCTGATATGAATTCTAGAAATAGCACGTCTAAAAATAAGGCATCGCTAGAGGATAATACAAAAACCCGTAAAAAGCGCGAGGAATTGTCTGTATCCGCGTGTAAATGTATTAAAAAGGAAACTGTCAAAATTGTAGTAAAATTCAACTAATATTTTCAATGGCCTAAACCACTTAAATAAAAAATAAAATGAGTATATAGAGAATATGGAATCCAAATATTTAATGGCTATTATTAAAATACCGGTTGAAATATTTAAAAATGGGAAAACAATTACACACGACGATAAATGTGTAATTGATTATGAAGCGATAGATGAAATACCGGAGATTACAGAACAAAGTGCTAAATTCGATTTAAATGAATTGTTTTCTTCTGGAAACGATACGATTTTTAAATTTAAAAACATCAAAGAAGATGAGGAAGAGCATGATGAGGATGTAGAAGAAGATGATGATGATGAGGAGGAAGAAGAAGAAAGTATAGTGAATGAAAATCCATTCACTACGTTAATCAAAAATCAATTGTTTATTCAATCCGGAGAAATGAATAAAAAAAAATATCGCGGTAAAAATTCATCATTTAAAAACCGAAAATACACATCAAAACAATTGACTAAAAAAATGTATCCATCTATGGAAGATAACGACCTGGACGATGATTTGGCTCAATTACCAGAGGGTCAGGAATAGATACTGGAAGTCGGTCAATAATCGATAAACTATTCAAGGATTTGATATCTGGAACAGTCGCCGGTTTCGCTTTTACTAAATTCGTAGAACCAATACCAAACAAAAAAGATTCAATATCATGATTATTATATGCTAATTCACTTGCACCAACTCTTCCTGCTAAAAGTCCGTCGCCAGGTAAATGAGTTTCGACGGGTTTTCCAAAAGATGTGTATGTTTTATAATTAATATCCTGTGTATTTGACCATTGTTCTAAATCATAATCACCTTGTGTATTTCTATTACGCGTAGATGCCATTATACATTATTTGTTTATTTTTTTTTGGTAAATTTGTCGGCGATTGTAATATATACGTCTGTATTTTCATTAAAATCGTTAGGATTTCTCAAAAATTTGGTTAAACATGGGTGGAAATATTTCAAATAATCATATGAAAACATAATCGCCATTCCAACAGTGTCATCTTCGGAAAACATTTCGGCCGCTCCTAAACTATATAATTTTTGAAATAATGGATGATGTTTGGTTTTCTTATAAACATAATCTAATGCCAGTGTCATATTATCTATGTCATAACTCATTTCATTTCTATATTCGAGCGGTATATCCTCTGGAAAATCTCCTTCCGGAAATCGTAAATAACAAAGTGATTGTAATGCATAGCGATATTCCTTGTTGTTATTATAATCAATACTACTTACATATATATTATAGAATGGTCGAGAATCATTGAATGATGGGTCCATTTGCCTAAATAACATAAAGAATTGTGTTTATGTTATTTCTCATATTTATTTTTCTTATATTTCGTTTCCTTGTATTTCGTTTTTCATAGTTATATTACAAGGATGCCTTTAATAACTACTGTCACGTGGTCTAGTAGCGGAGATATTACGGGCAGATGAACCACCTCTTACCCATCCGTTCATAGCGGCCTCTTCTACAGTGAATGCTGGGTTTTTAACACGTTCTTCCATATTTGAATCGGTAGGATATAAAGCATAGTCAGCGAATGATTTGGTCATGACGGTTGCTACGCTCTTTTTATCACTTACGATTTCTCCTTGTAATAATTGTGATTCTAGAGCAGGGTCACATGAACCTCTTCCTAAATATGGAACGGTTAAAAATGGTCGTTGCATTAATTGAAGTTTTTCTAAAGGTCGTTCTTGTTCATTTTTTAAATGAAGCATCGATTCAAAGTCGACGGCATTTGCACCTACTCCACTTCCCCCATTTACGGCGTTGAATGTCATAATTGGTTGGTTAGTGGCGAATTTTACATGAGAATCACTCGTGGATTCATTATTGAAATTTGATAAAGTATAATTACTAAATCGGGTATTTTGTAATGTTCGTTGGGTATCATCGGTAACGTCCATTCCTATACGGTCGGCGTTGTTGAATAAATAACTGCTCATTAAAGACATGATTCTTATATAATATACTATATTATTATATAAGAATTTTGAGAATCTATATTAAAGTGGCGAAAAAGGAAAATTAAACAATTTTGCTAAATAATATTTTATACCAGTCAAAATAGACAATCCACACCTGATGTTTCCAATAGTGATGTTCTATTATTTTTACATGTTG
>JACCEB010404113.1_pt1 | contig 12500 bp, 12 predicted proteins | sample 7454761 | NCBI WGS metagenome assembly JACCEB01 (sample SAMN15323454, study PRJNA562643) | freshwater metagenome | isolation source: river surface water | place: USA:Blue River Watershed | collected 2017-08-18 | reverse complement strand
TTTGCAGTATCATAACTTGTAATATTAATACCATCAAAAACTACAATACCGTTTACAACATCAATGTATCCAATGTCTGGGTTTACAATTACTTCGTCTTCACCAATCATTTTATATGATTTTAGTTTATAGAATCCATCCACATAAGCATCAGTGTAGTTATTGATCTTTACTGCTTCACCATCGATATAAAATTCGTCTGTATCAATAATTGCTGTATTAGTATGTTCTGCATACAATGGCGCGGAGAATTGAACTTCATATCGCGCAATTGAATTTAAAATTGGAGAGAATGTTTTCTCCATGTCTGATCGCATAACAGTATTTAGAATAGAAGCGTCGCATGAGTCAATTAAGCGTGTTAATTTTGAGTAGCGGAAAACACCGTCAAACTTTTTAAGGTCATTGTTATTGTAACTATTGATGACACCGATTACTAAGTCTTTTAATTCACCTGCTGTTTTATCAGTTAAGTTTGGATCATACTTAAAGTAGACTTTTAACGTTACATATGTGTATGTAGGATCAACAATTTCAGGTGTAATAGAAACAACGTTCTTTGTTCTAAGAATAGAGTCAATAATAAATTGTTTTTGAACTGCTGTTAGAGTTTCTGCGTCTTTAGGTTTAATAGAAACATAAACCTTACCATACTCAGGCGGTTCATTTTCTTCACCACCCCAAGCAGTAATTGTTTCAACGTTAGAGTAGTTATTAAGAATAGTAGCTTTGTAATCGTCAGCTGTAACAACTCGGTTTTGAGATAAGAATGTAAGTGGTGCGTTATATTTGATAGAGTCAATCGATTCTCTATCACCACCGCCGCCAGCAGAGTTAGCAATTGCTCCAGTTGAGTCGACTGATGTAATACTTACAGAAGTATTACCTTGAATTGTATCGCTTAATGAGAATGCTGAAGCACCATTAGCTAATTCAGCGTCAGTTACAAGATACTCTATATCAACGACGTTTCCTGGAACTAATCTTTTACCGAAGATGTTATCACCAAAGTAAACTTCATATTTTCCATCTAAACCTTCTTGAATAAAGTAAACTTTAGATGCGCCATCGATGTTTGTAACGTTATTATTTCTTGTATAAACATCATATGTGTTTGAGTCAAATGTTTCTTTAACTTTTACTAATATTGAAGATGTGTCAATGTTTTCTTCCAAGACTCTAAACGTTTGTCTATCATCAGAACTATCAACGATATATGTTGCTGACTTTAAAACACCTTGGTTAACTTTAACTGCATTGAATTGATAAACACCACTAACTGGAGTAATTGTAACAGCTTCAAGGTTTACGAATTGATAAAGTGTTCCATCAACCAATGAAGTGAATCTTGTTCCGCGGTCCATCGTTAATGATGATGGGTTACCTGCTGGAGAAGCAACGTTAACATTTAAATACGTGAAAGCTGAAGTCTTTGAACGTGGTACATAACCAAGCATCTTAGCGTGTGATACTACGTTATTTCGTAGCTGAGCTGTATCAAGGAAGACTTCATTAATAACTGCGTTAGCTGTGAATGCGTTATAGAATGTATTGTATGCTAGAACGTCAAGAACAGACGAAAGGATAGATCCTTCAAAATCATAGTCTGTGAAGTTAGGATCAGCTTTTAAATATGATTTTAAATTAGATTTGATTTGATCAAAGTCTAACTCTGTAATGTTTAGCCTTCTTTTATTGGCCATGTTATCTTACCCTCTCGAGCGCTGTTGTTACGTCTGCAAGTTGTCCTGTTGATATCATTTTAAATTGAATAGTAATTGATAACCTATTCGAATCTATGTCAGATTCATTAACATAAACACCGATTACTTGAGCTCGAGGTTCATAGATGTCGATGATGTTAGCGATGACTGAATGGATTGTATCTAATGTGTTATCATCTAAGTTTTCAAATAAGTATTGACGAATGTTTCCACCAAATCTAGGTTGAAATGGTCTTTCAAAATTTCCAGTCAATATGATATTGATGATTGAGTTTTTTACAGCTTCAATGTCTTTCTTTAAGTAGATATCGCTTGTAAAAGGATTTCTTTTGAAGCTTGGATCTAGGTCAGAGAATAGAAACTTCTTGGCTACTACATTTGGAGTAATAGAAGTTAAGTCTGATAATTGTTGTGTTCTCATAGCTACTATTTATTACTTTTATCTAGCGTTTTCGTAAGTAAATGGCAGATATGTTTTTCTACCAGTTCTAGCAATCTTTACTTTATCACCATTGTAAGCATTGGTGCCAATAGGTACAAATCTAGCTCCAACGTGCCATACGATCTGTTCATATTTGTCACCTGGATCTTGTTCTTTAATCAACTGGAAATATCCAATCCTAGCGTTTCCTGGTCCAACCTTTAGTGTTTTAACATGATTAAGAACCCAAGCCATTGGGTTATTTGTATCACTCTTGTAGTATTTAGCTGGAATAATAAAGTCAAAAGCGCAACCATAAGAGTGCCATGATACGGCTTTAGGATCTTTATTGTATCTACGTGCAACAGTTGTGTCAGCTCTCCATCCACTTGTGAATGTGATATCAGGATAAGCTTCCTTCAATGGGCTTGCAATGTAGAAACCTATGGCGTCTAAGTTAATTTCTACATACTTACGAAGAGTTACACTATCAATACCAAGTCGGCTTGATAAGGCGCTTGAAACTTTGTTCCAATCTCTACTAATTTTATAATTAGAAGAGAACCCAGTGTCTGCAAAGTAAGTAAATCCATATTTAGATCCTTTAGTGTTAGCTAGGGTTTGCTCAATAGGGATGACAGTAGCTGTAGTGGAGTTTGGAGGTGCTCCAGATACTGAATCATTTTCTTTCTTAGTAGTTACAATAGGTCTTTCTTGTTTAGTTGCTGGTCCTGGTGTTGGAAGTTGTGGCGGTACTGGAAGAATGATTGGTGTTCTAATATTACCAACTTCAAGCATAACAATATTTGGTAATTTTTGACAGGTAGTATCAAAACTAATAGTTAATGGTTTAGAGATTTTATCGATCAACGCTGACGATGTAGTTGATAACTTGCTTTTAGCATCACCTAGCACTTGGTCAATATTCTCACCATTCTTAAGACGAGTAATTACTTCACCTGGATTAAAACCAAGTTTAGCTAAGTCTAATTCTAAAACTTGAATATCAAGAACAGTTAAGTCTTGAAGATCTTGAAGAATACCACTTAAGTTAGATACTACATCACCAAAATCTTTTTGAATCTCTTCAACAGCTTTTTGAACAGCAACAATATATTCGTATCCAGTCTTTGCAATACTATATGCTTCTTGAATTTTCTTATATAAACTTGTTGCAGTGACAGCATTACCAATCTTGCTAAAAAACTCAGCAAATGGAATGTTTACAGTAATCATTGCTGTAGTAGCTGGGAAGTATGTTCCAATAGCGTTAGCGACTATAGAGTACTTGCGTAAAATAGCGCGAATGTTATCGATCCTATCAAGTATCGAGTTAATTCCGCAACCTAAACTTGCCATAATTATACCTTAATTAAGATTAATAGCTGGAGCAACAGCTGTAATAGCTCCACCAGCTGCAACTGCAATAGCTAAGCCAGCGCCAATACCAATAGCTCCAACAGTTGTAATACCAATAGTTGAACCAACGATATTAGTGATTGTTGTAGGATCGCCAATGGTTGTAATAGCAGCTTTAATACCAATTCCTGTAGTAGCAATACTGTCAATTTGCCCAGTAGACGTGAATTGAATTAAGCCAAGCCCAGGAAGTGTTCCAGCTTGTACTGAGAATGAAGGTGCTAATCCACCAACAGTAATATCATAATCACTGCTTACAGTTTGACGAATACCTCCAGCTGCAACATCCTTTATTTTGCCATTTACAGTTAATTGCTTATCGGCGTTTATAAGAGTTGCTTCATAACCAAAAACTTCTTTTAAATCGTTATCACTAATTTTAGTTTTCTTAGATCCATGCACTTTAACGTTGTAGTCTTTATAAACTTCAAGGTTGTAGTTACCAGTAACTAATTGGCGAAGGTCACCTTCAACTGTAATATTAGCGTTGCCTTTAATAAGAATATTATTATTGCCTAAAACTATCTCATAGTTATTACCAACAACCTTTGAGACTCTATTTCCACTTGGAAGAAACTCTTGATAAGTGCCGTCTGCGTGGTACCAAAGTAGTCTTGAGTTTTCTGGACTATCATCAACTTCTATAACGTGACCAGCAGTAGATTCATATGTCCTAGTGTTTGGAAAATCACCAATGGTTGAACCATTTCTTCCTTCAGGCTGATCCCACTTTGGTTGCTCAAAGTATTGATCAGGAAATCCTGTTCCATCGACTTTATCAAGCTTTGGAATTGAAGCAGTGTTAACTTGTGTGACTCTAGACGCAGCCATGTTTCTGACCATCGGATGAATAGTCTCAACGTCTTTGCTTGTAGCTAATACACCTAAGTCTAATTCACCAGCAATAAAGTTTTCAGTCTGTGCTGAATTTGCATACGAAGAATCTGGATTAGGTTTTCTGCTTGGTGCTTTACCTGCGATAGAACCGATAACTAATGGATGCTGTGCAGAGTCTCCATCTAAGAAGAATCCAACAACAGTTGTTCCTACAGCTAATCCATGAATCTCACTTCTTAATCCACGTAAGTTTGCGTGTGAAGTGGGAGACATAACTGTTGCCCAAGGTAAATCTTCGGTTGGGCATTTTGTTTGCTCATGTGGATGTATACCGTAGCAACGTACTTTTACTCGGCCGATCTCTTCTGGATCATTGCAGTTTTCTATAACTCCAATAAACCATTTGAATGAAGAACTGATATGGTCATTAAACATTATTTTTTCTTACTCGCTATTGTATCTTTAGCTAATTGTATAAATGTCATATGTCTTTGAGACGTAAATATATGACGCACTGAAGTGGTGACATAATCACCAGAATACATCAAGTCATTTAGAATTTCTGCGCTTTTAAATGTATTTTGGGATGATGGAACTATAACTGTTATTTTTGATCCTGGAAACACGTTAATGTTTCCTTGAACTGTAATAGTCATCATAAAATTTTCTAATTGTAGAAGCTTTGAGTTTAAGTATGGTATTTTAAACTCAGCATTTGTATGATAGTCACCAATTAACTCATTTACACCGGTGATATCTGGTCTATCTGTATTTGAACCATCAGATGAAGTAATGATATTATAGATTTTGGCATCTGGTAACTCATACACAGTTTTACCTTTAACTGTTACACCAGAATTTGCGATAGCGTTATTTAAAGATGTATCATCATCTTCATACTCTGTTAAATTGAAATCTTGTTCAACTAATTGTTTTGTCATTACGTCAAATGCAAAAACTTTAGCTGAAAACATACCTTCACTTATATTTTTATAGCCTTGACCAATGTTATCAATCTGCATATCAATAATACTATAATACGTAGTTAAAGGGTCAGTTGATAAACTATCTCTTCTAACATAGGTAAAAGGCGCCGGACGTGAATACATTTTACTTAATGAATTAAAAGCCATGCTTCCATCTAAATGTTCGAACACAAAGCATGGTGTTAATGTTTCACTTTGCGCTCTTCTACTAATCCACATTAGAGTGTCTGCAATCTTTAAACCTGGAACTACGACTTTAATATTATCAGAGGTGTCTTCAATATCTAATTGATCATCGCTTAATCCTAGATTATCCTTCAATATTGATTGAACAATCTCAGAGCTTTTACCTTTATATGATTGACTAATTCTAACATTAGAATTATGAAGAAGATGTGCCGATCCAAGCGTTAATGCATATATGTTTGTGTCTTTTTGCTTTTCTAACTTTTCAATTGAAGTTGTTATAAAAGACATAGTTAATTTTTCATCTTCACCGCTTGTAGATCTAATACCAATAGTTATTGTTACTTGTTCATTACCAAGAATCATTATATTATCAAGCAAAGAGATCGCGTCAACGATTAAAAGTTTACCAGTAATGAATGGAACTTGAATAGACTGATAGATGCTTAACTCTGTAACTAAGTCGCTTATCTCAACGCCTGTATCAGCTGTGAAAGCGTTCTTAATGGTTACAGATTTAATATAACCAGCGTTAATGCTGTTTTGTGAAGATGCCATAATTATTGTGTGATTGTACTAATAAATTTCTCTGCAACAACTTGAACTAGTTCTGGTCTTATAACTTTAATTCTTGTGTGCTTTTCATTCTCTTCAATTTCATGTTCATAGTTTGTTACTTGCTGAGCGCCAACTTTAAATCTATCTACGATAGTACCATCACCTAAAGCGTAGTGATGTGGAGCGTTGTATTGTTTTCTTTCACCTTGAATAGTTAAAAAGTTATTACTTGTTTGACCAAGCGCTAACTCACCTGAGATGAATGTATTGCTGTTTGTTTTATTGATAACCATATAACCAAGGTTTGGATCTTTACTTAAGATCGTTCCTCTGGCGTTTGAAGCAAGGCCTTGTACAACTTCACCAATTCTATAGTTATTGCATAAGTTTCTATCGCTTATCATGATAACATCCTTTGGATACTTTTCGTAAACATAATCTTGAAGTTCTATAGTATTCATAGGCCAATCGTTGCGAATCTCAAGTAGAGTTGGATTTAATAATCCAAATGTCCAATGATAATCAATTCTACCATATAATTTATATGACACGGTGTCAGGTCTTTCGCCATTCCTAATAGTGTAGTATGTATAGAAAGTAATATCATCTAAAAATCTAGGATCAATTCTAGCTTTTCTAAACACATCAGTTATTTGACGTGTCTTACCATCACCTAACATATCATAGTCGATAGTTGAAAAATTTCTAAAGTACTTCATTAGTACATAGCCCTTTCAGATTTACCATTAGCGTCATACATCGCATTGCCTGATCCATGAATATCCATCGCACTATTAGTCTCTGTTTCTTGGAACGTTAACGTTAAGTTTGTTTCAATAGGAGATCCATCTTTAAAGAAAGCTGGAACTCCTGATCCATTGTACGTTGTAGTTACTTGAGTTAGATAACAACGTTTGAATTGAATCATATATGGGTTAGCGTTTCCATCTTTATTTTTAAATGCAAACTTAATATTAAATAGCGCTGGTACGTTATATAAAGCGTTGAAAGATGAGTAGTCAATAGTTGGGTATGCAGCTTGACGAAACACTGAGATAATCTTTGTAATCTCAGCAGCTTCTTTTTGCGATGATGGCACTAATCTAAAGTCTAATTGTAGTTGACGCAAAGCAGGAGCTCTAAACAATAGTTTAGTTGCAGGGTTTGCTACTTTACCAGAAGCGATTAAGGCGTTAGCTGCAATGCCTGATAGTAATCCACCGCTACGAGCATACTTAGTCAACATGTGTTGTGCAACTATTTTTGGTGCAGCTCCTTGTAAGAAAGATGATACTGTATCTCCACCATCCTTTGAACCTGCAAACTGAGCTATGACCTCCGATACACCTTTCGTATCAACAGTATCATACGCCATTGAGTCATTGATCTGAATTGCAGGAGGCATGTATAAAGAAATAGTATTTCCAGTTTCTCTAGTCACTAACCTAGCGCTTGCTAAAGCTCTACCGGCTGAGTATAAATCACTGCCTAGTTCTTTAACATTAGTTAATGCACTTTCCCATTTACCATTTTTAATATCTTTAGCTGTTGCTAAAAGCGCATTACCGGTGTTAGTGATTGAATTTTCAAGCGTAGCGTTTTGATCAACTTCAAGAACATTGAACTTGACGTAAGCAGGAGACACTGATTCAGATCTGCTAAATAGATTAAGTGGATACTTTAAGTTAGCTTCGGATCTACGTCCTGTCACTAACAGACTTCCATCTGCGAAAGATACAATCGATGATCCATCGTCGTTTGTTTGTGCGCTTTTAATAGCCATAGATAACCTTTAAGGTTGAGGAATTTTATTTAAGTATTTATATGGCAACTTACAGTGGTTTCTTTAAACCTAAAAACCCAGCAAAATATTCTGGAGACTATAAAAACATAGTTTATAGATCACTTTGGGAACGAAATGTTTTCAGGTGGTGTGACGACAATCCTCAAGTACTCAAATGGGTAAGCGAGGAGATTGTCGTTCCTTATTATTACCCTCTTGATAAGAAGTATCACCGTTACTTTGTAGATTTAAAGTTTGTTACGGCCCAAGGTACGTTCTTAATAGAGATTAAACCAAAATCACAAACATTACCTCCAAAAAAGCCATCAAGACAAACCCCAAGGTATCTTGCTGAAGCTGCAACCTACGTAAAGAATCAATGTAAGTGGAAAGCGGCTGAAGAATATGCAAAAGATCGTGGTTGGCAGTTTTCTATATGGACAGAAGACACAATTAGGTCTATGGGCATCAAAATTCTCTAATAAATAGAGGTATGGCTACAACATCCGTATTTACAAAGTATCAAGATAAGCTAACTCAACAAAATATTGAGCAGCGTACACGCGAGTCTATGAATTGGTTCATGACTAACCTAAAGAACGTTAGGGTTGAACCAAATAAGATTCTAAAAGATGCAACTGTTATTCCAAAAGCTAGACCAGCGATTGGAAGAATGTATCAGTTCGTGTATGACGCCAAGTTTAAAGATGAGTTACCTTACTACGACAGATTTCCGTTAAGCTTAATGGTTGGTCCTGCACCTGGTGGATTCTATGGTTTGAATCTTCACTACTTACAACCAACATTAAGACTTAAGTTATTTGAAAAGCTTTTACAATACGCTAACAACGATAAGTACGATGAAACAACTAAGATTCGAATTAGTTATAACATCCTTAACTCTGTTAGAACGCTAAAAGAATTTCAACCTTGTTTTAAACACTATCTAACTACACATGTAGAGTCTAGGTTAATGATGATTCCTTCAGAGAATTGGGAGATTGCAATATTCCTTCCAACGGAAAGATTTAAGAACGCTGATAAGAAGAAAGTGTGGAGAGACTCTAAGAGGAGCATCAAGTAATGTTACCAGTATCAATAGACGACTTTAAATCGACGATATCTAAGCGCGACGGCGTAGCGAGATCGAATCGATTTTCTGTTTACATGAACATTCCAATTATCAGCATTAGTCTTACAAACATTGTGACTAATTTACTTAAAGGTAATAACGCTTTAGCTGGAACAGTTAATAATCCAAGAGACATCAGCGTCTTATGTGAAACTACTGGTATGCCAGGATTTGATGTCAACACTTTTGAAACGGCTTATGGTATTAAACGCAGAAAAATGCCACAAGGTTTTGATCAGCAAGATATTCAATTTACATTTATGATGACTAACGATTATTTCTCAAGAAACTTCTTAGACACTTGGTGTAACTCGGTTATTAATAAGTTAGATGGTACTCTAAACTATAAGTCAGACTACGCTTCAGATATTGTTATTCAACAATTGGATGTAAAGAACTTCCCAATTGGCGGCGTTAAGCTTTATAACGCTTATCCAATCAGCGTACAAGAGATTCCATTAAGCAATATGAATGAAAACGATATAACAAAGATTACAGCAACATTTACATACGATTATGCAATGAACACTGATGCGATAGCGTCTTCTTTAGATGCAGGATCAACATTATTAAAATCACTTGGAAACTTTAAGATAGGTTTCTGATAACTATGGAGTAATATTATGGCTTTACCAAAACTAAATACAGGTTTTTTTGAATTAGATCTACCCTACACTAAAAAGAGAATTCAATATCGTCCATTCGTTGTAGGCGAACAGAAAATCTTAATGCATGCACTAGAATCTAAAGACGATAAGCAGGTTTTATTAGCTATTAAGAAATGTATTGAGAGTTGTACTAATAATTCAATTGATGTTAATCAATTACCTCTCTTTGAGCTCGAGTATTTGTTCTTAAATATTCGAATGAGATCTGTAGGTGAAAAAACAAAGGTAGTTCTTCGCTGTGAAGAGTGCCTAGCTGATAACGAGGTCGAATTAGACCTTAGACAGACTGAGTTTTATAAGTTAAATGATTCTAAAGACGATGTTATCTTCATTACAGATAAAATTGCAGTTAGAATGAAACTACCAAGCATTGAAATCGCTCAAAGATTGAATTTAGATGACTTGAGTCAAGAAAAACAAACTGAAGTGTTGTTTGCTCTTACAGTTAACTGCATCGATGCTGTATTAGATGAAGAAAATGAATACAAAACTGATGAACTCAACTTAAAAGAGGTTGAAGAGTTCGTCAATAGCTTAAATTCAGATCAATTTTTAAAAATACAACAATGGTTTGAGAATCTACCGATTCTAAAACTAAAAGTAGAGCACAAATGTAGTAATTGCAGCACCGATATTAATACTTCTCTACAGGGAATCGCAAGTTTTTTCTAATTTGCCTCTCTCATGAATCGCTTGTGAATTACTACAAGACAAATTTTGCATTAATGCAGCATCACAAGTATAGTTTAACAGAATTAGAAGAGATGCTACCGTGGGAGAGGGAAATTTACATAGGATTGTTGACTGAGTACATCAAAGAAGAAAACGAAAAGCTTAGTCAACAACAATCTCGTTTACATAGGTAAAAAGAATGGCAGCCGATACAGAAAATAAGAAAAATTCTATCATTAGTTTAGCTGATGAAATTAGAAAAAGCAAAAAAACTAGTGATACGCCTAGCACTGATGAATTAAAGTCTCTTGTGGAGTCTTTAAAGAAGCAGCGTTCAGAAAATACCGCTACGCGTAAGATCTTAGACAACGTTACACAGAAACTTGATAAAGCTACGAACCCAACTACGTATCTAAAGGCCATCGTACCTAAGTTTTTTAAGACATTCCATGAAAATTTAGAGACCTATAACGTTGAGAGAGCTGCACTAAAGAAAATTGAGCAGATTGAAACGGCTGCTCGTAAAAAAGAGATCTCTGAGTTAGCAAAAAACCTTAATGAGCTGATCGCCAAAGATAGTAGACTGTCAGACATCCAACAAAAATTTGGAGAGAAGGCTGCTCAGATGGCAGCGTTAAGCCGCGAAGAGATGAAGAAGGTTAACGCAGCTGAAGAAGAATACATCAAGAACATGGGAATGATTGATAAGCGTCTTCAAGCTATCAACGAAGACGCTCGTCAAGAGTGGGCTAAGCAAAAAGGCATTCAACTTGTTAAAATTGTAGAGGATGAACCATCTAAGGAAGCTCTCGACGAGATCAAAGAGAAGTTATCTAAGCAGATTGAGGCTGACGCCAATAAGTATGAGACTGAGCGATTAGAATCTAAGAAGAAAGCCACAGACGAGAGACGATACAAGGAGTCTATGCTTAAGGAGCAGGGACTTTTTAGAAAGCTTTTCAGTAAGAAGGAAGAAACTAAACCAAAAGAGAGCGGTTTCCTATCTCAACTGCTAGGATCTTGGGCTTTAGAGAACCTACTACCTCTATTAGTTAAGGGTGGCCTTATCGCAGCGCTCATCGCAGGCATCGACAAGTACTTCAAGGATCCAGAGTTCAAGGAAAAAGTCAACGCCATGATGGAGAGTTTCTGGGAGATGATGAAGGGATTCATGAAGGAGCACTGGGGTAAGATCCTAGTGGCTTTGGCGTTATTATTTCCAGGTGCAACGCTTGAAATTATTGGAGCCGGCTTAAAGCTTCTATCCAAGTTGCTAAGTCCTACTCTAGCGTCCGGAGTTATAATGTTGCTTAGAGGATTGGCCGCGGCTATGATGGGTCCCGCAGGCGTCATCGCTCTATTAGCTCTATTCGCTATTGGATTGGAAGACTGGTTGGTGAAGAACACCGACTGGGGCAAGCAGATGAGAAAGAATCAGGAGCTTCAGGATAAGATTAAGAATCCTCAGAAGGAGATAGCTCCTCCTCAGAATGTGCCTCCAGCTCGTACAACGCCCAATCCAGTGACGGCTGAGACTAAGGTTGACGACGTCGCGTTTAAGGAAGAGGTAGAGAGAAGAGCTCAGAAGCGAGCGAGTGATCTATTCATTAAGGGTGGTATGATCATTAGAAACGCTGATGGCACCTACACAGACACCTACTTAAGAACTCTGATGATCTATAGAAAAGAGGAAGAGGAGAAGCTAAGGAAGGAGTTCGCGGCTAGAGACGCCAAGAACGGTAAGTCGACTCCAGCTCCAGCACCGGTGCAAGCGCCTCCTCCAAAGGATACGTCTGAGAAGGTAACTCCACCAGCAGCACCGGCGGGAGGCACCTCATCGTCTCTACCAGCGGGTCAGCAAGTAGCCATCAACGCTCCAAGCAACTCAAACACAGTGAACAACACGACGGTTCTACCTTGGAAGTCAGCGATTGATCCAGCTAGAAAGATGATGTTTGAAATACAGAGAGCTTAACGACTAGCCACTAAAGCATCTCAGCGAGATGCCCACGGGTTGTGCTTCTTGTACTCAGGAAAGGTGATCTCTTTAATGGTCACCTTTTTTGTCATGCTTAAAGACTTCTCAAACTCAATCCACGACTTAAGGTTATACC
>JACCEB011806179.1_pt1 | contig 12504 bp, 13 predicted proteins | sample 7454761 | NCBI WGS metagenome assembly JACCEB01 (sample SAMN15323454, study PRJNA562643) | freshwater metagenome | isolation source: river surface water | place: USA:Blue River Watershed | collected 2017-08-18 | reverse complement strand
CGGAACTTCTGCTGTTTCAAATCCTTCTGCAAACAATTCGATCTGTTTCTTTTTTGTTAAAAAATGCAATAATGCAATTAGAATAACTGACACAATTCCAACATATAGAAGTGCATGGATCTGCTTCATTTTAATCCCTCTAACGATATGGAAGGAAATCTCTTCTTCTTTATTAAATTATACAATATGTAATAAATATTGTATAACTATATTTTGTATATGATTAATAACATAATTATAACTTACATGCCCAACAAGGTATACTATCTTTACGAATATAATCACTCATATCTGGCATAGGTGGGCATTTGCATTTTGGAGGTTTGGGCGGACATGTTGGTTTGGGAGGAGGACATACGGGTTTCGGAGGAGGACAGACGGGTTTCGGAAGTGGCAGTGGCGGCGGACATTGATTAAATTGAGGTATGTTTGGATTTGATATATTTGAAGTACTGGCTTGTTTTATTTCAGATCGTATTTCATCTTTAATCTGTTGTCGCATTGTTGCAGGTGACACATCTGATGATTTCAGTTGCACCGGGACAACAACAACTTGTGCAGGATGAGATACCGGGGCGCTAACGGTGTTACGTGCAATTTGTCCTTGTTGTTCTGCTGGACTTACGTCCGGTCCTTTTGCATCTGCAGCAGCCGGTTGTGATTTTGTAGACCCAGGTCCGTCTGTAGGAATATCACGGCCTGCGGCTTTCAAAACCTTTAATAAATTCTCCATTTCAGGTGTAAGTGGTTCCGGTTTTTCAACAGGTTTCTTAATATCTGGTGTATTTCGAACAATTTCCATTAATTGTTCAACTTCTTGCGGATAATCTGTGAATGATTCCGTACAATTGCGGGGTATCATTACATACACAATAAGTGCAATTAATCCCAACAAAATCCATACGAATAACGTATTCATTCTTCTCTCTATCATGAAAATTGAATTTACAATTATGAAAGAAAGAGAAGGATTACGCATAATTATCATGTCTTCCTACAAATTATATCACACATCAGATGATGCAATTGAGGTTGGAATTGATGAAGCCGGACGTGGATGTTTATTCGGTCGTTTATATGTAGGTGCAGTTGTATTTCCCAAAGAGGAAGATGATCTCTTTGATCATGGCGCTTCTCTCAACATGATCAAAGACAGTAAAGTTCTATCAGAACGAAAACGCGCAATCCTATTTGATTATATTCAAGAATGTGCAATTGACAAGGCCATTACATTCGCAGAATCAACTGAGATAGATGAATATAATGTACTGGGAGCGGATATTCGCTGTATGCATCGAGCCCTTGATGCACTTACAGTTCCAATTGATCGTATTTTGGTGGACGGTGATGCATGGAAACCATGGCGAAACAGCGATGGTAAGGATGTGGAAGCCCATACAATTGTAGATGGCGATGCATCCTATCTTTCCATTGCGGCAGCCGGTATTTTGGCAAAAGTAGCCCGTGACCGTTGGATAGAAGAGATCTGTAAAGACTATCCTGTATGGGATGACCAGTATAGTCTGCTCAAAAATAAGGGATATGGCACTGCGGTACATATGAAAGGAATTAAAGAGCACGGAGTTACCGATCAACACCGTCGTTCCTATGCACCTGTTCGTGTTTCACTTGGATTACCTGTAGAATCTAAAACAAAATCAGTGAAAAAAGGGAAATGGTTAGGAGATGAATAAACTATTTTCCTATAAAAATGAAGATTCAAACTTCACCTTTTTTGATTTCTTACATCGATAAATGCGCGTTCTTATATTTGACACAGAGACAAATGGTCTACCAAAACAATATAAGACCTCTTACACAGATGTTGGAAATTGGCCGGTCATTCTACAAATTGCATGGACAATCCTTGATCTTCCTACAAAAAGGAATATTACCTCCTCCAATTATTTAATTAAACCTATAGGAGACTTTGTTTGGGACGAGAGTGCTGAACGAATTCATAAAATAAGTCTATCACAGGTTCAAACATACGGGTGTCCCTTCTCAGAAATTCTTAAAAAATGGAAAAAAGATATTTATTGCGTAGACATAATTATTGCACATAATTTACAATTTGATAAGAATGTATTCTTTGCAGAATGCATACGTGCAGGAGTAGAACCTATAACAATGTGGTGTTCGAATGAAATGTGTTCCATGTTATCAACTGTGAATGTATGTAAACTAAAATCGACTTCTGTATATGCAACACCTGAAGATCCCTACAAATGGCCTAAATTAATTGAACTTTATCAGTATTTATTCCCAGATCATGAAAATCCATCGAATCTTCATGATGCTGCAACAGATGTACAATGTTTAAGTGAATGTATTCTAGAACTTTATGATCGCCGTCTTGTCATCTTTCCTCTGCGCACACCTCTAGATGATTTCTTAGTAAATCTTCTAGGGTGTCTTACATCCTCCTCCTCAATTGCAAAATCAAGAATGGCTGCATCTTCGGATCGTTGATGGACTAACTGATTTGCTGCTGCAAAATGGCCACCTCCATGATCGATTCCTACAAGAACATTTGGCCATCCTTTTTTACGCAATTGAGCCGACCATTTCAATGCCTCATAAGGAAGGACTTGCATGTCATGTAAACCTGTGCGAATTAAAACTGTTGGGCATTTCTTATTTACACAGAATGGAACAGTATCAATAGGTGATATTTTTTCCAGGGCTACGCGATCCGCTGATCTATGCACTGGATCGCCAAATTCATCATACTCTAATTGAGTTAATGGCAGAGCGGGATTAGAGGTTGTTTGTAATACATCTACATAAGGGACTTCTGCATAGATTGCGGCAACAAGATGTCCATGTTCCTGTGCTATATTTGCAGCAAGCCATCCACCCGCAGAACGCCCAAAGAATACAGTACGCGAAGGAGGAATGGAGAGATGTGTTTGAATTTCGGCAATTGCGGCAGCCGTATCGATGAATGTATGGTGTTTACGAATTGCAGTTCTCCCCCCGTCATACCACGGATCACCGTCTTCGCGACCTCCTCGTGGCGACACATATGCAACTGCATACCCGCGTTTGATCCATGCTAACCATCGAATTGGATATGCACGTTTTGAGGAGATTCCATATGCACCATATGCATCAACCAGCAATTTTGTAGGCATAACATCGCGTTTACAAACAACTGTGTAAGGAACGCAGACATCTTTTGAATTAGCACAGCCTTCTAAGATTGTTTGTAATGGGATTGGTTCTGGATAGCGAAGAACAAGTACAAGTCTATCTTTGTATATATATTCGTAGATTTCGTCTGGTCTATTTGGACATCTTACAAGAAACTTGGGATTTCCTACATCCTGTTCATAAATAATTTGAATATCGCAAATTTGACGCGGATTGAGTAGGGATATCCATTGTGCTCTTTTATAAAGCCATAATGAAGTTTGTCCTTTTCGTACCATTATCACAAACACATTCAATCCATGTTGCACTGCATCTACTATATGATGCTGATCCGGCAATGGTACTTTTTTACTGTGAGATGTTTCAAGATATCTGTCAGTAAACCACATTGTTTTTGAAACAGGGATCAATGTAGACTGAATTGTTCCAGTCATCCATTTAATAGATGAATGATCAACATAACCAATTCGTTGTGAAAGTGCGTTTGCCAGATGTACAAACACAATATCGTCTCCTTCCTTCGATTTACGACCTAAAATACTCACTTGGACGCGTTTATTTGGCTCTGTAAAAAGAACTGATTCATTATAACCTGTTTGAATATCCACGCATCGAACATCTGGATATCGGAGAGCATTTTCAACACTTGAAAAATATAACAATGATTTTGATATAGCGATAGAGGGTCCTACAGGGTCACGTTTCCATAAAAGATTTGCGGGCCATTCGTATACACATAATTCAAGATGTTCGGAACCTGATCCAATATCTTCGGTTGTAAGAAATCCTGAATGATATGTTTGAAATCCTGAGAGTCCTTTTTTGGACCACACAATATATCCTGAGGTATCTCTAATCCAGACATTATATGTATATCCAGCAGCACCTCTTTGAATTTGAACAGTATAATTATTATCAATGGTGTTGATTGTAAATACTGCAATTGCATATTCGGGTATTTCAGGCCATGCATCAGACTGTAATTGAATAAAATCGGCTTTCCATTTCTGAATTTCATTCCGCAGTCTGTGCGTACGACGATGCCAAATAGCATCCTCCTGTCGAACCGCATGTTTAAAAGCGGGTCCATCTAATTGTTCAAGTTCCTTGAACATCTCTACTTTCTACACAGTTTTATTCTGAGGTCTAAAACAAGACTTGTCATAAGGACTACATATAGAAATGGCAAATGTTGTAATTCTTGCACGAAAATCCCAGTGGGGTCTTGCACATGAGGCAAAATTAATTGAACAGGTGTTTCGTGAAGCAAATGCCCTCAAAACAATTCGGATTGATACAATTGATCATATGGATCCCTACACATTTACAAATCCGCAGCCAGTAGATATTCAAGTTCACTTAGAAGTTCCGTGTCGACAGGCATGGCCGTGGGCAAAAATAAATATTGTCGTAGTCAATCCAGAAGGATGGATGAAATCCGCATGGGATTGGGCTCTTGTTGCCGCAGATCTTGTTGTCTTTAAATCCCCCCATGTTGCAGCACTCTTTCCAGAGGTACCTGCCGATCGACGTGTCGTAATTCCATGGCGCCCAAGACCACTTGATTCTCCTCAAACAGAAAAAGAGAATCATGTTCTTTATTTACTTGGAGGATCAAAGAATAAGGCTGCTGCTGCAAAAACAATTGTATCTGTGTGGAAATCGGATTGGCCTACATTAGAGGTGTGTGGAGCCAGTGAACTCATTCAACCTCTTCAAAAACTAGGAGAAGGTAAGAACATTCTTTGGTCAACGGCGTATAGAACAGCCGAGGAAATGAGAAGTGTCCAACAGTCGGCTCGATTTCATTGTGTTGCCTCTGTTGCTGAGGGATTTGGTTTCTCTATGGCAGAGACTGCTCAATATGGGTCGCTACCATTATGGGTTGGACTTCCAGTCCAAGACTATACGTGGGGATCCGTGCTGGGATCTGTTGGTCGTATTCATCCATCTGGTTCTCAGCCCTCATCTGATGTACGAGAAGGACCTGTTCAGTTTACAGAAACAGATGTTTGTAATGCGATGCAATCCTTGTTAGATCTTCGCCCTGATCAAGAGAAGCGTCTTCGTTCCGCATTTCAGGCCAGGGCCGCATCTCTTTCTTCCGAATTTCGTCAAGGATGGAAACGCGTATTTACATCTTTGAAATCAAAACTGCCAAAGATAGTGCAACCTTATATTCCAAAACGAATTCCTGCAACAGATCTTCCTCACGTTGCAGTTATAACTTTGACCCACAATCGCCCCCGTTGGTTTACAAACATGTCTCGAAATATTCTTTTATCCGATTACCCAACGGAGAAATTGTCTTGGATAATTGTGGATGACTCCGATGGATTTGGTCGTGTAGATGATCAAGTTATGCGATTCCGAGAGAAGGCTCCATCCATTCATGTCGAATATCTTTCCTTGTCAAAGAAACTGACAGTCGGTGAAAAACGAAATCGTGGTTGCAAGGCTGCACCTGAGAAGACCGAAGTATTTTTAATGATGGATGATGATGATCATTATCCCAAATCTTCGATTGAAGCCCGTGTATCCTATTTACGTGGTTTATCTGGAGTAGAATGTGTCTATTGTTCAACTCTTCCAATGTATGATTGTCGCAGATATATTAGCGCAATGAATGTACCACCGCTGAATTTGGCACCAGCAGAACGTGTAAGTGAAGCGAGCCTTGCGTTTACACGGAAGTTTTGGGAGGAACGTGCATTTCCTACAATTTCTGTCGCAGAAGGCGAGGAATTCATTCATGGTCGAGAAAAGCAAACCGCAGAAATTGCACCTGATGGAGTGATTGTGAGTTTCCTACATAACAAAAATGCCACATCGCGTCGCGTTCCAGAGTCACAGGAACCCAATGGATGTCATTATGGCTTCTCCGATGAATTCTTCCAATATTTGTGTGAAATGAGTCAGAGTTAGGGACAATCCAATTCACTAAAAAATAGTGGATTGGAAATGGCTAGTCAGAGTCAATAAATAAAATCGTAGTTCTTAATATAAAATGCCAGAATATACTCCAACACGTCAAACAGCAACACAACCCGTTCAAAGAGTATGGGCTCCTATATCCCAAACTGGATCTGTATGGAGTGCAAATCCTCCAGTTCCTTTTGGTAGAACAAATACATCTCAGTATCGTGCATACATGGCATCTTCGAATCCTTCACCTTATTTAGGTCCCGGTCCTGCAAAACGTAAGAGTCGTAAAATGTCTCGTAAGCAACGTAAAACTCGTAAAAATCGTCGATAAACTATTAATATAAAACTACTAATGGAATAATGTAAGGAAATATGTAATTTTCAAACATTATTGATTTACTTTTTAACAGGTTCAGATTTCTCTTCTTTTGTCTCCTCCACTGAATTCCACTTTTCTTGTTTTCGAAGTTCGTCACCTGTAAGTTCTGCGGATTCTTCAGGGTTTGCTGGAACTAGTTTGGGTGCTAAATCATCGGCCAAAGATGTTGTTTCAATTCGTGCGCATTCACGTTCAAACTCAGCCGAACCTTTGCGAGGAACATTCAATAAATCAAAGAATAATGCCATCGGTGGTATCGCGCGCATTTCTGTAACTAAATCAACTACATCAGGTTGACAGTAAAAACGAGGATTATGTAAATATTCTTGCAAAATGTAAAGATCTCCAATACTTGGAATCTTTTCAGAAGGAAGTTTTGGCAATTCGACTGAACCAAATCCTTTTAATGCCGCAGTTGCTTTCAATTCAGCCTGCATCATTGTATCATTAAAGGTTTCTGCCATGGATCGTATTTTATCCAACAATTTAACAATCGGTCTTCTTACAAATTCAGGTGAAATAACAGTAAATGTCCATATCATAAATCCAACTGTAAATGATTTTCCTGTTTTATAGATTGCATCACGTAGTTCTCCACGAATATCCGGCGATACCAATAAATATGCATCACGTAACACTTTCATTACAATTCCACCATACATTGGATATTTTCCATAAATACCTAAAAATGTGAACATTGCATGATATAAATTTCCTCGTGCAAGATCCAGAATCATCATCAAATATGTAAGTGGTTTTCCAAACATATTCATGACAGGTGTCATTGTGGACAAAACACGCAAGGATTCCAGAACAATATTTAATGTTGGAAGTATAATACGTACTGGAATTGAAATTGGAATAGGTACTGGACCCAATGGTATAACAAAACGCGGATCGGGGGCAACTGATTCTAATGCAACAACGCCGTATTGTTTTGATAAACTTGTTAATTGTGCATCCAAACTATCTAGTGTTTTTGTAACATATTCATACTGTTTGTCAATTGAGAAAGCCTCGCCATCTACAGCAGCAACTGCAGTCCCTATGGCTTTTCCTGCAGCAGTGGATGCCTTTTTAACATCTGTTAATGTGGGAGGGAATGGAACCGCGCCACCAACATGGCTCAAATCATCCATATCAAATTCACCACCAGAGTGTATGAGTGTAGGTTGTACATGTGTTTTCCATACAGATTCTAATTCTGATGCCTGTTTCTCTGTAAAGAGAGGAATCGTTGTATGCGGAAACATTATATCCACAAATCGAGGATTTTCAAGATTGTCACGTGTTCGTTGTACCATTTCTGAAAATGCCCATATTGCGATATAAGACCACGCAGAAAATGCGGGAAGTCGTTCTTGTATTTCTGTAAGAATGGCTTGAATGTCATCCATTTCTCTTCTTTATTTATCTATATTTGATCATTTAGATAAATAAACCTATTATATATTATTTTACTTACGTTCGATACCAGCAGCCTTTTCAGCAAGTACTACAAGTACCTTACACCAGTTCCAAATTGTTTTCTTATTTGCATCGCTCATTGTTGACCAATGGCGATCAAAGATTACATATGCAAATGCATAATCTTTAAATTCACCACTTAGTGCAGATTTTGCATTTGCAATCAGAGAATCTTCGTCTTCCAGCATTACAGGTCCATGAAAATCAGGATATACATATTCCATGAAAGATGTATGGATCAGTTTAGGATTAATTTTTTTCAGACCTTTGAGTGCATCAACAGCACGTTTTAGATCCGTTTCTTCTGTATAAGTCTCAGCAAGATCCTCTACAAATTGAATCAATTGTGTGTTAAAGGCAGAAAGAGGATTGCTCATTGTATTCTCCGTATACTATTATTTGAAATAAATACGAATCTTTAAGCGGAAGTTATTTTTTATCCTATACGTTTTTTAGGTGCAAAATCCATATCACGTGCCTTTGCATAGGCTTCAAATTCAGATAGAAGTTTTTCTTCTTTTGCAGAGCGAGGTTGTGCAGGTCCTTTTGTGTTGCCACCACCAGAGGACACTACTGTTCCAGGATCTTGTAATAATTCAAAGTTACGAACAATATTTCCACCTTCTTCCAAAAAGGAATAGGAATCAGACCAATGTCCACCAGACATTTCGGCACCATGCCATGCAGCAGGACCATCCATTGTATCCGAAGAAACAGGATGAGTTTGTTTGGAAGCAGGAGTCGACCCACTAATTGAGGGCGGCATTGCCGTACTTTGTCTTGGTGCAGGACTTGCGCGTGGAGCAAGATCGGGTGAATAGGTAGGCATTTTTAAAGGTGCATTTCGTTCTTCAAATGCATTTTTACGTTCCTCTTTTTTGCCTTGTGTAAGGCGTCTTTCAAACAACCAATTATTTACTTCATTTGGACCAACAAGTGGTTTTTGTTCTCCACGTACTTCCATAGAAGGTACGCTCTTTAACCAAGCCGGGAGAGGAGGTCTTGTAGGTGAAGGATCCACACATACCATTCGTACTTCATTTACAAAGGGTGTTTTCACCAACTCCTCCAAAAATGCCTGACAATATCTACACCGCTTACTAAAATAACAGATTGCAGAGACCATATTCCTTTTCCTCGTTGTAAGTCCTGGCGATTTTCCATTTTGAACATTACCGCCTAGGTCTTTCCAATCCACTAAAAATTAGTGGATTGGAAAGCCCTAGGAGGGTTAGTAGGCATCTCCAAACCACTAATTTTGGTGGTTTGGAAATGGCTATTACCGCCCGAAAATTTGAAGGATATACAAAGCGATTTTCCGAGTCCATATCAACGGCAAACATGTTTCACGATTATCAAGAATCAGGACCTGCTCTTCTGGGCGATTCAACACGGAAAATCCATGCATCCTTTCGTTTATCACCTTCGAATTCTACAATTGCAAACACTCTGCGTCGACAAATCCTTGTTGGAACCCCTAGTGTAGGCTTTCGCACGGAACCCTATGATAAATCAGATGTTGTAATTCAAGTCAATACAACTCCGCTTGTAAACGAGATGATTGCACACAGAATTGGAATGATTCCCATTCGTGCAGATCCAGCAACATTTGATCCGGATCGTTATGAATTTCGTCTAGAGAAGGAAAATCGTACAAAAGAAATGATTGATATTCATGCAAGTGATTTTATTGTAGTCGAAAAAGATCCATCCGATCCATACGGCGAAGGTCGTATTGTCCCTACATCGGACTTCTTCCCTCCCGATCCAATTACTGGATCGACGTGTTTAATTACCCGTTTGAGACCACAATGGAATCCAACTGCTGCAAATGAGCGACTTGTTCTGAAAGCCCGTGCGTCTATTAGTACCGGTTCTGAAAACAGTCGTTGGACACCTGTATGTCAATGTTCCTTTGAAAACACGCGCGATGAGAATCCTGAACGTCAAGAAGCAATGTTCTTAGAATGGCTCTCCATTAACAAGAAAATTACAGATGTGACCGGCCAATCCGTAGATAGAATTGCAGAATTACGTCGTGAATACAATACAATGGAAATTCAACGATGCTACCGTGTTGATGAATTTGGTGAACCAAATGATTTTACATTTCATATCGAATCAATCGGTATTCAATCAGTAAACCAATGTGTAACCGCTGGTATTCAATCAATTCTTGAAGCGTTAACACGATATCAGGATGTGGATGGAGAACTTCCTTCAAATATATCACTGCAACACGCAGATACACGATTCCCATGTGTGGATATCCTCTTTAAAGAGGAAACCCATACACTGGGGAATCTGCTCCAACATTATTTGGTAGATCATCATGTGGATGGAAAAGAAACACCTAAAATTACATATGCTGGGTATAAAGTACCGCATCCTCTCCGAAAAGAAATGGTACTTCGAATTGGTCTAGATACATCCGGTGATGATCCTGATACGGAACTACAGACTGCACGACTTGTTGTTGCAAAAGTATGTCGTTCTCTAAAAGAGTATTTCCAAACAATGATGGAAAGTTGGATCCGTTTGACAAATCAACCGTCGACTACATAAGAAACCCATCGCCCTTATAGTGAAGAGAATGGACGATGAAAGTTGGCTCAGAATTGCAATGTATGCCTTTTTGGTTTGTACTATAATTGCCGCAGTATTATACCTCTATCCCCGGTTTTTTACTGGCGCAATGATTGCAGATAAAATAAAAGAAGGATTTACAACAACTGCTGTCGATTCTGATACAATGCCACGTTGTTTTATTCGCGATCTTGAAGCACAGGAATTAATTGCTGATCTTTCGACGGCTGTAAAAGGTATGCCACCTGGTAGCGATCGATATGTAAAATATGATGAATTTAAACTCATTGTGCAAAAAGCGCTCTGTATTGATGCCGATGTAACCGGTCTGGGAACTGGTACATACAGTACATATGGGTTACCTTTCAATACGCATCATGATATGGAACCTGTTGCCAGTTTTGTAGGACGCTGCCTACGCAATGCTGTGCGGGATCGTGATCTTGAACTCACCTTTGGAAAACTACAGGATCGAGGCAATGAATTGTTGCGTGAGATTTGTCCCAATGAGGAGACACGCGCAAAGGCATACACAATGTTCCACAATATCATGGCTAGATCACTACAGCACACGACAAAAGCATGTATGCAACCTAGGGCAACAATGGATGTACCTGCAGGAAAGCGCGATCCTGGATATTTTACACCAGTTGCTCTCACTAATCTATCTGAATATAAACCAACATAAAAAGAGTTAATGAAATATTGTGTATTCATCAGACATGCAAGTGGCGACATAGTCGTCACTTGCATGTCTGATGGCTCTGCCAATCTTGCACGTTGTGATACATTAACAATATCTCGTTCGCAATTGCGAACGAGATATTTTGAGGTATGTCGCAACTTGCAAGACTGGTATTCAATTACAGACGAAGATTGAAATAGTCAGCGTAAGCACGCTCATCGCCCCAACTTATGTTTAGAGTATCATTTGTTACAATCACATTAGGATCTTTCCCACATAATTTATGAACTGCCATGGTATATTCTGGTCCAGAACGTCTTCTTTATATAATCAATATTAAGTACACATATAAGTATTCTTAATATTTCAGTCTTCTCAATTTTATTATTTGTTAATGTATCATGATATAGGCATTTTGAATAGCATTTTATCCTCTTTAGATAATTCAGCCCATGCTAAGAAACGTGTAAGTTAACTCATTTTATGCAAATACTGTGAAAAGTAATTTACAAGATTTTCTAAAGTCGTTTTCTTTTCAATTGATAACCTGACCCGTCTGATATTCCATACATCCCTATATGCATACTCCATGCTTCACGTAAGAATTTATTAAATCCTTGTGTGTATCATAAATATATATTTTACGTTCTTAGATATTAGCAGCAAGATCCAGGTTGAAATAGGGCAAGAAGAATAGCAAGACCAAGGATCTGCCATACAGATTTTGCAGGTTTCACAGCGGGTACAAGGGCTACTAACACACTGTTCCACAGATATTTACCTACAAAAAGGATCAAAAGTAACATAATTACAAGTGTAATGAATGATACTACTGCAGAACGAGCCGGAGACATCATAGGGAATCCTGTAGGACTATCGAAATTTTCAGTCCGGGCAAACTCAGTTGTATCGATTGCAGCATTGACTGCGCTGGAAATTGCACCACCTAACATTTTCTATTCAAGCCGATGAAAATTAATGTGTTGAGCCAGGAATTTTGGAAAGAGAGAATTCTCTCTTTCCAAAAGTTCTGACCGACCATGTAAACCAAATGAAGAGAGGGAAAGTTCCCTCTCTTCATTTGGTTTACATGGATCCGCCATCAGATCCAGATCCCGTGTTTGTAGCCAGGCGTAGATCGTGTTTTACAGTCGTAACGCGATGCTGTTCCAGATATGCCAACAGTGCATTTGCACGCTCTTCATCCCCTTGAAAAAATTCCTTGCAATGTTTGGCGAGATATTCAGCATTCATAGATTGTTTGACTTCGCGTGTTTTATGGATAACAGAACCCTTGGACACATTT
>JACCEB010046147.1_pt1 | contig 12513 bp, 6 predicted proteins | sample 7454761 | NCBI WGS metagenome assembly JACCEB01 (sample SAMN15323454, study PRJNA562643) | freshwater metagenome | isolation source: river surface water | place: USA:Blue River Watershed | collected 2017-08-18 | reverse complement strand
GCTTGTTTCTGTCTTGCAGTACCTGTTGGTGCTGCCGCTCTAGTTGTAGCTAGTTGCATTAACAACTTGCTTTGAACAATTTCAGCATCTGCGTTAACATCAACATCGATCAACGCACCTGGCTTGATGTTCAATGCTAAGTTCTTACCGCTTAGGCTAGTTTGAATATCACCTGTAGTAATTGTTTCAGCGTTGACCCACTTACTACCGTTGTACACTAGTAAGTCGTTAGTTGTTTTAGCAGGTACAGTTGTAGTATCAACACGATCGTCTGAAAGTTGTTGATTGCGTACATATAGTTTGTTAGCCGCATCAGTATCGCTTACTGGTGTTTCTAAGTTACTAATTAAGTTGCCACCCATGTTCAATGGATCTGGACCAACGAACGCTAAAATACCTTCGCGATCTAAGTAGCCCGGACCAATTAGTTGAGAATCAGCTAGTGCAATTCTGTTACGGTCTTGACCTAGTCGACGATCGATGTAACTTTGTACAGCAGATTCAGTTGGTAGTGCATCGTTAGCACCGTCAGTAAATCTATCATCGTTTGAGAATTCAGAAACTGTAACACCACGCTTAAAGCCTAAACCGTCTAAGTTTGACAACGCAATAGATGCCGCAAACGTTACACGACCAGTACCTTGGTCAACTTCGAAGAATCGACCTACACGGAAAATACCGTTTTGGTCAGTTGTTACATAGAAGCAACGACCTCTTGTTCTTTCTTCAACTTCGTTACCTTGGTTAGGTGTCTTTGGAGCACCGTAAATCTTAGTTGGGAAGTTAGATTGGTTATAGCTACCAGTACCGATATCTAAGAAGTCATGTCCTGTTACACGACATGTAGAAATTCTAACAACAATCTCTGCGGCTTCTGTTTGTGCTAAACCTGCACGTAATGTTGGAGGTTCAGCAATGTTTAAGTTATACAATGCACCTGGGATAACAGGGCTTTGTAAACCAGTTGTTGCAGGACTGTTAAGATCTTTACCAACAACGTCTGCAATTCTTAGAACACCATAACCTGCGGCAAGTCCTAAGTCAGTGTAGCTAACTACTCTGTGGATCTTACCGTCCCAGGCAATAATCATATCAGCTGAGTTTAGACGTGCCGCAACGCTGTCTTCATTTAAACGTTCAATAGCAATAGCTAAGTCACCGCGCTTTGAACCATAAGTTTGTCCAGCATTTAGCGGGTCAGCAACTACAGCGTTAGTTTCGTTAACAACCATCTTAATATAGTCGTATGTTGTATCAGCGCCAAGGATTGCTTCGTCCGATGCTAAGTCTTCGTTTAATGGACCTTTAGTACTATACGCAAGTACACGATAAACAATAGCATCGCTGCCTGCACCGTTTGGATCGTTAACATAAGTTAACGCAGTACTTGGTCTTGTTGGGTTAGTATCGTCAACTTCGTAGAACTTAAAGTTTTGGTTACTACGAGTAACAAGCATTTGATCATGTGATAAGTCTGTAGCTAAACCTGTAGTAGCAGTATCATTGTTACCACCAGTGTTCAAGTTTAGACGAATAATGTTACCACGACCCCATAGTGTTGTTGTACCACCGCTCCATGATCCTGGGTCAACAGTATATGTAACAGTTACGCTAGTTGATGTAGATGCAGTAGCAGTATGCAATCCATTAAACAATGTATTAGTTGCACCTGAGATTGTATAAGGAATATCAATCTTTGGAGTATAGCCTACATCAGCAAATGTGTAAGTTACAGACCATGGGCCAGTTCCTGACTTAACAGGAGTTCCAATAACAGTACTTGGTATTGTACTAGATACATCAGTTACGCTAGCAACTTCGTAACGTGCAATACCGTTACCTTCAACGTTGTTAACTGGAATAACAAATCCTGTACCAGTTGATCCGCCACCAATGTTTGCTCTATCGGCACTTAATGTATCACCGATTGAGTATTTTGTACCTTGTGATCTTAACGATACTAATACAACTGCACCGTTAGTAATAGTAATGTCAGCAGTAGCACCGCTACCTGTACCGCCTGTTAACGGAACGTTAGCATAAGTTGTTGAACCGCTAGCAGGTAAGTAACCACTACCGCCTACTAGTGAAGTATTAACAAAGTCAACAATTAAACCAGCACCGTGGTTAACTTCAAGTTCTGAAACGTTGTACGGTGAGTAGCTATGGTTGTAAACATATACTGCAACGTCTTCTGCTTTACTGTCAGTTGCATAGATGCCAGTTTTGTAAACTTGCATAACCTGCATCATGTCGTCTGCTAAGTTAGCAGTATCTGGAACTTCTAATGGGTCGCTACCTTCAGAAATAATACCATATTCACCGTGTGCGTTAGAACCGTTCAATGAACGAATCTGTCCACCGTTGTTAGCATAATAAGCAGTCCAGCAATAGTAACTGAACACAGACACAGCTTCAACTAAACCAATGTTAGTCGCAACTAGACCGTAACCTAAGTCGTTAATTTGTGTAAAGTCATTTGAACACATACTTGTGTTACCAGCCGCAAGGGTCATTAGGTCGTTAAAGTATGTAATTGTTGTAACGCCTGTGCCATACACTCCTGGATCACTTGGATAGCGGAATGTCATTGTAGTTGTAGTTGATGCAACGCACTCTACAAGATCTGCGTTATAGTTTGCATTGCTGTTACCTGATACACGATATCTAGTCTTTGCTAATGGTGCAACTGTTAATCCTGCTGGAAGAGAAATAACAACATCATATGAACCATCGCCGACTGTTGATATTCCCTTAGATACAAATCCGTTAGCAGTATACGACAAGTCGTTTGTAACTGGTGTTGAGTTTGATAAGATTAATCTATAAATCGGATAATCAATCTCGCGAGCATCTGCAAGTACAGTAGTAATGTCAACTTCTGGATCTTCAACAATAGCATTTAACAATGTCATTAATTCGTTAACACGAGTTTCAAATGCTGAACCGTCTAAGTTGGAATCTGTTACTTGTAGTACACGATCCTCTAATGCTACACCTGTTAACTCCTGATAGTTAAACTCTGGTGTAGTTTGATTAATAACGTTAACTGCAACTTGTCTTGCATAATCTAACGCATCTAATGTTTCAGCTAACTGATCGTTAATAACTACTCTCGAACTTGAAGTACCAATGTGGTATCTACGTGCGGCTCTTACTGTGTTATAAGTTCCGCCATATAACAAGTCTGCAGAAATGTTGCCAATAATAAATCCAACGTCACGTGAACAAATTTCTTCATTGTATGTAAAGTCTGATCCGTAGTTTGCATCTACATAATCTGTAACTTGTGTTTGTAAAGTTCCCTTAATACCGATTAAGTTACTGTAAGAAGTAATTAAGCTAGGTGCTACCCAACTTGTTCCTGGTGGAACTAATGTAGGTGCAGTACCGGTGTCGATAGTTGTTCTAATAGCTTCAATTAATCCGCCTACGGCAGTTTGAGCAGCCACTGAACCTGGAGTTCCACGTACTTGTGGAATTACGTTTTGTAATTGTGTTACGTCTAAGTCAAGTGCAATCTCTTGTAATAGCGACTTCATGTAAGCGTAAGCAGCCAATGTTGCGGCTTTTTCACCTGCGGCAACTTGTAGCGTAGAACCTACATAATACGCCTCTGCGGCAACTAAAGTTTGTAAGTTACCACCGTATGTTAAGTCATAGTAAACTGCATCTAAGATATATTGAACATCTCGACGACATGTTCCTGGATCATAACTTAATGAAGGATAGTTATCTGTAATGTATTTGATAACTTCTTCTTCAATAAAGTCTCTGTTAAGCTCAATCAAGTTTCTAGAATTTAAGTAACCTGAGTCAAATGCGTTGCCAGTACCACCTGTCGGTGTCGGTGTTGTAAATCCTGGCAAGTATGCAATACCATTAGTAATAATACTAATGATGTGATCCATGTTAGTTGTTACACTTGATACAGCAGTTGCATTACCAGTTACTGCGTCGATTACTAAAGTTTTCAAGTAAGCCATTGCATCGAGTGTAGCAGCCTTTTGACTACCAACAGCAGTTGCGGCATTACCTCTATAATAAGCACGACCAGCAATAATTGATTGGAAGTTACTTCCAAATAGAATGTCGTATGCTAAAGCGTCAACAATTAACCCTACGTCACGAGCACACTTAACTTTATCGTATGTGAATGATACGTAGTTGTAGTTAATATACTTGATAACTTCAGCTTTAATAAATTCTTTGTTAGCAACTAGTAATGTTCTAGCATCACGTGCATCTGGCGGTGTATTAACAATGTCAATAATTTCAGTAAACAACTCACTAATCTTAGAGCTTGCTAAGTTACCAGTTGTAATTGATGTATTAATATACTGAATAACAGTTGACTGATAACGATTTGTTGGCGCCTGGTTATTGATTACGTCTAACATTAATGACTTAATGTAATTCATAGCCGCAATCGTGTTGTTTAACTGACTGTCGATAACAATCTTAGCACTTGCACTTGCCTTAAAGTATGCAAGACCTGCTTGAATAGATTTTAAATTACCGCTGTAGTAAATGTCGTGTGCAATAGCATCAACAATATATCCTGTGTCACGAGCACATGTGTTTTGATTGTAAGCGTAAGTTTGATCTAAGTACGTAATAGTATCAGACTGGATGCTTGGCTTAGCCGCAACTAACAAACCTCTTACGTCTGTTAATGCTGAACTAATGCCGGCAAATGTTGGATATGTAATTTCAGGTGCCGCAGTACGACCACCGATAATGATAGCATTGATGCTATCAAAGTATCCGCCTAAAGTTGTTGCCGCTAAACTTGAACCTGGGTTTACTAAGTCGCGTGTTTGTCTATAAAGAGTTTGCTTTGGATACGGAATAACTGTATTAACAACGATAGCTTGTATTAAACCCTTTAAGTACGAAATTGCTTGAGTTGTTTGTAATGTCTGACCAGGAATCAATAAGTTTCCATTACCGTCGTAGTACTGTTTACCTGCTTCTACAGTTGCAGAGTTACCGCCGTAAATTAAATCGTAAATTGCGGCATTTAACATGTAGCCTGTGTCACGAGCACACTTAGCAGAATCGTATGAGAACGACGGACCGTATGTCTCGTTAACAAACGCAATAACTTCTGCTTTTAAGAATTCAAAGTTATCTAAAATTAATTGTTTAGAGTTAGCAAGACCTGTATCTAATCCACTTGGATCAGGCATTACCACTGCGCTGTATGGATCAATACCGTTTGTGATGATATTGATAATGATATCCATATTGTCGTTAACTCTTGTTACCGCAGTAGAGTTAACAGCTACAGTTGCTTTAACAGTAGTCTTTAGGTAATTCATTGCGGCTAGTACCGCTTCTTTTTCTTCACCTACTGCTACACTTGCGCTAGCTCTGTAGTAAGCCATACCAGCCTTAACTGAACGGAAGTTACTACCGAACATTAAGTCATATTCTAGAGCCGCAATAACTTGACCTACGTCACGAGCACAAGTTGCTTCTGTGTAGTTTAAGTCTGGATAGTTTAAGTTAATGAACGCAATTACATCATCTTTAATAGACGGTGTTGCGGCATTAAGAATGTTTCTAGCATTAACTAAACCACTGTTAACCCATGCCAAGTTAGGAGTAATTGTGTCAGGTAAAGTGCCATCGCTGTCGATAGTATCGTAAATTTCTTGGATACGAGCTTGTGTAAATGCACTAGCACTGATTGATCCACCTGTACCAGAAACGTCTTGATCAATTGTGTTGCCTGTTGTAGGACTAATATTAACACCACGAACAATATCATCAACAATGCTAATAAAATAATTGTATGCGGCTAGTACCGCTTCTTTTTCACCTGTGCCGTACATTGCAGAAGTACCGGCATAGTATGCACTTGCGGCAACTACAGTTTCTAAGTTACCACCGTATGTTAAGTCGTATCCAATAGCATCGATAATGTAACCAATGTCGCGCTTACATGCAGTTGTTACATAACGGTAGTCTGTTGTAAACGGATCTAAGCCTTCTGAAATTTGTAAAGCAATCCAAGCAAGTAGTTCTGTTTGGATAAATTCTTTGTTAGCAAGTAGCAAACGTCTTGCATTTTCGTAGCCGGTATCATAACTAGTTGGGTTAGGATATACGAATGTAGGTACTGGACCTTCCTCGCCACCAATAATGTTAACAATTCTATCAATACCTGCATTAACGCTATCAACAGCAACAGAGTTTCCACTAACAACTGTAGCGGCCTTTGTCTTAACAAAGTCCATTGCTTGATATGTTTGTGTAAGCTGGCTTGGAAGAATGTCGTACTGAGTTCCTCTAAAGTAAGCCTGGCCTGCACGTACGGCATTAAAGTTTGTACCTAGTGCTAAGTCGTAACCTAGTGAGTCAACAATTAAACCAACATCACGTGAACATGTATCTCTGTTGTAAGTAAACTCTGGACTTAGTTCTTCGTTAATATAACCAATTGTTTCAGCTTTAATGAATTCTTTGTTCTTACGAATTAATTCTCTAGCACCGCCGAAGCCATTACCGTCATCAGTATATGTGTCGATCTTGTATGTGCGACCGTCAATAACAAATGATGTTGGTGTTTGTGGAGCACGTTCTGCACCTGTAACTAACAATTCGGTATTAGTACCTTCTACCTTGCTAATAACTTGGAATGGTAAGTTACCTGCAAAGCCGTCAACATATTGACCACCAGCAAATCGTTGTTTGTTTAATGATTGTGCAAATGAACCTGACTGTTGAACGTATGCTGACTTAGAAAGGATTTGTCCTTCTGGGTCAAGTACCATCATAAATCCGCCGTGACCTTGACAGCTAATCTGACGAATAATAACAGCATCGTTACATAGGAATACATCCATGTCACGGTTGTTCTTTGGCTCACTTAATGGATCGCTTGGATCTGTTAAGTAGTGATAACCAAATTCTGTTGATGTAATGTCTAATCCGTCAAATACTTTGTCTCGTCTAAACCAAATACTTGCCCAAGGCGAACGGCTTACGCGGTCCGCTGGACGAATTAATACTCGGCGTAATTCTTCACCAACGATTGCACAGTTTTGTGGAATACGGATTGGATAGTCTTCTTCGTAAATACCAGATTCGACGAAGATTGTAATTTGCATTTTTTTAACAGCGTGATCAAACCATAAGTTTTCACCTAGTTCAAAATCACCTTCAACGTCTTGCAAATCAAAGTAATCGCTTGACCCATCAACTCCGTAGTACTGATAAATGATACCCTTAGCACCACTAGTACGACCGATTACGATCTTACCAGGAATAATATCTGGTTGTGGCAATGCACCCTGGTCAACACGAGCACCTGAATTGTTGCTAAAGAAAATTCTAGTTGTACCATTAGCACCAACTGTTACTTGTGTAACTTCTGAAAAACCTGTACCACTACCATATGCAATCAACTGACGGTATGGTCCAGTTTCTAGAGGCGCCGCTCTCATTATTTCTTCTGCTTTTTGTGCGGCCTTGTTAATACTACCGTAAGCATAAGCCCATGCACGACCTTCTTTGCCTGGAGGACTCTTTGCTTGTGTATCGTCACCGTTTGATGATACATACAAGTTGATCTGACTAGTATATGTTGAGTTATCTACATAGTACTTTGTAGCGGCTTGTAAATCGTCGTAAGCTGTTGGAGTACCTGCTCCTGCTAGCGCACCTGGGTGGTCGCTTAGGAACAATGCACCGGTCATTTCTGCACCAGTCTTAAGAACTGTTTCGCTTGCACGAGGAACTTGAGCGCCTGCGGCGCCTGCTGGCACACTTAGTGGTCCAGTCATTGAATCGCCTGCTGTGTTTACAAATCTAGCATCTGCATAACCTTTGTTAATAGCAAAGCTATCAATACTATAGTTTGTTCCGTGCTGTGTGTTAAAGTCGTTTACGGCACTAATAAAGTCGCCGGTAATTGTTGGAGAACGTAAGCCACCGATAACTTGGTTACTAGCATTTAAACCATATTTTAATCTTGGTAGCGGATCATCAAACAAACGTGATGAAAGTGTGTCAATACTAATAGTATTGTCATCCTGTGTAATGGAAATTGTACCACTAGCACTTTCGATGTTTTTAAACACAAGTCCAGTAGCAATAGCATTAACTACAGGTATTTTGTTACCTTCGCCTACTAGCGAATCAGGAGTGTCGCTTAAGTCAGTAAACTTTAAAAAGCCACCTTGACCGAATACTGCATACAATTCCTGGAAGTTGTCGTTCGTTTTTCTAAACGCTTCACGGATACTATCACCGGTTCCGTCATTACCTGCAACGCCGATGTCAACTATTTTACGTGCCATTGAATACTCCAAAAAGACTTTATATCACATATTTAGCAATCCATTTTATAATCTTAATGTAAATACTTCATGTTCATACGTATTGATAAAGAAAATGTTAAGCATACACGAACTAGTAAACTAGGTCGTGAGCATGAGTACGTACGAACAAGATCCATTGTTGTAATGCGTTGTGATAATTGTAGGGAAGTTTTTACAAGACCACGGGGTAATATGGATCCAAAGCGTTTAAGTAATAATTACTTTCATGTTTGTGATAATTGTGATTCAAAGCGATTTGCACAAACTAAAGGTGTAGAACAAAAGAAAGTTTGGGATAGGCCGGTAAGTAGCTTAGACGATATAAGTAGATTATAAATAAAAACCTAGAGGAGGAACTATAATGTTCGGATTTATTAAAAAATTATTTGGTGGTAAGGCTGAAACTCAGGCAGAATGTCCATACAAGGTCGAAACACCTGCGTCACAAGACTTAGCAGATATTGCTATTGCTCAACGCCCAGCACCAACACCTGTTGCACAAAAAGCAACAGAAGCCGCAGTTAAGTCTGTTGCTAAACCAGCTAAAGCAAAAAAGCCAGCTAACCCAAAGCCAGCCGCTAAGAAGCCAGCAGGTGCTAAGAAAGGCCCACGTAAGCCAAAAGCAAAAGCTCAGTAAGAAATTACAGAGACAAAAAAAGCGGGCCTAGCCCGCTTTCTTATGACTGTTTAGAATATTCGTGAAGTGCAAAACTAGCTAAGTTCTTGCCTTTACTTTCGCACATAATGTCAAAGTTATCACTAAAACTAAGAGCCCAATCGTTTGCTTCTTTGTTCCAGTAAAAGTCAGAATGTGCTCGCATTTTTTGTTTTTTATAGCCTTCTGCTAGCAACTGAGCCATATTGGGCAAAACGGTTTCGGTATGCCCAACCAGGACATCTTCTCTTGATAGGGAGTAATGTAAAGTAGGACGAACACCGCGCCAGCTGTCAAGAACCCGTGCAACTCGGGCATCGCTAGGATCCATGTACTCCCCTTCTCGAATCCAATGGTGATGGATATCAAGAACAGTAGGTATAATATCGCTAAGACTGAGACAATCATCTAACCCCCAGGTGTTTTCTTCGTTTTCGATAGTAATACAGTTTCTTGCTTCTGGCGATAGTCGTTTGTACGCACTTCGGATACCGGCTGGACCTTGTTTACCGGAGATGTGGACGTTGATCTTAAAGTCCTGAAAGGATTGACCGTAGCCCATCCAACGTGCCATATCCGCATGATACTCAAACTCCTCTATAGAATTATCAACAATACCAGGATTGTCGCTAGCCAACACAGTGAACTGGCCAGGGTGCATAGAAAGGCGTACTTGTTTATCCTTAGCCAAAGTTCCGATTTGCGAAAATCCTCGCTCAAGTACTGCAAGCACATCATTTCGCTTATAAAAAGCAGACCAGTCGTCATGAGTGTAAGCAGGAAGAATATCACTGCTAATCCGGACCATACGGAGCTCATTGTCTAATCCCCCAACTCGTTCAACAAGTAATCTAGTAGCTTCAATGTTTTGGTTAACTAAGTCCCAAAGTTTTTGCTCTGCTACGCTAGGTGTTTGGCGATTAAGCCAAGAAATTGTAGTTGTACCTGTGTTGTATTTTTTACAATCATCTTTTGGACCTATACCATCTGTTTGATGCGGATGATCGATCCATTTACATGCGAAACCAATTTTGCCCATTACCAATGCCTTATTACGCCTGCGACGATAAAAATGTTAGTGATAATGTATGTTAACACAATTACAGTACGAATGCAAGCAATTCGGTCCGATTCCTCGTCCGTTTTGCCTGCTTTTTCGCCTAATGCTTTAGCCCAAAGTCGCCAAAGTTTATTTTTTACCATTGTGGACAATACCGTACTGCTGATACATCCATTCGATAAACTTTTGGATTTCTTCTGCTTGAAAATCTCTATGTAGTCTACCTTCGTTATACACTTTGGCCGCTAACGACACTCGCTCTAGCATTTCTTTTTCTGTCATACACCGTCTCTATAAAATACGCTACGTGACTTAGGAGTTTCCCACCATTCGATACGTTGGACAGTTACGCCCAATTTACTCATTTTAGCCTGGACAAGGTCAGCCATCCAAGAGCTAAGATGCTCAGATGTTGGAACAAAGTCTACAATTAAAAAGCCTTCAAAGTATTCATACTCTGGAGTATTTGGAGTAATGTCGTCTAGCTTAACTTTCCAACCAGCAATGACATTAGTATCGGTTACATATACTGGTTGTAGCACACGCTCGCCGATGATTTGATTGTATAGTGGATCCTTACGATCAATAATAAATTGGTGATCAATATGTTCATTGATCCATTTCTTTAGCCATTCTAAATGTCTAAAGTCAGTAACCATTCCAGTATTGTCTAAGTTTGGTGCTGTTAAAAACACTTGCATCTTGCCTTCGTGTCCATGTAAATGGCGACAAGCGCATTTTAGGTCAGCGGCATATTCGCCGTTTAATGTTTGAGTATGAACTCTGTGACCATAACAGAATTCAAAAGTTTTATCGATAATCCAAGTCATCTCTTGCCCTTTGTAAGTTTGATGACACGCAGAGTTTATATTGCGGGGTGAGCGTCAAGACCGCATAATGTAATTATACAGTATTATTTAGATAAGTCAACGACTTTGAGAACCTTTATTGAAAAGATCTTTCTTAAATTTGCCAAGTTCTATTTTGAGTTGTTTAAAGCGTTCTTGGGTAAGTTGCATGTACTTAATAGCTACGGCAATTTTATAGATAGCCCAATACCACCAAATGAAACTAACTACGAAAAACACAATAATACTTACTTCTAGTATAAGTTCGATCGCAGAAGTCCATTTAAAAAAATAGCAAACTGACAGAACTGCTAGTACAGTTAATGGTAAAATTCGAGCTAACCAATCCCAAATTTTTACTTCTTTATATGTACGTTTAGCAAATATTTCAGCTGTATCGTCTTTTACTTTTTTTTCGGTCATCTCTCACCGATATATCCAAATGGTTTCCACTCGCCCGGGTTCCCAGTCATTACGCAGACCCAACCGATGTAACTAGTTTCCTGCGGGTTAGTGTTCCACACAATATCGCCCTTGTTCCATGCACCTGTTGTAGGAGCACTTGTTCCGTTGCCAAACTTCTTGCCGTCTAATTCAACTTTACCTGCAACACTGAATGCTACACCCGGTGTTGGGTTAGTAATGTTAATTGAAACTTGGCCATACGCATTTAAGTTACGTTCTGTGTTGTCTCGATTACCAATTTGGATTGCATCTTGAGAAATTTTAAATTCTGTGATGTTGTTAACGCTTGTTTGATATGATTCTACTGCATTAACGCCTGTGCCTGTAATGTGAACAACGCCAGTACCGTCTTTAACGCTAATAGAATTGTTTAATGTAACTACGTTGTTTTCAATGACTAACGAGTCACTCAAGTTTACATTGCCTAATACTGTTAGGCTTGTAAGTTCGCCTAGCTCTTTTAATGAGCTCTTTGTTACTGTGCTACCTAGTGTTGTACTTGACAGCACTTCTTTTCTGTTAATAAAGTAAGCGTGATCGATAGCTAAGTCGATATGCTCACTTGAATAAATTCTGTCTGGGTTTGGCATAAAGAACAACTGCTTAGTTGATCCAATACCTTTCCATGCTAAACCTTTACCGTAAATGTTGTTGTCTTTGTCAACAGCAAATTCGATAGGAGTAGTGCGTTCTACTCTAGTGTCGGCAACAATGCTGTCAACTTCTAGTGTACCGTAAATTTTAACTACAGCATTCTTGCTTTGTGAAGAACCAATTTCAGTAACATTACCTGTTTGTGTAATACGCTTTGTATTATCAGTAACAATGCTAAACGGATGGTTACTCCAAGTACCGGCAAAACCTGCACCTTCATCGTCTGCACCAATTACAATATTTGTATCTAGTTCTAAAATGTTAATAGCAGTTAACGGTTCGTCTGTATTAAGACCTAGTCTGCCGCTACCTGAGTTGATATAAACAAAGTCGCCTAAGTGTACATTACCACTAACTGATAAGTCTTCTAGTGTACCTACAGTTCTTAAATTTGAATGTAAAACGCTGTTGCCCAAACGTGTCTTTTCAAGAACGTCAACACCGTCAATTTGATATTTTGAACCTTTGTAAAGATCGATTGTTTCTGTTGAGAACAATCTT
>JACCEB011132539.1_pt1 | contig 12514 bp, 17 predicted proteins | sample 7454761 | NCBI WGS metagenome assembly JACCEB01 (sample SAMN15323454, study PRJNA562643) | freshwater metagenome | isolation source: river surface water | place: USA:Blue River Watershed | collected 2017-08-18 | reverse complement strand
TTGACGGCTTCCAGTTCAGTGGTGAGGGTTTCTGCCATGGGATTCCTTATGAAAAAAATAGGGGGACGCCCTGTGTAGGACATCCCCCTTGTAGTTACTGACTGAGATACTGAATGGCGTTACGTAGAGTAGCTACTGAGTCTTTGGCATGTCCGATTAGGACGTTGCAGGATGGGCAGAGTAGACCGCGTACCTTACCTGTGGTGTGACAGTGATCTACCACCAGCGGGTTTAGCCTGAATGCCTTATGCTTAATCAGAGAAGATTCAATTCCACAAATAGCACATTTGTTTTTCTGTTCTCTTCTTCTGGTATGGATCTCTTCAACCGTGATCCCATAGAGAGTAGCCGCGGTTCGTAAGGATCGGCAATACTCACACTCAGTCCTATAGTTTCCGGTATCTTTCCTAAATCCGAAATGCGTTAGGGGCTTGGTAAGGCTGCATATCCTGCAAACCCTACCAAGCGTTTCTTGACTCACTACTTACGCTTTCTTCAATTCAACGGCGCACTCGCTTCGGAGGACACCGTGACCACAAGCGTACTTCGCAACGAACAGGTGTCCCTGTCTACGGATGTCGTACTCCGACTCCATACCCAGGTCCATCAGCTTGACCGTACCAACCGCTTGCTTCGTCGCAACCACTCCAATGGTGTTGGAGAAGTCCGCCGAGTAGGTGTTGTTCTGACCAGCCACCGCAGCGATGTTGCTGTTCGGGAGGTGGTTCGACTTCACGATACGCACACCAGCGATACGGAAGATCTTTCCGCTGGCATAGGTACCGTTATCTTCAGACAAGTTCCAATCACGATGCAGGGCTTTGTCCGACTGAATCAAGAGGTTGTAGTGCTTCGGACGAAGAACGATGAACTTCTCTTCCGACTCAGGAATGTCCTTTTCGTCCAACGTCTGGGACGCATCATAGATACCCTGGGCCAAGGTGTTGGCGTTCGTGTCATAGCCAGCCGCCGTCAACTGGGTTCCACCGTATCCACCCGTAATGGTGGCGCCGGCGCGAGCCGCAAGGACCATCAGTTGCAACAGGTTCTTGTCCATCTGATTGGACAAGGCATAGGCCAACTGCTTGGAGTACTCACTCCGCACATCATAGTGGTTCATCGCCTCATCGATACGGGCGAGGAAGGCATGGGAGATCAGCACCGAGTCAATGTTGATGATCCGCTCGTTATGCTTGATCGCGGCCCCAACGATTTCGGTACCAGGCACATGGTATTCAGCAGCCGCTTTCCAGGTCGCCGGAAAGGACGCCGATTTACCGGATTGAATGTTACGGATCGTGCTGAGGTTCAGAGCCACGTTCACTTCCGCGAACGCCGTCAGAACTTCACCAGCAAACACTTTGAGAAACAGGGCGAGTTTATCGCCACCAGCCGCATTAACTTCACCAAGGCGGGAAACAACTGCATCAGCCATGAGAGGAGATCCTTTAAGGTAGGTATTAACACTGAGGTAGGGAAACCATGACGACACACCACGCCGGTTCGCTTGGTTGTCTCCCGCAGGAGGCCGCACTAGTGAGGGATGATATGAAGGGTTTCAGGGAAGCCCCCTAAAAAGGGGTGCTAGGGTGGGCTGACGCGCCACCAGACGGACACCGTTGTTATATGTGGATTGTCAATACATGATCGGAAGCACTACAACTGACGCAATGGCCTTCCGTTGGTTCGTGTTATGGGCAGGAGTAAGATCCTTACCAACCGGCTTTTTAGCTGGGACGCGCTGTATTCCGGCTACCTATGGGGTGTCCTCGCCCCGCATGTCTCTTCCATGCCGTCACATAAACACGAAGCACAGACCTGTAGTAAGGTGGTCTGGAATAAATCCCAGGCTGACGCGCTGGGAGACGGATGTATCTTCCACCTTTCGGTCACGCATATACATCACAGCGAACACGCCCCCGAAGGGGAGTGAGGGGATTACTTACTATCAGCCATACTCTTGACCATGGCATCTGTCTTCTTATCAGACGATGCGCTAGACCCGAAGTAGTATGACGCCACCTGTTCCGCTTTCGCTGCAAGGTAGCCTACAATGGTTCCCACCATACCAAGCTGTTCTGCTTCCATCTTGGTACCTGGGAAGATGTAGGGATGGATAATCATGAACACACTGACAGAGATGAACGCCCCTACAATGATGTAGGCCAGGGTGGAGACAGTCTTATCCTTTACCTGAATCTCGCGCTCTCTCGCACTCTTCCTATCAGCCACATCGAGATCAAGGGCTTTTACCTTGATGTCGTGCTCAAACTCTTTCAGCTTCAAGTCAGCCGCTAGAGCCTGTTCCGGTGGGAGCTTGAAGGTCTGAATGAGATCTTTAATCCCACCCAGCACACTCCCACCAAAGAAATCGGCTATCTTTTGATACACCCCAATTGGTTCCATCACACACCTCTTACAGGTAGTCAGTCTTGTTCGTGGAACCCACTAAGGCCGCACTCACAGACAGGCTCACATCCTGTGCGGAAAGCACCTTACCGCTCATCGTGATTGCTCCAGTCAGATGTGAGGTGGCTTGGTAGATCCGCCGTCGAAGCACATCCGCTGATTGGTGGTAGGGTGGAAGTGGGAGGGGCACCCCACCCTACCTAGTGGTGTTACAGGATCTTGGACTTACCAAGACGCTGTTCCACCGTCTTTCTGAAACCCTCATCTTTCTTGTATCGTTCTGAACCCATGTCCTGCTGCATTTCCCAGACAGAGGCATACGGCTTCAGGCCCACTCCATCACCAACTTCACCCTCCACCAGTCGCAATTCTTGACCGTTGGCTTGGCTGTACTTGGCATGGAGACCCCTGATAGCGAGATCAGCAGCCGCCACATTCTTCCCTGTGACAGCCGCGTTGAACGCATCGATCTCTGATTCACTCATATGCGTAGAAGCCCAGGATGTCATCTCTGCATACTTCGCTTCACCACCAATGGAGTCATAGACCTTCGACCAGGCTTGTGCATCTTGCACACCCTGAGACACCGCAGCCTCACCTTTGAGACCACGGAGATACACGTCCACAACTTCCTTCGGGAAACCCTTGGACGCGAGTTCATCATAGGAAGCTGTAGACAGCGTACCGTCCTTCTTCACTTCCTCGGTGTACTTCGCCACTGATTCCGCAGGGACACCAGGAATCACCACAGGCTTCGGCTGAGAGTCATCCGCGGGTTTCTCTCCCGCCTTCTCCTCAGGTTTCGGCTGTGGGGCGTCACTGGACTTCCCCTTTTCGAGTTCTCCATAGGAACCCGCCAGAGCCTTCACGGAGATCCGCTTGTGCTCTTTGTCGTAGAACTTCTCAGGTACCCATTCCGGCTTTTCCGCTACTTCGATGTATTCTCCCGCGGCTGGGGCTTCGACCTTGGGGGCCTCTGCACCAGTCGGCGGGGTTTGAATAGTCACACTCTCTGCCATAACCCTCCATGTCAGTTAATATCCATATCTGGATGGACGCACAGAAAATCCAGCAAACCAATCACTGTAACGCTGGACGGTCAACAAAGGTTCCATACGTTTGATGTATTCAGCCAATAACTTAAAATCAGTCTTATTCCAACTTGAAGGCCCTGCGGCCCCTGTAGTAAGGGCATGGACAAGTAGGATTAGGTTTCCACCGTATTTGATGGTCTGGTCAACCTCAGCGATAGCCTGGGCTAACGACACACTATTGTTAAGTTCGGTACATTCGATCTGAAATTCATCGAACTCAAACCCCTTCACACCCATAAACGGTGTGATCGTGTTGCCCCCAACCGCCCTCGCTGAAACGTACCCCAGATTTCTTAGGATTACCTTCACTGAATCACTGAAACTACCAAAAGGGTAGGCGAAATGTTTCTGGCCTGGGGGAGTCAGTCCGTTCACTTCTAAATTCATTTCACCACGTCTAATCTCATCCTCAGCCGCAACCGTAGACACAGCCGCGAGGTCACTGTGGGTATCAGTATGGTTAAATACCTCATGTCCAGCGGAAACCCACGCCTTGTGCTGCGCCAATGTTCCAAATTGGACAGCGTTAATCCTCTGTCCCTGGGAGAACAATGTCCCACGCCACCCCTTTGATTCTAAGATGGGGGCGGCATCTTCAAAAATAGTCCGTTCGTTGTCGTCGAATGTAAACACAACCTGCGGACGTGAGTAGAAATTGGCATAATTTTGATCGACGTAGTACACCGCTGTCTTACCGGAATCGGCGGCACATTGAAGCCGAAAGCGGGTCATCGTTGTCGCCCACGAGGGTGCCCCAATAGCTGTAAAGTCATCTCTATGCGCGGCAAAGAAATTCCACCCGTTACGGATAGCCTGAATACCGGCCATACTTACAGTGAAGTAGTTTGCAAAATTATCCGACGTGATTAGTATCGAACAGCCTGAAGGAATCGTGGTGGTGTCAGGGAAATAGACCCACACCCCGAACAGCGGGGAACCAGGATAGAAGGCGCGTGAAATGGTCCAATCAGTATTGTGCGCTGTCGCACCGCCTGTAGCCGTGATCGTGACTTTAATGTTCTTTGTGATGGTCCTGTCTTTAATGAATGTCGGGTCGGTATTATCGACCCCGACTGACGTACCAGGACCGAACGCCGTGGCATTGGTGGCTAGTCCAGCAATACCAGTACCGACCGTGGAGATTACTGAACCAGGGATTACCTCATAATTTGCAGCACGTACCCCGCTAACCATCAGGAACATGAAATACACGATAAAAAGAACCTGTTTAATCATGTGTAACTCACCTGAACGGTTGTTGCAGCCGCAGTTACAATAGTAAGCCCAGACCCAAAGGGGATATTGAACGTGAGGGTTCCAAACGCTCCCGCTGGAGGTGTGAACGTAGGGATGAGCTTAGTGCCTGAGGCTGCTGAATTATCATACACATCTATCTTCCCCATCGGGCCGCCCAAAATAGTGATTGAGCGCAACCACCCAGATGTAGCTTTCACTACGGTAGTGGTGGCCGTGTTAATACCGTAACTAACCCACTCTTCCCGCACCGCTTTCCTGTCCTCCACAACCCTATCACCGGATTGCGGCGGTAAATTTACACGCACCCCACTATCATCATGAATGTACGGCATGGTGCTCCCTTACTTGAGATCCCTACGGACTGCCCCGTTCAGGGTGATAAATTCCTTGTACTGTGCGGTCTCTTTGACTTCCGGCTGCTTCACTGGCTCAGGCTGCTTGCTGTCCTTGTCCTTGACTTCCGCCATTCTGTTTCATTCCTTCTTGCATGAGCTTACCCGCAGCGTTCACCATATGTGGTGCGACGTTCTGCCCTAGCTGGTTTGTCTGTGCGTCCTGTGCTTCCTGCTGGAGTGTGGCGTCATCCTTGATGAGACCCTTGTAATCCACCCCAAGCGCAATCGCACGGCGCTTCTCAATCTCTCCGACATTCAACCGCTGTGCTGCCACTTCAGGCCCCCAGGTTTTAATAATCCCATCCACCCAGGCATTCAACTTGGCGAGTTCCTGACTACGCCCCAGGGCTTCCAGGCCGGTCACAATGGTGAGTCTGACTTGTTGCTGAGGGAGCTTCGGGAGCTTCCCTTTGGAACTCATCTCACTCTGAACCATCTCCACATAGGGGATCTGGAACTCAACCGAGAGGACCGTGTAGAACCCTCCAAGGGACTGCTCCAACTCCTGGGCCATGTACCGAATCTCTTCCGCCGTGACACGCTCCGCATCCCGTTGGATGGATGAGTTGAGGAGGAACGAGAGGGACAGGCTTTGGGTGATCTCACCCCGTAGCTGCATCGCTACCTGGAAGTCTGCTTGCTTATCCAGGTGGAGAACGGTGACTTCCTCAGCGTTCCCGTTGACGATCCCCCCGTTGGGGGCTTTGGCGAGGACTTGGATCTTGGTGGTGCCGTTCGGCTTCACCAGGAACAACACCTTGGCTGCTGCCGCGGTACCTTCGACCATCGCTTGCTGAAGGGCTTCGAGTGATCGAAGATCCCCTAGCATGGATTCTACATAGGACCGGCCATAATGCTCACCGTCAATCTTGGTGAACCTCAGGGGCAACCAGTAGGGTTTCTCCAGAGGTCTGGTGGATCGTGTATCAGGGACTTCGATCCCGCAGGATTCTTGCCAGATGTCCCACTGATTCTCTTTGGTGTTCCTCACGATGGAGGTGTAGAGATCCACACTTTCCGTATCAGTCCCATCCCCTTTGGAGGCGGCCTGCGCCTGGACAGCCAGCGGGAGAAGGGAAGGATCAACACATTCCTTGATGATAATTTCCATCACGGTGCCGGAACGATCCCGCCGAACGACATAGTTGTTCAGGGTGTAGATCCGCATACCCTTCTTAGGATCGCGGAACAGGAGGACGTTCCCCACCACAATGAGATGCTTGTACGCTTGTTCAATCGCCACACGATCCGTAGACCCTGTGATGAAGTCCATGGTTGCCCGTTCGACTTTGGACAGGGCTTCCTCAAACTGAGACTTGAGGACTTCGGGCTGTGCGCCGGTCTCTTGAGCCATCTTCTCAATCACAAACTCATCGACACGCTGCCGGAAGAACGCGGTGTTCGTGGGCAGGGTGGACATGAGGAGTTTTGAGGAGAGGTGATGGGTACCACGCGCCCCAATGGTCTGCCATGGAATCGGGAGATCGGTGGTGCTGTTTGTCCCCTGTCGCGGGAGAAGGCTGGGTACCGTCAACTCACTACACTCCCACCCTCGACGGAGATACGGCTGTCTCTTTGCTTCCAAGGCGGTATACCGTCCCTGGACTTTCCCCTGTGGAGACGTGGGGGTGCTCTTGGTTTGTGCCATGTAAGGACTTTCTTCTTAGTAAGGGACGTTCACCCCTGAACTCGAACCGGACGACGGCGCTTTGTCGATCCGCAGGGAAGTCCCGCTTTTCGGACGCTTTTTAATCGCCATGTCTGGGGCGGATTGTTCCGTGGATTTCGCTTCTGACATCGAAGGGGATGCAATCGGGATCGGCGGTGGGGGTGGTGCTGACGGTGCTGCCGATGCTGGGTTCTGAATCACCTTCGGGGACATCATATCTTTCACAGGACCGACACACATATTACTGACTCCTCTTGAGGGCGGCTTGTAGCTCCATCTCGGAACGAAGGAACTCAATCACGTCCTGTTGACCAACCAACTTCCCTAGTGCAAAACTTTCAACCGGACCACGCGGACACCTATCGGGGAAGCGTTCGATCAACGCTTGCACTAACCCCTCGTCAACCGCTGGAAATTGTTTATCATCCATCGATCCCCTCCAAAAAATTGCGATATTCATAAGGTGGTACCTATTTATAACTAACTGAAACTACGTACTATTTGGGGACAGGTAGCCCATGCCACCCATCCCCAGGTTTGTGGTTGCTTTACCTATCCAGTCCGTGAATGTGTGGTCGTAGCTAGTTCCGCCACACAGTACACGACTCTTCGGTTTAAGCTAACGGTAGTCTAGCAATACCGTCTAGGAGTCGAACCCAGATCTTCCACCACCTAATACAACGGACGCATCGCCACGCCTGTGTTCCGCACCACAGACACCGCACGATCATCCCACAGTTCCACCATATCCATATCCTTCGCGTTCGTGATCTCCAGATCCCCTAGGCCATGCTGGGAGAGCCATTGACGGACACCAGGGATCAACGTGGGATCAGCCGCACGGGCCGTGAAGATCTTTACGGTGAGACCCACCGCGAGCCATGCACGGACACGGTTGAGCATGGCGGGGACTGGTTCACCAATGGAACCATCGAAGGAACCGGCTTCCCACATGGCAAGGGTTCCGTCCAGATCCACTCCCACCCACGGCTTGCTTTGGAATTTCTCTACAACCAATTTGCTTCTCCCATCACAAGGTTATCCACCACTTTGTATAAGCTCTCTTTGTCGCGGTAGTTGTGGATACCAAAATCACTGTGGATATTGAGGTGTTCTTTTTCGCTGGGGTGATCTATCTTGGCTTCGACCCCAGGCCGCGTGATGCGCCATACCTTTGCACCCATATCCCGCAACATGGTTCCCTCATTCAGGAACCGGCAATCGTCCACCACAACCTTGAGAGCATCCCCGTACAACCGCTTGAGGCTTTCGATCTTTCGTTGAAGGACGTTCACCCAGAGATCTTCACCGATACAGTTACGCCCCCACTCAGTTCCCAGCGTTATCATCGCGTGGCGTGGAGTCTTACCGCACAGGAGCGTTGACTTCCGTTCCTTCAACTCCCCCTCAATGGATCGCTCACCCAGTCCCAAGGCTCTGAGCATATCCTTGAGACCTGAGGCAAACTTGAGGTGAGTGAACCCATGCTTGAGTACCAGGTACTTCGCTACCTCCGTCTTCCCCACACCGGCATAGCCGATGAGAGCTACTATCTTGGCACCCAAAGTTTCACCTCCGATTTCTTAAAGTCCCAATCCTCAGCCCGTAAGATCCTGGCTACCCTGGCTTGCTGAAGGGCTACCTCCTCACTCAGCCCCGCCTTGACATACGCCTTGACCACCTCAGGCCACATCGCGGCATACGTGGGTTCCACCGCCCCAAGAATCTTCTCAGCCCCAGCAGGGCCAACCTTTGGACAGCCCTTATACCCATCACAGGCATCTCCTGTGAGAGTCTGGAACATATGCCATCGGTCGGCCTGGTGCTGTGACACTTCGACAACCCCAAGCTCCGTCTTCCGCATGTTGTAGTGGAGACCTGGGATGGTGAGAAGGTCTTTGTCGATGGTCACGATGATCTTCTCATCGACGTGTTTGTACTGCCCAGGCTTCTCCATAGTCGCCATGATCCCCAGGATGTCATCACCCTCAAGCCCTGGCTTCTCTCGCCATTCATAGGTGTCCTTGAGGTACTGGCGCATCTCCCCCCAGACCACCGGCTTCCTGGTGGCTTTCCGGTTGTTCTTGTAGGTGGGGAGGACCAGCTTACGGAATGGGTTCTCGTAATTACTTAGGGCAAAGATCATGTCACAGGGTTTGAACTTCTCAGCCAACCCTTCGATCTCTGCAACCATCGCTTCCTTCGCGGCCTTGGCGTCAACGTGAAGCGTCCAGAAGTCATCCCCCCAGTCAATAGGGGTCTCCATGGTGGTGGCAGTCTGGTACACCAGAATGTCACCGTCGATGAGTAAGAGACGTTTCATCGCGGTACCGATCTGGAAATGCGTATAACGTGAGGTTCGTGGATTTATGAAACACCAACAACCCATACTTCCCACCCTTTACCTTAATCGTCTCGGTTACTTTCAATTCTTCTGACCCCCACCGTTTCTTACCGACTTTCTTGGTGAGTTCGATAACCTCCCCCCGCATCTGAATACCGTTAGACTTGAACCACACACGATCCCCAACACCGATTGATGCCCCATTAGAATCCAAAAATTCCATCTTCCCTCCTACCAGTTACCCTTAGGCAACCCTTGATTCCACGTTGAGACATTCACCGGACCAACCGGAGAGGCTTGCTGAGGAACCGCGTGGTTCTCCATGCCTGACTTGATAAGGGCCGCACCTCCGACAATGGCACCAGCACCCAACACATACCCCGCAATCCACGGGCCTGGACCTTGTACGGTTTGAATCATTGCGTGCATCGTGGACGGACAGTAGCCGTTGATCTTATCCACGTTCCGGCATCGCGTGATGCTCACCACGTTCTGTCCCCAGATGTTGTGTTCCTCTGTCTTCTGGATGGAATCATGGCCGTCTTGGATGATCGTGGTGGTGGGGACGCAAGCGGTAGTAAATAGGCAGGTTGCTAACAGACAGATTCCTGCGAATTTCCGAGTAGTGGTTTTTTGTAATGATCCCATTGATTCCTTCCTTTATTCCTTTTAGTGTTTGCTAACAGACTCAGATTTGTGGATTTAATATCTACAGCAGGGATTACCCAGATTGACTCCTCATGAACAATCACGAACAAGTCATAGAGTGAATCCGCTGGGCCGTGCGGATATTTGTTTGTGCTGACTGTCCGACACTGTAAATACTTATACTGCTGCCACTTATTCCATGATGCAGTTTTTACCTGAACCCGCTTAAACTCACGGGCCTTCTCAATCACGAAGTCGATGCAGGACTGTTGAATAGTCGGCCAATACACTTGCCAGCCATGGCGAACAAAATAGGCCGCGGCAAGCAACTCACTGTTGGCACCTAAGTAATGCTCCGATGTGATACGGAGAGGATCAATGGGTAAGTTGCCAGTTCTCCCCCACTTTCCACTCGCCGGATAATGGACACCTAAGTTTGAAATGCTCCCCTGCCTCTTTAATTTTTTGGACTGCGAGTTTGCCAATTCGCTCCTCTTCTCCCTCACGTACTAAAATCTGGATTTCATCGTGTACATTCACAACAATGAATGTGTTCCGCTTGTGGATGTCTTGAGACGCACCAAGGGCTTTATAGAGATCCACCATAGCCCTCTTCATCACCAACGCCCCAGCGGATTGTAAGAGGAGATTCAATGCGGAGTGTGGTGAACGTGACATGAGCTTACGCCCATCCAACCCCACCAGGTACCCCTGTGTCTTCACCTTCTCAGCCACCACATCCCTCAGGAGCTTCAACGCGGGAAGCCCGTTGAGGAATTGGGTCTTGATGAGACCACCCTTGATGATCGTGGCAACCGTCTCAGGTGTCGGCTTCCGGTTGTCCTTCTGAAGTTTCTTGATTGCGTACTCACGGCGCTTCTGGTTGTTGCTGAGGAGATCCTGTACCTCCGCGTGAGTCAACTCCACGATGGTCCCGATCTTTTCATCACCAGCCCCATAGAGAAACCCATAGATGAACGTCTTGGCCTTGCTTCTGGTTGGCAGTCCAGCCGCCTTCTGGTTGACCGTGTGGACATCTCCAGTCGTCACCACCACAACATAAGCCCCGCCATCGTAGCGGCTCATGAAGTGGCCCAGCATACGAAGCTCTAAGCCGCTGGCATCCGCACCCACCAGCTTGTATCCTGGGATCGTGGTGAAGAGTTGTCGGCACCGCTTACCTAAGTCCCCTTCCTTGGGGATCTGCCCTAGGTTCGGATTGCGGTGGGCACATCGCCCTGTTACCGCCCCGTTCCCTACCACCTCCCCATGAATACGCCCGTTCTTCACCAGCTTGAGCCAAGCCTTCTGCCCCTCAGCCAGCATCCCAATGATCTTTTCGATTTCAAAATACCGCTGAAACAGGTTGCACTCATACCAGCCGTTCGGGTTGTCATCGGAAATCTTGAGTTGTTCTAAGACTTCATCGGTGACTTTCGGTTGGCCGGTATCCGTGAACGCGGTGGGGTTCCACCCGTTCCGCATCAGCACCTTTGCGATGTGTGTTCGACTGGTAGGGTTGAAGTCTGCCAGCCGCACCTTCTCAATCGTCTCACCACGTTTGTACCCCAAGCGTTTGTTATCCCTCTTGGGGGTGAACTTCGTGATGGTCTTGAACGGTGGGTACTGGAAACAACCAATCTTCCGATCCAACATGAACCGTTCCGCACATAGTTCCGCATACAGTCGCTTCGCGCCTTCTTCATCGAAGGGGAAACCGTTCTCCTCCTGCCATATCAGCATGTCAAGGAAGTCATGTTCTAACTGAATCGCTTCTTCAGAATACTGCTTACTATCGATGAGTCTCTTGAGTTGTTCCGTTACCAGAACGTCCTGTTCACAATACTGCTGCATCTCAGGAGACCACTGTACCCAGTCAGAGGTTTCCCCGAACGTCCCCTTGTTCAACCCCAAGCGGTACCCCCAGGCTTTCAACCCGTGGCGTCCGATCATATTCTTGGGGAAGTGAGGGTTCTTGCGGATATAGGCGTAGTCATTCGGCTTGATGTCAGGCCAGATGAGTTGAGACAGGGTAAGGGTATCCCGCACCACCCCCTTAGGTTTGAATGCGGGATACACCTTTTGAATAGCTCGGATGTCGAACCGTTTGATGTTATGTCCTATGAGGAGGGGAGCATCTTCCAGATGGGAGAGGCACCCGCGTACCTGCTCATCCGTGTGTCCACCGAAGGACCGCACCTCTCCCCCTACGGTATCCTTCATGGCGATACAATGGATCTTTGTACACTCAGGAAGAAGCCCGTTGGTTTCTATGTCGAAGATGATTCCGTGCATAGGTTAGGATCTAACCACCAGTTTGTTAGTTAACTCATGGACCTTAAAACCGAGACTCTTTAGACCGATAATATCGGCGGGGTTATTATTGACCGTTATCACCCCATCTCTGAAGATCCAGAGAACCGAAACCCCATTCGCCTTCACCTCAACATCTCCATCAGAATCAGTCTCCGTGGTGATCGGAACCACATCCTTCTTCACATCCGTTACCAGTACCATCATGCTGTCCTCCGTAGTTTTTCCAAGGTCTCCTTCGCCCACTTCCGTGTGAGTGGTACGTCATAGTAGGAGACACACATCATTTCTATTTCTTCGCAAGCCTTCCAGAGGAGCTTACGTAGTTCTTCCTCATTAAGCCGTCCCGAACTCATCCAGACACTTCTTCCTTGCGGTGCGCGTC
>JACCEB011874692.1_pt1 | contig 12517 bp, 9 predicted proteins | sample 7454761 | NCBI WGS metagenome assembly JACCEB01 (sample SAMN15323454, study PRJNA562643) | freshwater metagenome | isolation source: river surface water | place: USA:Blue River Watershed | collected 2017-08-18 | reverse complement strand
TGTTCCTAAAATTATATTGCTAATTAAATCAAAATAATAAGCTTTTGTTGAACCATTATAATGATAATAAATAGAAGTTAGATAAACAATAATTAAAGAAAATGCAACTTTATAATTTTTAAAATAAAAACCAACTAGTGCTGCTATTAAAAATAGATGTGAAGAGACTAATAAAATAGGATTACCATTATAAAAATTATTAGAACAAAATAAATTATCTTCAATTACATTTACTTTTTCCATTTCATTTTCCATATATTTTTTTACTCTATCTCTAAATTCATTGGGTGTTTCATTTTCAAAGGGTACAACTTCATCTAAAACTTTAAATGAATATAATTTTTTATCAACACTTAATAATTCATATAAAAAATTTATAAAAGATTGACCATTTTTCCAATTAATATAAGGGTTATATTTGATAATAACTGGTAAAATTGGTGTTAAAGGTAAAAATGCTCCTAATTTAAATTCTTCTAGAACGTTTTGATTATCATTATTTGAATATCCTCCAGCTGGAGCAATCATTAACATTCTTTCATCTGATTTTCTTTCATTTACAAAATCTTTTATTTTTTCAGAAGCTTTTGAATTTTTATTTACCATAATATGACCAATTCTTTTAGATAAAATATTATATGGAAAAACACAAGTATCTTCACGAACAACAATTTTTAAAACATCATTTAGTTCTTTGTAAATAATATATTGATCTAATATTGAACAATGGGTAAATACAAGAATACCTCCAGGTTTTGTTTTAAATTCTTTATATTTTCTAATATTTTCATTTTTATATATTGAGTCAGAATGAATATCAAATATTTTTAATATGGTATTTGACATTTTAGACCAACTATCTATTTTTGAAAATATACCACTTAAAGAAAATAATAATATTAATATCATCCTAATAAAAACAGTTTTAAATTCAATTAATCTATCAATATGTTTAATCATTATAAATCTAATTATAATAAAATAAATAAAAAATATTTTTAACTAATATATTATTTTGAATAATCAAAAAAATAATTTAATAACATCATTCCAATAAAATTAGGAAAATGAACATATAACATATGTTTTATATCAGCATCTTCAATATATTCTTCATTGTTTTCTTTAAACATTGTATTTTTTAAAATATTATTTATTATAAAAATAAATAAAGATATTCCAGTTATTATAACAGGAACATATATTTTTTGTGTTAAACATAAATAAACTAAGTAACCTCCCAATATTCGACTTGATACTTGATCTAAAATATTAAAATTATGTTCACCTTTCCAATGATATAATATTGATACAATATAAATACCAATCATTGGCCATGCAAGTTTATATTTTTTCATATAAATAGCTGTTAAACCAGCAATTAAAAATACATGAGATGAAGTTAATAAAACATTTGAACCAAAATATTGGTCACGAATTAAATTTTTATTTTCTTTTTTAACATCTAAATTTTTCATACCATCTTCCATAATTTTTTTTACTCTATCACGATATTCTTCTGGTGTTTCATCTTCTAAAGGATTAACTTCATCTAAAACTTCAATTGTGTATAATTTTCTTTTTTGATTAAATGTTTCAAATAAAATACTAAATAAAGATTGACCTTTTTTCCAATTAATGTAGGGGTCATATTTAATTAATATTGGTAAAATTCTTGTTTTAGGTAAAAATGCACCCATTTTATAATCTTCCATTTTATTTTGATCTTCACTATTTGATATTCCTGCATTAGGTGCAATTGCTAATAATTTTTGACCAGCTTTTCTATTTTTAACCATATCTTTTATAACTTCAACTGTGTTAGAACCATTTCTAAAAATGATGCCACCGACTTTTTTTAAAAATACATCAAATGGATAAATACAATGTTTTTCTAATGCAATAAATTGAAAACCTTCACCAAATTCATTAAATAAAACTAAATGATCATAAAAAGTTGAATGATGAAAAACTATTAAACCCTCTGGTTTTGATTTAAAATTTTCATATTTCTCAACATTTTTTTTCTTTACTTCACCGTGTGTATCAAATAAATATAATCCTAAACTTGTTAAATAACGCCAATTAGAATATACTAATCCTAATAAACAAAAAATAGCTATTAATATTAATCTTATAATATAAACTCCATATTGCAACATTTAGTAAAAAATATCTTATTAATATTTTTTATTTTATTTTAGCTATTTTTACTTATTTTTATTTTCAGATTTTTTAAAATCATTTTCAGTATCAATATCATCATCTTCATCTTCTTTCATTATATATCCATATATTCTATTTCCACTCATTTTACCATTTTCTATTATTTCATTTTTTATTATATCTATACATCCATTATGTAAATATGTAGGTTCAAATAATTGTCTACACTGGTTATACGGTTCTTCTATATCATTATATTTTTGAAAAATGGGAATTAAGTTTGTACCTTCCATATGATACATTTTATATGGTGTTTTTTCATATGGTATAATTGTTCTTAAACTATCATAATCTTTATAATTATTTAAAAAAGTTTGAATAGTATCTTCTAATAATTCTAAACTTCTATTTGGATAAGTCGGTCTTAAATGAATCCATATATCAGGTTTTGATATACTATTCTTTTCTAATTCTTCATTCATATGTTGAAAAACTTCTAAATCTGTGGATAAATCATCACTTATTTCTTTAGGTCTTAAACTTAAAATATTAGCTCCATAATCCGTTGCTATTTTGGCATATTCTTCACTATCAGTTGATACAAAAATATTTTCAGGTTTAACAAATTTAATACATTTTTGTGCTATTTGAATACTATGAACTAATAATGGAAGACCTTTATATAATTTTATATTTTTATGTTTTATTCCTTTAGAACCACTTCTTGCTGGTATTAAAACAAAAATATTATCCATTTTAATATAATATAATTAATAATATTAAATTTATTTTTATAAATAATTATACTTAGTAAAAAATAAAAAAAAAAATAATTAGATATTAATTTGCGCGAATTAAATAAGCATAAATAAAATATAATAATAATAAATTATAATAATTATTAAATTTATTATAAATAAATTTATGCAAAAACCCGCGCGCAATTAAATATTGGCCTCCATTACAGCAACTAAAGTTGCTTCCATTCCGGGCGGATTTTACCATTAAAATAATTTATTTTATAAATTAATATTTTATACAAAAATTATTTGCTATTTGGTTTTTGGTTTTTATTTTTTTTATTTTATAAAAATAGTATTAAAATGGAAAATAATAATTCAAATATGTTATTTGTTAAAGGAACTACTGATAATAATGAATTAGTTATTATCTCTTTTGCTGGAAATTATTTGTCAATAGGAGGAATACCACCCTTTGAGTATTTAAATTTTTTAAATAAATATTTTCCTGAACATGATAAATATTTTTTTATAGATACTAATAAATTATGGTATCATAAGGGTATTTCTAATTTGTCAACTGATATTGAATCAACAAATGATTTTATTAATAATATTTTACAAAAATATAAAAAAAGTATATTTATTGGAAATTCAGCTGGAGGTTATGCTTCAATTTTATTCGGTTCATTACTCAATATTGATAAAGTTATAGCTTTCATACCTCAAACTAATCTGATGAATCAAAAAAATGATAATTTAAATCAAAAATATTTAAATTTAAAAGAACATATAAATAATAAAACTAAATATTTTATATATGGTGATAATAAAATTTTAGATGAAAATAATCTTCATTGTGTTTCTCACTGTAAAAATTTAGAAAATATTGTTAATGTTCAAATTAATTATATTGAGAATTTAGATCTTCGTAAATTAAGAGATAATGGTGATTTATTAAATATTTTAAATAATATTATAATTTGATTTAAAAAAATTTTTATAATAATTATAAATTAAAAATGTCTCAAATTCCTTATAAAATTTTAAGTGAAGTCTCTGAACCAATTAACATAAGAATAACAAATTATATGACTAATTTGTTCAGAGGTATTGGTATCGCTTATTGTATTGAAAAAGAAAAATATATGCATTTACCTATAACATGGATGTTTCCAAGTATCTATTTAGGTTATCAAATATTTACTAATAAAGATTATATTAAAAAATTTAAAAAAGAATAAAAGAAACTGGTTTTTTTATTTTTTTTAAGTACTAATTTTTAAATAAATATAATTATATTTTAAAAAATAGGTTATAATGAACTTAAAATAATTATTTTATAAAATATAATATATAAAATTATAAAAATGTCTCAAAATAAAATTAAAGTTATTGCCGAAATCGGTATTAATCATAATGGTTCAATTGATTTATGCAAACAATTAATGCTTTTAGCTAAAGTATCTGGTTGTGATTATGCAAAGATTCAAAAACGCGAACCTGATGTATGTGTTCCTGAAAATCAAAAAAGTAAAATTCGTGATACTCCTTGGGGTAAAATGACATATTTAGAATATAAAAAACGCATTGAATTCTCTGAAGAACAATTAAAAGAATTATATGAATATGCAAATCAAATTGGAATTGAATTTTTTGCAAGTGTATGGGATTTACCCAGTGTTGATGTGATGGCCAAATTTACTAAAATAGGTAAAATTGGTTCAGCATCTATCACTGATTTAGAACTTTGTAAATATGCTCGTGAAAAATTCGATTATTTAATTGTTAGCACTGGTATGAGTACAGAAGAGGAGATTGAAAAATGTATTGAAGTATGTAACCCTGATGTTATTATGCATACAAATTCAACATATCCTTGTCCAGTTGAAGAATTAAATTTGAATTATATTCATCATCTTAAAAATAAATGGATTGGAAAAGAGATTGGTTATAGTGGTCATGAATATGGATTAGTCACAACATTTGCTGCTGTTGCAATGGGTGCTACATGGGTTGAAAGACATATTACTTTAGATAGAACAATGTGGGGAAGTGACCATAGTTCTTCAATTGAACCATCAGGAGTTATTAAATTGGTAAAAGGTATTCGTGATATTGAAAAAGCTACACAAACACCAGTTGGTGAAAGAGTACTTTTACAAGGTGAATTAGCAAAACGCGAATCATTAAGAAAGGTATAAATAAATTTTAGTTAAATAATAATCTTTTTTTTTAATAGAGATATAAAATGAATAGTCTTACATCAAATGAACCTACTTTTTTTACATCATATGAACAATGGTTTTTAGAATTAATTGAACCTATAATTCAAGTTGCTATTGCAAAATATGAAATAGAAATGTATAATAAACTAAGTAAAAAAATTTATAGATATAAAACATCTTTTTTCCCTAGAAACGCAGAAGGTACAATTAAAAAAAGAAAAATGGAACGAATTGCTAATATAGCAGAACTTCAATTATCAGGTTTTTTTAATTTTGATATATTGAATGAAATTTTACATGAACTTAATAAAAAATATCCAAGTTTTATATACAAAAGTACTTTTCAATTAGAAAAAGAGATGACAAATATACAAAAAAGAAAATATGGATTATTAAGATGGATTCGTAATAGTGAAAGATCTTTATATCAACTTTATCAAATGGAAATGATTAAATTAAATAATGGTAAAAGTATTCGACAAAAAAGAAATGAAAATAATTTAATAAATGAAAGTAATACTTCAAGACTAAAATTAACTAATAATTGGGTTGAATCAGTAATGGGAATTAAACCTGAAAATATTCAAAATGCATATAAAGGAACTTATGAAGGAACATTAGATCCATCATTTATAAAAAAAAGATTTACAAATGGTTTAAAAGAAAATAATTTTAATTTATCATTATATCATAAAAAAAAACATTTGAAAACAAATGAATGTAGTTATGATTTTGAAACAAGACATTCTGAAGAAGAAAAAACAGAATTTTTACAAGAAATTGAAAGAAAAAAAAGAAATAATTCTAATTTTTCAGGAAGATATGATTGGGATACTACTATTAATAAGTTAGGTATTAATCAATTATCTTTTTTAAAAACATCGAATAGAGGAAATACATTAGAAAATTATATAAAAAATAAACAAAAAAAAGCACTTGAAAATTTAATCAATTTATATTTAATGCCTATTAAAGAAAATTATACAGATGTATTTTTATTATATAGAGAAAATATTATGATGTGTATATCTTTTTTATTATATGATAATAAAACAAATATAAATATAAAAAAATTAAAAAAAAAAGGTGAAGGTTCATTTGGAAAAACATATGAAAATGAAAAAAATAATAAAATTTATAAAGAGGAAAACTTAAGAATAATGACTAATTATGAAAAAACACATATTAATACAACAAAAATATTTAAAAGTTATCCAATAAATAGTTATTTATCTACTCAAGTATTATTTAGTTATATGATACAAAAATATTTATATAATTTAAATAATAATTTTGTACCTGATATTGATAATATTCAATTTTTTTATAATGAAAATAAAAATTTAAGAAATCAAAGTATAGCAATAAAATCAATAACAAAAATGAATAATGCAAAGTTGACAAAAACTGAAAATAATATATTAAAACCATTTTTATATTCGATGAATTTAAATGAAATAATATTTGACAAAAAATTAAAATTATATACTAAATATAACTTTGTAAAATTTATATTAAAAATTATTATTAAAATGTGTGATATTTTAAATTATTATCAAGAAAAATGTTTTTTTGTTCATCGTGATTTTCATCCTTATAATATTATTGTAAATTTTAATTTAAAACCAAATAACAATATTGATATTGATAATTTTCAAGTAAAATTAATTGATTTTTCACTTTCATCTATTATTATTAATAATGAAAATCATCAATTATCTCAACTTCAATATACTAATTTAAGACCTTTTTGGGATTGTAAATATTCAAATCCTTATTTAAATAAAGAATGGCAAAAAATTGATTTAAAATATTTTTTCCTTTTTTTGTTTTTTAATACAATTTATTATGGTTTAAATGATGAAAATTATAATGATATATTTCATTTAAAAATTATTGAACAACTTGAAAATATATTTATTAATTTATTAAATATTAAAGAAGGTTTTAAAGAAAGATTTAATAGTTTTCAATCTATTGGATGTTTTAACAATGTTAAAAGATTTGATATGTTTTATAAAAAAAATATATTACATAATATATTTTTAATTAATGATGAAGATGAAAATATATTTTATCCTAAAAATTGTAAAAAAAATATTGAAGATTTTATAAAAAAATATATTAAAAATATAAATTTAAATTTAAATTTAAATAACAATTAAACTTTTTTAAATACTGCTATATTAGCAGGTGAATTAATTTTTTTATAATTTTTCATAGTGTTTTCAATATGTAAAACACTTTTATTTATTTCATCAAAATGTGCATTTATGATAATTAAATAACCATTTTTATTTAAAATTTTATCCATAAATAATGAATAATAAATTAAATAATTATAATCATAAACATTATATAAAAATACAAAATCATATATATTTTTTTTGTTATATAATTCTATTAGTAAATCTGTTTTATCTAATTTATTTGATATTGAATAATTTGATTTTATAATTAATTTTTTTTTTGTTAATTTATTATCTTTTTCCGATTTATTTAATAAATATAATATATTATAATTTTCTTTTAATATATTATTAAGTTCTTTAAAATAACCTATTGATAAAATATTTGCTGAATTAATATTTTCAAATAATTTTTTAAGATAATAATTATCATATTCTGATACAAATATATTCTTTTTTTTCATACTTTTAATATTTTTTATTTTATTAAAATAAATCAAATCTTTTTTTGGTACATCATATCCTAATTCTTTTAATAAATTTGATAAACTATACCAATATAAATTATATATATCTTTATTTTTTTTTACTATTAATTGATATTTAAAAAATAAATCATATTTTATATGATATTTTAGATAATCAAATATTGGTTCATAATTTATATTTTCTGAAAAATTAAACTCATAATCATTTTGTATTATATCTGTTATATATTTTAAATATTTTATATTATTTTTAAATTTTTTACATATTATTATATTTCTAAATACTAAATATACTTCTTCAAATAATATCGAACATAAATAATATAATTTTATCATATTATATGATGGATATAAATAATATATTAATACATTTCCATTTTGTTCCAATAATAAATATAAATTAGCTAAAGAATCCATTATTCTTTTATAACAATTATCAACATATAATTGTGATTCAAAATAATATGGTAAGTATTTATTTTTATCTCTAATTGCTGTCATTTTAATATTTTTATATAATTGACCATTCAATTTATGAATATTTAGGTCATTTTTTATATAATCTAATGAAAAATACTCACTATTATTTGTAAATATTTTAAATAAAATATCTGGATCTAATGAAGCACCTGATATTATAGTTTGATATAAAGTTAAATTTTTATTTTCTTCTAATTTTTTTATTATATTATCTCTTTCATCATAAAATTTATTAAAAGAATTAATAATATTATTATTTTTGTTATCTAAATTATCTTTTTTTAAATTAATTTCTAAATCTTTTATTGCTTTTATTTGATAAATTGGATAAATTTTTTCTAACATTTTATTATCTATTTTTAATTCATTTGTAGAATAGTTTTTTTGAAAATTATTATACATTTTTTTGTTTTTTATTTTTATCATTTATTTTTAAATACCTATTTTTATTATAGATTTTATTTATTTATCTATTTTTTTATTATATCAAATTTTATCATTGAATGATTCAAAAAATAATCTATATTTTCATTAAATTTTTCTTCTCCATTTACTTTTATCATCTCTTCATTAAATTTATATATTAAATACATCATTGTATCTTCAAATACTTTCATACTCATCATATTTGATTTTCTTTCTGCATTTTTTACTATTTTTTTATATTCATCTCCATTTTCTTGATAATATTTATATACTTGATTTATTTGATAATATAATTTATATACATAATCATCTGATGTTCTATTTTCTATCCATGGATAATCTATTTGTATATAATCTTCATCTTTTTTAAAAAAATCAACATAACATTGTATCCATTGTTCATTATATTCTTTTATATCTGAATATTGTTGTAAAACATTTACATCTATAACTAAACTTCCCATTGGTAAAATCTTTGTTAATCTATATGACCATGGTTGATGTCCTGGTAGATTTAATAAATATTTATATTCACAAAAATGATATAATGGAAAATAGGTTTCATCAACAAATATTTCATAATTTTTATCTTTTTCACTAATATTTTTTAAAGTCATTCTAACATTATGTTTATCTGCACCAGTATTAGCACCACTAAAAAAAATTAAAGGTTTCTTTTTACTTTCATTTTGACATTTTTTTTCATAAATTATTTTCATAAATTCATCATAATTTATTGTTTTATCTTCTAATTTCATTGCTAAATTATTAGAATCAGGAAAAGTTATACCTTTCTTATTTCTAGGTTTTGATTCTACAAAAAAAGGTATATCATTATCATGATAAAAATGTGTATCACTTATATAAAAAGGTATAAATAAATTCATATTTTTATTTTTTATTTTTTTTAAAATAGGTATTAAAAAATTAACAATTACTTTTTTTCTATTATCACCACCTTTAACATCTTCAAATAATGTATATATTTGATTATCTTTTACTATAAAATATAATAACATTCCTTTAAAATATTTTTTTATTTTTATTTTTTCAAATATTCTTTGTGTTGTTTCTACTTTCATATCATAATCTTTAATTTGTTGTATTGTTTGTTTTTTTATAAAATCATAAATATCTTTTTGATTTTTATTTTTGAATAAATTATTTATATTAGAATTAATATTTTTGTTCATTATATTTTTATTATAAATCCTAATATATGATATTATTTTCTTTTTTATAAAAAATTTTACATTTTTATTTTTTTTTTATAATTAATCTGATTTTCTAACAAGAAAATCAGCTCATTCAGGACTTTTGCGCTTATTTATTTGTATATATTTATAATAATTATCATAATTTTTATTTTTATACTAGAATATTTTGCGCTTATTTAATATCTGAAAAATGAATAGTTATCCGTTTAGTGACTTATCTTTAATCACTTAATCATAAAAATAGAATTATAAAATAATTTTTGATTAATAAAATAATTCAAAAAAATATTTTTTATTTTTGAATAAAAAACTTATCAAAATAAATATATAAAAATTAATTTATGATTTGGAACTCAAGATGGGGACCCGCGGATATTGGTGCGAAAAATAGCATTAAATATATTTTTTACAGAATTTATATTAAAAACACATTAATTATTTGCTATTATTTATATTTTATGTTTTTATTGTAAATTTCCGCCCGGAGCGAAGCGGAGGCCACAATGACCTTATCAGAATTTAATTTATGCTTAACCATTTTTTTTTACTGATGAAGTCCTGACTATTATTTTATTTTTTATAAAATAATTTTATTTAAAAAAATTCATTTATTTAATCCTCTTTTTTACTTTTTGATTTTATTTTCCTTTTTCTTGTTTTTTCTACTTTTAATTCATTATCTTTTAATTTTATAAGTACTTCATTTTCTTTAAGTACCTCATTTTCATTTTCATTTTCTTTAAGTATCTCATTTTCATTTTCATTTTCTTTAAGTACTTCATTTTCATTTTGATTTTCATTTTCTTTTAATTTAACAAGTACTTCATCTTTTATTTCATCTTTTAATTCTTCTTCAAAAAATAATGTTTCTAATCTCCATCCAGAATATGTATTATAATATATTTCACCATTTTCTATATTTTTATAAATAAATGTATCTTTCTTTTCTATATAAACTCTTTCTACTTCTATGTATTCTTTATAATTATTTGTTCTTTTTCCATTTATTATTTCCCATATATTCTCTTTTATTTCGTCTTCTTTTATATTTTTAAATTTTAATTCACCTTTTTCTATTATTAAATATAATTTACTTTTTATTAAACATATTGTATAAAACTCTCTATCATCTAAATTCTCTACAATTTTCATTTCTATTAATTTATCTCTATTATCTATTAATCCTTTCATATATAATATATCATTTAATATATCATTTGGTACATTATATCTTGTTAAAGGATGTAAACCTAATGTTATATAAACTAATTTATCTTTTATATTTGTTATATCAAAATATGTATATAAATCTTTTTCTAATTTTATTTTATTATTTTCTATATCAAAATATAAGTATTTATCACTTTTTTTATCTTTTATTAAATATTGATTATTTAATATTGGATTTCTAATATATAATCTATTTTCATTTATTTTTTTACATATATAATTATTTTTTATTATTACATCTTCCATTATCTTTTTTTCATTTATTTTTTCCATTTTGTTTATATATATTTTACATAATTTACCATATAATTCTATTATATCAGGTCTTTGTTTTAAAATTTTATCTTGCATACCATAACTAAAATGTGATGTTATCATATCTTTTAATATTAAATTTGGTCTTAATAACTTTTCAGGCATTTTTGAACTTAATTCATATTCATCATTTTCACCTATTTGTTTTATATAAGGTATATCTTCACCATGCATTAATACAAAATTAATTGATATTCTTGTAGATATAAATTCATTTTTATCTAAATAAAAATATTTTATATTATTTATTATATTTTCTTCACTTTCTAATATTTTATTTAAAAAATCATAATGAATTACTAAAGATAATTCAGGTCTTTCAAATATTGGTCCACATATACCTCCTTTTGGATATTTATTTATTAATTCTTTTATTTTTTCTAATTTATTTTTTTGAAAATAAGTACAAACACCATTATTAATACAATTCGAATGCATTATAAAAGGATATTTATTTATCCATCTTTGATAAAATGCTTTTTCTAAACTATATATATCTATAAATAATATATCATCATCACATTTTATTATTACACTTTTTTCATCACCTATTTTATCACCTAATATTGAATAAAAATTAATCCATTTATTTTGTGTATTATTAAATTGAATATGCTGATTTTTATTTATTATTTTCTTTTTTTCATTTTCTTCAATCAATTTTATGTTTTCATCCGTATAATGTATAAATACTCTTCCTTCATACTTTTCATTCATCTCTTTTTGTAAATTTATTATATATTCATTATCATTTTTATTAAATGTAAAATTCATTAGATGATATTCATCTATTATTTTTAATTTTAAACCTAAATCTATATATTCATTTAATATTTTCATATACCTCTCTCTTCCCGCAAAAACACATATTATCGTTTTATATTCTCTCATTTTTATTTATTTATTTTTTTTATTTTTTATTTTTTTACCTTATTATCATTTATATGATAATTAATTAATTAAAAAAATATTTATTTATTAAGTTTATTAAGTTTATTAAGTTTATTAAGTTTATTAAGTTTATTAAGTTTATTAAGT
>JACCEB010439655.1_pt1 | contig 12517 bp, 11 predicted proteins | sample 7454761 | NCBI WGS metagenome assembly JACCEB01 (sample SAMN15323454, study PRJNA562643) | freshwater metagenome | isolation source: river surface water | place: USA:Blue River Watershed | collected 2017-08-18 | reverse complement strand
ACATTTTCAAGAAGCAATCACTCATGTGATGGATAAAATTGGTAAATTTTTGAACCAAACTCCATCAGAGGAAGAGCTTAAAAAAGTGATTAAAATAAATGCAGCAGAAAAGCCTTTTGATAGAGAGCTTCGCTTTCCGAAACGGAATAAGTTTAAAAAACCTAAAAGCACCTATGAGCACAAAGGGTCGTCGTATAAAGGGAAAGGCAAAATGAATACCGATTCAGCGACGTTCAATCGTGCGAGAAAAGATATACCAGTAGGTAGAGAGCACTAGGTCTTATGGAATTTTAGCTTAAACCACTCTTCAAGAATCTCTGGTGCAATTTCTTTAAGTCTCATCATTTGATCCCTCGTTCCCGTTCGACAGGTAAGCTCAAGTCGATGCCCATTTGGATCAAAAAAATAAATGGATTTAATAATCGTGTGATCCGTCACTCCAAGAACTTCGATGCCTTTATTTTCTAATTCAGATTTTGCCTCGATGAGTGCCTTCTCATCTTTTAATTCAAAGGCAATATGCTGAACCCAGGTAGGAGCCATTTCATCGCAACCCATATCTTTTTCACCAGCGATTTCAAAGAAAGTCAGGATATTTCCCATTCCAGCATCGAGGAAAATATGTATGTAGGCATTAGGTTCTTTTGTGGATGAGACCCGATCCTCAGCGATACAAAAGAGAAGGTCCATGTTGAGAAATTCTTTATAAAATGTTGCGGTCTCTTTTGCGTCCTTGCATCGGTAGGCCACATGATGGATTCTCTGAAGTGAGATCATGTGTTTCCTTTTTAGCATCTATTCTATAAATAAAATTAACCAAAAAAAATGACCCTCATCATAAAAAAAAAGTCAAAAAAAACTCTAAGTAACTGGAAACACTACGCAAAAACTAAGACACTCAACAATCTTAAAAACGCTCCGATAAGTGAAACTATGGTGAAGAGGAAGAGATGAAGATCAATCATTTTCTATTAATCGCTGGATTCATAATAAGCCTAATTGAAGGTCTATCTATGAATCAAAAGACGGAAGTGGTCTAGATGCCAGGGGACGTGGCTTTTGGGGTTTAGGTCTTGGTTCAGTTCACACCAAAAAATGGGGCAAATGGGACGCTAACTCTAATTTTGAAATGCACTACTCTCTTCCCAAAGATATTCACAAAAAGATCAAATCTGGAACCGTCTACCCTAGCTATGGCGGAAGCTTTGCTCTAGGCGGGGGACTCAATTTTAGTGACCTTAGGCTTGGAGGCCTTATTAACTGGAGTTACGAGGGGCCCACGGATGTTAGTGGTACGACATCATCAAATGGAGAGTTAAAAAGATTTGCTACGGGGTCAATACTTATAAGCTATATGCTCCCAGAAAATCAGAGTGTCATCGGGAGCTATAGTGACCAAACTATTTTTGGATCCCCGTATAATACGAGTTTATCGAAAACAATTACCCTCTTTTACCAAAAAAGATGGGAGAGATAATCTATTCTATTTTTTTAAAAACTCTTTTTCATGTTTTAAGGAAAAAAACTGCCCCAGGACAATAAAGGGGGGCAGTTTAAAATCACTTCTTAATACTAATAGTTGCTTGTATGGCCGCAGGATTTGAATTCGTTACCGCTTTCCTGGCTTCGATATTCGTCCTAACCTCTCCTGAACCCCAATTGACATCTTTGCCAGTCTTTATAACAGCATATGTATCACTCCTGCCATCTTCAGACTTCACTACGATAAAACCTCCAGAAGCAGAGGTCTTGTGTTTATTGTTTTTATAGAAAGCTTCAAGTGTTGTAGACTCCCTTTCAATACTCCCAACATAGCTTGCACTAACACCTACAGTCTGCTTATTAGACTTGTTTTCAGCAAAGATGAGATTTATTTTTGGATTTGAGTAACCAGTAATTATCTTTACGCCATCATTAGCACTCAATTCTAAATCTGCATTCTTTCTAACAGATGCATCTAATTCAACATAGTTCTTTGGCGTTTCACTTTTGACTTTAAACTGGGGAACTATGTGTAGGCTTCCATCTAAAGATGATAAATAGTAAATCTCCGCAACAGGCTTAACACCTACTTCTAGGGTTGTTTTTGAATCTGATTTTTCAATAACCTTTCCTACCTTGGCATCAAAAGAAAAAGCTGCGCCAAAACCTGTTTGACTACTATTAACTGTTTCTTGATTGTGTACAATTTTAATTTCTTCATTTACTCTAAAAATACCTGAATTAATTTCCAGTTTATTTGAGAAGTAATTATTCTTAGAATCTTTTATCGTCTTTTGAGACTCATACCCTACTGAAACGCCCTCAATATTCTCTCTCTTTTCTAAAGGGATCATTGAAAATCCGATTCCACCATAAACCCCAAAGACTCCACCTGGATTCTGAATTCCAGTATTAGGGGTCCTCTTGATTGAAAATCCATCAAAACTAGAGTATCCCTGATAGTCCCCAACTGGGCCTTCAGCAGTAATACTGTTAATCGTTAGTTTTTCAACCACCTCTTTGACAGATCCATTTTTGGAGTTTTTAGCTCTAAATTTTCTTAATTCTACAGCTGCTCCTAACTCATTTGTTCCAAATGTAGTGACGTCAAAATCATTATCTGCAGCTTGGAGCAATCGAGCAATAACGACCCCTTTATTAGTTCTCGTATAGCCTCGAATACCATCTCCTTGTGGACTGTAATGCCTAACGATCATTCCCATTCCAGGTATAGTATCTGACTCAATGTCAAAACTTGAGAGTGCTTCAGATCTTTGAGCTTCTTTTAGTTCCCCCCAATTCAAAAAATAGGTCTTTTTTGTCTTAGGATCAATTGCTTTGACAACTGCGTGACCAGATCCAATTGTTGCATATGCAATTGGCTCAACTTTGAGACCGCACTTATCTAAGAAATCACTCACAAGGATGGCTGCATGCCTGCAAACGCCAGCTTTATCGGGATAATTTTCATCACCATCAAAATATATTTTGTTAAGAACGTTATATTGTCTTTGAATAGTGATTTTCAATTTCTCATCACTGTTTTTAGTTTTATCTATATCTGAGTAAGGATCATGACCAGACCCCTTGGTCATATCATCGTTATAAACATCAGCTAGTTTTTCAAATAAAGAGGAAGCATACTGGATTTTGTCGATATTTGATTTTCCTTCACACAACGTTTTAATTGCAAAGTTTCGATCACCTTCGGTTTGAGCAGTAACAACATTTTTTAAATCAGATAGATCCCAAGACTTGTTCACATCATAAAACTTCATTTCTTCCACGGGCGCTGTAAAACGAGAGTAAAATGTGACCTTAGGTGACTTTTTTACTTCAAGTGAAGGTGGAGTCATTGTTTTAATATCCTTAAGAAAAGGACCTGCTTGCTTTTTGTTTTCAATACTACACATATCTCCATTAGAAAGTGAGCGCTCAGCAATGATTCGCGCCATCTCGGAATCATCCTCTGCGCTTGCCATTGAAGTCATGAGGGTAATTTCCTCAAACTCTTTTTTGTTTGGAATTTCTGGTTCGGAAGAATAAAGGTATAAGCTTGATATTACCGAGATAAAAAAAAGCATGATCATTCTCCCCATTTAAAAAAACGATAAATTTTTATCGGTCAAAAATTGGAAATTATTAAATCGCCATCTTTAAGCATCTGAAATCATGTAAAAAATCTTTCCCGACCAGTTTTGTAAAGCTCCTGTTCAGAAATACCGAAAGGGAAACTGAAGTTTTTTTGGAGGTTTTAATGAAAGTTGTACTGCCTCTCCTTGTTTTCCTTATTGTCGCCTGTGGCAATGAAGAAGTTTCAAAGGCGAAGTCACAAAGTACCAATTCTCTCGCCCAAAACTCAGGGATTTTATCGATTCCTCATCCAAATATCGTTGGAGGTGGGGCGATTATAAAATTCAACAATTCAGATTTTTACTTAGGAAGAATGTCAGAACAATCAACCCAATATTATATCGCACTCAAGAATGGGAATATATTTGTACCTCCCATATATAGAGACCAAGTAGAAACCGGTTATCGAATTCATTTTGTAGGCTCCCCTACCAAAGGCCCTTGCCCATTTAACGGATTAGCGGAATGTTCAGTTATTAATGTTGAATCAATGCGGGCGTATTAAATGACAATTAAAAGAAAAAATAATAAATACGAGAATTAAAATGAAAAACTTGACACTTTTTTTGATTATAAGTTTGATGAGTTTAAGTAATGTTGCCATATCTGAAGTTGAGATAGAGGAGTGCGATAATGATCCAAATAGTAATGCACAAAATATAATAAACTATACATCTTTCAACAAATTTGAATGCAGAGGAAGAGGTGCTTGGTTTTATAAAGTACAGCAACGAACGCCAGATGATACAAAAGGAATTTCTGCAGATTTTAAACTACCAACATTCGAGCATGATCCTAAAAGATATTTTGACAATCCCAAAAAATATCTTCCCACTTATACAACAGGTCCATTAGATAGAGGGAGTGTTTATCTTGGAGGAGAAATAGGTGGAACAGAATTAGATGCAGGTCTTTCTTGGGATAAAGTCTATGAGAATGGAGTACCAAAAACAGTTCCTGAATTTGATAAAAACGGACGAATAATAACTGAAACTATAATTGAAAATGGAAATCCAAAAATCGTGATAAAACAAAAAGAAGTTTTTGCATTCAGACCTTTTTGGAGAGCTACCGAAAAACTAAATTCAAAAACAGTTTGGCACAATCCAGACATATACAGTGAATCAGTAAGAAATGATATAAACCTAAAAACTGAAACAAAACTTATGGGTGAGATGAACGAAACGGATAAGAAGAAATATCTCGTTGAAAAAAAAGAAAAAGAAGATAGAGACAAGATTGTAAAGAAAGCATGTGATTTGAGTCAAACAGACGAGGAAAAGAAAAATAGTTGCAATAAACAAAATGCTTCCTTTGAGACACCAGGAACATCCATGAGCATGAAACTAGAACAGATTGGTAATTTTCCAGATAAACGGAAACATGGAAATAGATATATAATTAAAATGAAAATAAGTGATGGGAATAAATGCTTTGTGACTTGTTTTGAGCACCTAGGAAAACCAAAAGAAAATAAAAACTCTTGGAAAAGGGTTAGTTCAATCGATCAGTTTTCCACATCACCATGTTATATCGATAAAAAGGGAAATATAACAAGCGATGAAACCGACAAAAAAGTGAACGGTTCAATTAAGGGAGACTGCAGACCCTCTAGAGAAAGTCAAAAAGCTAATGTAGTCAAAACAAACGCCAAGCTTAAAAACATGGTTTGGAAGAAAGTCACGTTACTAAAAGAAAAAAACAAATCCGTTATTCTTGGTTCAATGAATTCAGAAAAAATATTAGGAAAAGAATTTTGTGGTGGAACCAATCTGAATAAAGCAAACCATTTTATAACAACGGACATTAATAATGAATCTGGTGGGCAGACTATACAAATAATCCCCTGATTTTAATAATATAAATTAATAAATAAATAAATAAATAAATAAATAATGAAATCATTTCTTCTAATAATCATCATCTTCGCCTCACCTACTACTTATTCCCGAGATGAAATATTCACTATGACTCAGGCTGAAATTGAAGCTTTTAAGATTGAGCTAGAAAGAACTAGAAACGAAAAACTTGTTAAAGCAAAAGACTTAAATCAACTTAAAAGCGAGACACTTGAAAAGCATAAATATTACTACGAAATAAAATTTGCAAGAGATGAAATAAAACGGGAACTCGACTCTTCACTAAAAAAAGATCTTAAGACAAAAGGAAAGAAAGAAAAGATAAAAGACGATCTTTATGAGTGTATGTTAAATACTTTTGAGGGAAAGAAATCTAAAGTTATCCCGAGCTCAAAATCAGATGAAACTGCATCATCACCAAAAGAATGCTATCAAAAGAATAAAAGTGCCAAGGAGCTATTCGAAAAAGAATTCCAAAAAATTTCTTCACCAACTGATTCTCAAGGACATTTTTCCAATCTAAAAAAATTATCTGAACTGTCTCTAAATGCTGAAGAATCAAATCTAATACAAAGAGGAAGGGATCATGATGATCAAATATCAAAACTCGATAATGAAGTAAAACGAATAGAATTAAAAATGAGCGAGATGTGGGACATGAATTCTCGTATTGTAAAACTTCAGATCAGGGTTAATTTTTCAGAAAGATGCGCGGCCAATATTAGTATAAACAATAATCGCCTTTTGGAGATTCAAGAAAAATCAAATAGCGAAATTTCAAGTATGGAAGATCTACTGTATTCAAGCACAAAATGCTTAAAGGCAAAAATAGATAAAAAGCTTGTTGGAAATAGTTACTGTGAACGTTATAAGTTTTTCATCGAAAACAAAATCTGCACTGATGAATACTATGAATCAAACATTGAAGTGAATTTTTGTAATACAAACCCAAATAAGATACCAAAAGAGTTTCTTAATATTCAGTGTTTTTTAAACTCAACATCGAATGCTAAAGAATGTTTAAGTATTGATCTGAACGAAAAACCTAAAGAAACTTTGAAATGTAGCACTCACGATCTTAAATTAGAAAAGCCGCTCGCCTTTAACAAAGAGGGTGTTTCAAAAGCTCGAAGATTTATTGGTGACAAAATAGCAAGGGGAATACCAGTCATCGGTAGTATCAAAGACAAGCACATCGGGATTCTGGGAATAAAGAATGATCAAGGCCAGTGCAAGTATCTCGTTAGGGACTTCACGGGTCTATCTGAAAGATGGGTTGACGAGGACGATATCTTAAATAATTATAACGAGTTTCATTTTTTAGAAAAAAACTAAATCTCTGGAAATAGCTCAAAAATAGTTCGTTTAATATCATCAGGATTAAATGGTTTTTGAATAACTCCATGAGAAAATCTAGCCAACATTTCGTCCTGAAGCGGAGTAAGATCAACCCCTCCTGAGATGAAAAGAAATTTTGGCCTTTCATCACCAAGATTATTAACTGCAAAATCTAACAACTTAAAGCCATCAAGTCTTGGCATTTTGATATCTGTAATAACTAAATCTATTTTTCTTTTTTGAAGAACACTTACGGCATCCATCCCATCACTTGCTAAAACTATATTTTCACAAAAATCAGATAGAACATCTTTTAAAAAGTCACGTATATCCTCTTCGTCATCGACAACTAAAATTGTTTTCTGAAATTTTATGACCTTTTTATTTTGAGAAGAACTAAGACTTAGATCCATTACTTCATCAGGATGCGAAGAAGGTAGCGTGACAATGAACTTCGATCCCACATTCTCCTGAGTTTCAAGTTCAATTTTCCCTGAGTGATCTTTAATGATATTATTCACTATTGAAAGACCAATCCCTGTGCCTTTTTTTATTTCTTTTGTTGTAAAAAAAGGATCAAAAATTTTATCTCGAATTTCCTCTGTAATCCCGCTTCCATTATCCTGAACGGAAATTTTAATTTTCTCATCATCTGAGGAAAGCTCAATTTCAATTTTTCGAGATGGTTTATCTAAAGTTGCATCTTTCGCGTTTGAAATGAGATTCACTAAGACTTGTTGAATTCTTCCTCGACTTCCAAGGACGAAGCAAGGCTTCATTTCACCAGAAAAAATAAGTTCAACTCCCTCTTTGCGGTAGATATCTAACATCATATCCGTCGTTTCTTTAACAAGTTCAAGAACATTAAAATGCTTGAGTTCCATTTCATCATTTCTTGAAAAAGTTTTAAGACCTTTTACGATATTAGATATCCTCTCGATACTATTATTCATTTTAACAAATCGCTTTTTTGTTTCTTCGTCATAACGATGAGAATGAATTAAATAGTTCTCAAGTAAAAACAACTGGCCTGAAATAATAGTTAGTGGATTATTAATTTCATGCCCTACACCTGCTGCCAAGAGACCTATTGAAGCAAGTCTTGATTGGTGAATGGTAAAATTGATTTGGTTTTGGAGTTCTTCGTCAATGAGCTTCGCATGAATCATCTCACCAATCACATCAAAATAAGGATTGAGTAATTTTAAAAGATCATCATGATATCCATTTGCCCTATTAGCAACTCCTACCATGGCAATATATTTTCCCGAGTAGTAAATGGGAATTCCCATAAATGAATTAAGAGGTGGATGACCTTTGGGGATGCCACCTGACGAGGGGTGAATTTGAGGCTCATTAGTTAAAAGTGGCTCCCCTGTCCTAATAACATGCCCAAAGAGTGTTTTGAGGTTTTTAAAAAGAAAACCTTTTGGTGCATTTTCTTGATAAAAAGTTTTTGTGGTTTCATCCCACGAAATATCACTAATCCAATAGGTTTTCAGGTATTTTCCCTCATTGCCTTGCTTAATTTCACCAATAAAGCCATATTCACTTTCCGTTAAAGATAAAATCTTTCCAAGAAGATGCTGAAAAAATTTTTGTTTTTCAGTTGAGTATTCAATATATCTCGCCCTCAAATCGGAAATCTCATTATTCACATTAAGAATTTTTTTCTCTAACGTTATATCCCGATGAGTTCCAATAACTCGGACAGGTTTTCCCTCATGATCCCATTCAACGACCTTACCTTTGCAATTAATCCAAACCGTTGAGCCATTTTTATGATGATAGCGAACATCGAGATCAAACGGTATTTGACCTTTTGAATTTATGTGATCAGTGAGCTTTTGAAATAATAAAGGCAAATCTTCTTTAAAAGCGATCGCTTGCCATTCACTGGGATGATGCTTTTTTTCTTCAGGCTTAAAACCAAAAATCTCCCAGAACCTAGGAGACATATACTCGTAATCCTCTTTAACAAACCATACCCAATAACCTTCAGATATATTGTCCAAGATGAGAGTCAGATCTTTTTCTCTCTCATTTAAGTTGTCTCTTTTGCTAATTAGGGGAGTAAATTTATCCACAAAGCCTCGTTTACAGTTAAGAATAGTATAAACCAAAAGTAAGAGGGATTTACATCAATCGAAAGTGAAGATTAATTATTTTTGACAATAATTAAATACTGGTTGGGTAATTCGTCCTGTGAAGAAAAATGTAAGGAATATCCAGCAAGCTCTAGTTCACGAATCACTGTTTCATAATCCACGCGCATTGAGGGAGGAGGACCCAAGTCAGGATTCTTTGCCTTTCTTTTGAAGTCAACAATCACTAATTTTCCATCTTTCACAAGTGCTGGTTTCAATTTTTTTAAGTACTCTACTCTATTATCTATATGATGATAGGTATTAGAGGTAAAAATAAAATCAAATTTCAATCCATCAAGTTTTGGATCATCAAACTCTAGTTTATGAGTTGAAAATCTCTTAAATGAAGAAAATCTTTCTTTAACGTGCTGAAGAAATTTATCGTCGACATCTGCACCCGTGACCGATGCTCCAACTTTTAGAAATTGGTGAGAAAAATATCCACTGCCAACTCCGATATCAAGGATTCTTTTATCTTTTAGGTCTCCCATTTTCTTTAATACGAGACTGGGGTTCTGCCAGAGATCCCTTTTAGGATCTTCAAAATCAGCAATGAGGATTTCATGAGACTTCTCATGCATATGCCGGTTTGCATGATTGTGGCCATGTTGATGAGAGCAACTGGTGAGGATTAATAGAAGAGATAAGAGGATAATGTACATCATTATTGTATGGTTAATTCTAAGAGAAAGGGTTTATGGTCACTGCCTTCTGACTCTGCCACAACTTCGGCAGAGTTAACAACAGCTCCCCGCGTGAAAACGTGATCCAAGAAATGTCCTCCAAATGACATTCGAGCATCTCCATTATTGTATGGCGCTTCCGTTAAATTCAGTTTTTTAGCAAGTGAATTGAGAAATGAAGTTCGAGAATGATTCCAAGTATTAAAATCTCCGGCGAGAAGAACTGGGCCAGAGTGTTTATTAATTTCTTTTTCAATTTGCATCATCTGACGCTTAAAGGCACCAGTAGTTTCAAAATTAATTCCATGAACTGAAACAACAAGTAATTCTAGATTTTTCCCCGATATTGGAAATTTTGCAAAAGTTGATGACTTTGGAGTTCCGACAATTGGCTCAAAATCTGGTGAATGCTTAACGAGAACCTCACTCGCCTCCACCTGACTTCCAACCAAAGTCCCCGTAGCAGCATTGGCGTATTTTTTGTAAAGAAAACTAGCTCCTAGTTTCCATTCAAATCCATCAAAAGTGTTGATCGTTGAATGAAAAACATCAGTTTCATAGGCCTCTTGAACAACAAAAAGATCCTTACCCGTACCAAACTTTATAAATTCTTGTTTCCAATTTTTAAGTTCTGCTTTTTTTATATTCCAAACAAGAGCTTTGATTTTCGAGTTGAGCTCTCTCCCAGAAGGTGAACCTTTGGTTAAAAGAGACTCTCTTTCAGTAAGAACTTTAAACCATAAACTCCCAACACCCTTGTTGTCTTGGGAATAAACATTTTGTGATAGGAAAATGAATGATGCGAAAAAAAAGAAGCCTTTCATACAAATATCATGACACACATTATATTTTCGGAAAGAAACACTGCAGAACGGAAACGCTATCCTGACCTTTTTTATCTGAAAAGAATTTTCTAACTCCTTTACCAAGACAAAAATATAAATTTCGTTAATATAAGTACTATAAAACAATTACAACAATGGAGACCATATGAAGATAAGTTTTATCCTATCGTTCTTATTTTTAGTTTCTTGCTCTCATGTAACAAAAAAGAAAAATAACGAAGTCACCTACTCACCAGTTGTTCGCTTTAGTTCTGAGGGAAAAAACTTTGAGGCCAAAGTGAATCTTCCTAAAGAATTCAAGGATAAAATTCCTCTTGTGGTTATTGTTCCAGAGTGGTGGGGAAGAAACGAGTATGTCCAGTCTCGATCTGAGATGCTTAAAAAAGAAGGCTTTGCATCCGTCGTAGTCGATCTTTACGGAGATAACAAAGTTGTTGAGACTCCAGCTGAGGCCCAAGCTCTAGCAACTCCATTTTATCAAAAACCAGAAATGGCAGTGAGCTTACTCAATAATTACATTTCCCTTCTAAAGCAAGACCCGCATGTTGATGCAACTAAGATTTATGTAATTGGCTATTGTTTTGGTGGAACACAGGCCCTTAATCTCGCTAGATCAGGAGCTGATATCACTGGTGTTGTTAGCTTTCATGGCGGACTTGCATCAACAATAAATTCTCAAGGGATTAAGGCAAAAATTCTCGCCTTAAACGGACTCGCTGATCCGATGGTACCTGCAAAAGAGAGAGCTCAATTTGAAAAAGAAATGAAATCCCTTAAGGCCAACTATAAAGTCGTTAACTATAAAGGGGCAACACATGCATTCACCAACCCTAATTCAACAGAAGTTGGGAAAAAATTTAAGATCCCTGTTGCCTATAACAAAAAGGCCGATGAACAATCTTGGAAAGAATTGTTAAAATTTTTAAAATAATCATCTTTTGATGGGCCCAACAAGTGGCCCATCTCACTTTCCATTAAGTTCAAATTCGAATAGATTTTTAGTCGAGCTTTGAAGAACTGTCCCTGGTCCATTGTATCTTTTGACACTATCGAGAGTACTTATTTTCAATTTAACGACTGGTTTTTCAATTTTGTTTTGATAATACCGTGAATATTTTTTAAAAACTTGTTCCCCCGTTAGCATCACATCGTCTGACTGTGGCTCTATAAAAATGTAACTTGCTATTTCATCGGGTTTTTCTGGATTCACGAGTAAAGCATTAATAGCGTGATAAAAACCACTCTCCTCTTGGGACAAAGAAACATAATAAAGAGGAAGTTTGCAGGTATCACCTAAACGTTTCACAATGACTCCCCAATCCGTTGCAATACTATCTAAATCAAAATCTTCAAGAGTGCTTACAAGGGAGCTTCTTTGAATATAGAGAGTGGAAGCAAAATTGTGACAGACAAATTTTCCGTTTATGTAAGTTTACTCATCTGTAGAGTCTTCTTTTAAAAGAGAGGAAAGATCTTTGGGAACTTTGTCCCTAGGAGAAACTTTTCCCATACTGTCCATGTTTTGGGCGAATGCAATTGAGTTGAAAAAAAGTAAAAATAAAAACCTCATTATGCGTTATCGGAGTTTGTCGAGAAATCTGAAAAAGAAGACCAAAAAGATCGGAAATGTAAGATATTTAAATTCATATTTTTTTTCTCTAACTTTCTTTCTATAATTTTTTTTTATTATTTTAGGAATTTTCAAAATGAATATGATTCTTGTTTTTGTATCTCTTTTACTTACTTTCTCCGTCATAGCGGAAGAGAAACTCTCTTTCAAAACGATCTTCACTGAAATCCCCTCTTCTAGTAAGTGGGCCTTTGATAAAAGCTTTTCCAAAGAAGCGCTGCCTGCCTGGGGTGCCATCACGGGCTCGTCACTTGCCCTCTGGTACTATGATGAAAAAATCTATTCTGATTTCCAAAAGCGAGGAAGAGACTGGGGAATTGGGAATGAGGACAACACAAGTTCAGCTGTCTCTTTTGGTGGTCAAGAGCTCCTAAGACTTCCAACTGACACTGGCTCTTTT
>JACCEB011594465.1_pt1 | contig 12530 bp, 6 predicted proteins | sample 7454761 | NCBI WGS metagenome assembly JACCEB01 (sample SAMN15323454, study PRJNA562643) | freshwater metagenome | isolation source: river surface water | place: USA:Blue River Watershed | collected 2017-08-18 | reverse complement strand
GGGTTAGAAGCGGCCGTTGATGCCGAAGGTGATGGCGGTGCCGGTGAGGTTGACGGCCTGGAGCTGGTCGGGGATGCCGCGGTAGCGCGACTGGGGCTCGTTGAAGACGTTGTCGACATCGAGCGAAAGGGTGAGGGAGGGGCGGAGCTGGTAACCGATGCCGGCGGTGTTGATGGTGCGTTTGAAGCGATAGAGGTTTCGGCCGAGGCTGGCGGCGGAATAGGTCTGCAGGTAGGCGCCGGTGTAGTTGATGAGCCAGCGGGCGCTCCATGGGCCATGGCGCCAGCTGAGGCTGAGGTTGGCGGAGCGCGGGATGAAGCCGGCGACCTGACCGGTGGTGAGCTGGGTGGTCCCGCCGAAGTCGCCGCGGGTGTCGAGCAAGGTGTAGTTGGCCGCGGCGGCGAGACCGCGCAGGAAGCCGGGGAGAAACGTGAATTGCTGGGAGACGCTGAACTCCCAGCCCTCCACGTAAGCGGTGCCGGCGTTGGCGGCGGTGAGGAGCGTGAAGCCGGAGAATTCGCCGTTGTAGCCGTTGTCGAGTCCCGGGCCGACGGTGCCGCTCACGATGCCGTTGACGATGTAGTCGCTGATTTTCTTGCGGAAGAAACCGGCGCTGATGTTGCCGACGGGTTCGAAAAACCATTCCAGCGTGGCGTCCCAGTTGGTGGCGACCTGGGGCAGCAGCGAGGGGTTGCTGATGGTGAGGGTCTGCTGGGTTTCGTTGGCGGTCTCACTGGGCAGGAGGCTGGAGAGCGGGGGGCGGCCGAAGCTGGTGGACCAGCTGACGCGGGTCTTGAGGTTGGAGGTGACGTCGTGGGACAGGTGGATGCTGGGAAACGATTTGGTGTAGCCGCCGGAGCGTTCCCGCCGGGTGTCGGCGTAGTCGCGGCGGGCGGACCCGACGGGGTCGGCGGCCTGTTGGGCGGCGGTGCTGGCGCGGCGGGCGCGGACCCAGCCCCAGCTGGCGGTGCGGGTATCCTCGACCCGGATACCGCCGAGGAAGCCGGTGCGGCCGGCGCGACCCTGCGCCATGGCGTAGCCGGCGGAGGAGCGCTCGCGGACGCCGCGGGTGCCGGTGAATTGGGTCTGCTCGCGGAAATAGAGATCCTCGGACCAGAGGGCGGGAGTGACCGGCTCGCGGGCGCGGATGAAGGCGGCGGCCTCCCAGCGCGGGAGCGCGAGGCCGGTCTTGACGGCGTCGAAGGTGCGGATGCTCGGGTCGGCGGGCAGGGCGGTGAGGCCGATGTAATTCCAGCGGCGTGCGGCGCTGGTGTCGTCGGCGACGGTCTCGCGGAACTTGGCGCCGACCTTGACGGTGAACGGCACGAACGCGGCGAAGGGACGGCGGGCGTCGAGGTTGGCCTCGCTGACGGAAATGTTGTTGCCGGCGTTGGCGTTGGTGAGGCCGGCCGCGGTGGGGCGGTAGTTGGCGGGATTGGTGATGTCGTTGGCCGGAGTGACGTCGGTTTGGACGAGGCGCGGGTAGAGGTCGGACCGGGTGCGGTCGAGGATCCAGCCGACGCCGGTGATGCGGTGCACGAGCGTGGCGGATTCGCCGCCGTTGCCGGAATTGATGTGGGTGGCGCTGCGGCGGACGCCGTAATCGAGGATGAAGGAGCCGAGCGTGTGTTCGGCGCCGGCATCGAAATGCCGGAGGCGGTTCCACGTCGTGACCATGCCGGAGGTAATCTCGATGGTGGAGCCGGGGGCGGGGCGGACCTGGGTGATGCGGTCGGTGAAGCCGGGGAGAATGCCGGCGGTGGCATTGGTGCCGGTGACCGGGAGCGCGGGATTGAAGACGGCCTGGGTGGTGAAGGCGCGGAGTTCGTGGGTGCGGCGATCGGTGACGTTGGTGTCGTTGTAGATCGCGTTGGCGCGCACGCGCAGGCCGGGTGCGAGGCGGGCCTCGACCTTGAGGTTCAGGCTCCACTGCTTGCGGTTGGCGTAGAAATCCTGGGTGCGGTAATCCCAGAGATAGGCGGGGGTCGCGGTGGTGTTTTGGAAATCGCGGACGGTGGAGTAGTAGCTGACGACGTTTTCGCTGTAGAAAACATTGAGGGCGATACCGACGTTGCGTTGGCCGCCGGCGACATCGAAGACCTGCTGGTGGGCGAGGTTGGCGACGGGGTGGACGCGGTGCGCCTCGCGCATGGGAATTTGCTGGGTGAACGGCGGGGCGGTGCGGGCGATGAGGCTGTAGGTGGTGCGGCGGCGTTCGCGCAGACTGAGCGGGGAACGCGAGCGGAGGTTGATCGTGCCGCCGAGGGAGTCGGCGCCCTTGTCGGGGGTGTGGCCCTTGATGAGTTCGAGCTGATCGACGAGCGTGCCGCTGAAATTGTTGAGCATGGTGTTGCGGGCCATGCCGCCCTGGCCGGTGAGCTGGCCGCCGTCGAGGGTGACGGTGTTGAGGCCCGGGCCCATGCCGCGGATGGAGAAGCCGGTGTAGGTGCCGCCGTCGTCGGGGATGCCGGCGATGCCCGGCAGGCGGATGGCGACTTCGGCGGCGTTGAGGTTGGGCAGGTTGCCGAAGGAGTCGGTGGCGACGACGTTCTTGAGGTTTTCGGCGTTGCGCTGGGCGGTGAGGGCGGCGGCGGCGCCCTCGCGCTCGCCGGTGACCTTGAAGGCATCGAGCCGGTAGATGGCGGTGGTGAGGTCGAAATCGCGGGTCGCGGATGCGCTGGCGGCGACGGTGATCGTGGCGCGCACGGGATCCAGGCCGAGGTAAGAGACGACCACCTCGTGGGTGCCGGCCGGGAGGGCGGAGAAGGTGTAACGGCCGGTGCTGTCGGACAGCGTGGCGAGGCCGAGAGCGGGAATCTCGACGCGAGCGCCCTCGAGCAGGTTGCCGGTGGCGACGTTGGAGACGTTGCCGGTCAGGGAGGCTGCGATCGCGGTCAGCGGGGCCGCAACAAACGCGAGCAGGCAGAAGAGGTGCAGGAGGCGGCGGGTGAACGTGCCGCGCTGACGTGGGGTAACCTTCATGGATGGGGGCGACTCAAGGGATGACGCTTCGCGAAGAATGAGAAACCAAAATAATCGCCGGGGCCGCCGTCCCGCGGCGGCGACCTTGCGGCTACCGGGGCGCGGAGCCGGCGTGCTGCCGCTGGCCGTTGGATCGATTGCGGGAAAGGCCAAAGACGAACCGGGGGGCCAGTCCCGTAGGAAAATGTTTCCCGCGCGAATTCCGTCGGCTATCCGCTCGACGCTTTGCCGGGGAGTTGCGACGAAGCGCGGGTTCGATTCCCGCCCCACGCGCCGCGTGACCCCGACCAACCCCAGCGCCAGCCATTGGTATCACTCCGAAGTGCAGCCCCATTGCCCGGCGCTGCGCGCGTGGCTGCTCGTGCGTTTTCCCTCGTTGCCGGATGTGGACGACATCGTGCAGCAGACCTGCGTGCGGTTGTTGAGGGCACGCGAGGCCGGCGCGATTCGGTCGGCGCGGGCGCTGCTGTTCACGACGGCCCGAAACCTCGCGCTCGATGTAGTGCGGCGGCAGCGCATCGTGGGCTTCGAGCCGATTACGGAGGGCGACGACTTGTCCGTCATGATGGATGAACACGATGTGGTTGCCGCCGTCAGCAAGCAGCAGGAACTCGAGCTCCTCACCCTCGCCATCCAGTCGCTGCCCGCGCGCAGCCGGCAAGTCATGACCCTGCGGGCTGCCTACGGATTCACGCCGGCGCAGATCGCCGCGAAACTCGGCGTGTCCTTGAGCACGGTCGAAAAGGAAATGGCGAAGAGCATCCGCGCTTGTGCGGCATTCTTCGCCGCGCGTGACCGCCGCTGAACCCACCTGCCATGCCGCCGAATCCATTCCACGATGAGTTCCCCGATGCCGCGCGGATCGCAGAGGAAGCGGCGCTGTGGCTGGCCCGGCGCGATTGTGGACTCTCGTCCAGCGAGCAGGACGAGTATTTGCAGTGGCTCGCCGCGGACCCGCGGCACGCGGAGGCGTTGCGCCAGCATGCCGCGGCGTTCGAGCGGATGATGCAGCTCTACGAGTGGCAGCCGGGCGGGAGCGCCGCCGCCAACCCGGAGCTGTTCGCACCGACGAGTGCATCGCGGGTGCGGCGCTGGGTGTGGACCCTCGGCGCGGCTGCGGCGGTGCTGCTGGGTGGCGCGCTGCTTCTGGACCGACCGGGGGATCCGGGCGCTGGCGCGGCGCGGTCCTACGTGCGCGTGAACGAGCGGCAGGCTTTACCCGATGGCTCGGTCGTCGAGCTGAAGGACGGCAGCCGCATCCTCGTCGAGTTCACCGCCGGCGAGCGCCGTGTGCGCCTCGCGGGCGAAGCGCATTTCCAAGTCGCGAAGAATCCGACGCCGTTCGTGGTCGTCGCCGGCGGCGTGGCCGTGCGCGCGGTCGGCACGGCCTTCAACACGCGGATCGATACCGATGCCGTGGAGGTGGTGGTCACCGAGGGGCGCGTCGCCGTCGCGAAGTTGAATCCCGAAAACGGGAACCCGCCGCCCGTCACGCCGCCAACCGCGTCGCCGGTTGCCGATTGGGCTGAAGTCGGTGCCGGGCAACGCGGGATCGTCTCGCTCACGGCCGAGGCTGCGCCGCGGATCAGCGATCTTACTCCGGTCCAGACGAAGCACCTGCTCGAGTGGAAGGCGCCGCGCCTGCAGTTTGCCGAGACGCCGCTCGCCGTCGCGGTCAAGGAGTTCAACCGGCGCAATGCCGTGCGGCTCGTGGTCGCCGACCGCGATCTCGGCACCGTGCCGATCGGCGGCACGTTCCGCGCCGACAACCCCGAGGGGTTCGCGCGCGTGCTCGAGTTGACACTCGAGCTCAAGGCCACGCGGCGCGGCGACCACGAGATCGTGCTTTCGCGTTAGGCGCATCGGTCTGCCATGCCGCACCGGCCGAGATTGGAACGAAGTCGGGACCGGTCTCCGGTTCCGGTGGCGCCGAGGATTTTTCCTTACGGGTTTGTGCCGGCGGTTCGTCTCCGTGGTAGGACCTGCCTTGCACCCCCTCTTCGTTCACCACCGCGCTGCCCGGCGATTCTCCGTGACGTCCCACGGACTCGTTCCCTCGTCGGCAGTATTTCCCGCTGATGAACCTCGCCGCATCATCGCCGCGCGGATTCCTGCGGGCGTTTCGGTTGATCGCCTTCGTGATCGCACTCGTCGTGGCGGCCTTTGCGGCCGACGAGCCGCGGCAGCGCTTCGATCTGCCCGCGGGCGACGCGGCTGCGACACTCCGCCGGTTCGCCGAGATATCGGGGCGCGAGATTCTCTACGCGGCGGATGCGGTGCGCGGTGTAACGACCGCGGCGGTGCACGGCGAATTTTCCCCCGGCGAGGCCCTACAGCGTATGCTCGCGGGCACCGAAATCTACGCGATCGCCGATGCGGCGATCGCGGTGCGCCGGAGATCGCCGGCGTCCGTGGTCCGCACGCCGGTCCCTGAAGTCCAGCAACCCGTCTCCGAACCCACCCCCGCCATGAAACCTCGCACGCTCTTTTCGACCCTCGGCGCCTGGCTCGGCTTCGCGCTGGTCCAAGCCACCGCTGCCGATGGCACTTCGCTGCCGACGGCCACGATTCGCGGCCGCGTCTTCAGTCCCGAGTCAGGCCGTTATCTTGGCAATGCGCGCGTGGTCGTCACGCCTGGCAATCGCGAGTCCCTTTCTGACGCATTCGGCGCGTTCACCGTCACGAGTGTCCCGGTCGGCGCCGTCAAGGTGACCGCGAGTTACACGGGATATCCCGTCGCGACGAAATCCGTGGTGGTCGCCGCCGGCGATTCCACGGAGGTCAACTTCAGCCTCGGCGCAAAGGAGGGCGCGGCCGACGAACTGGTCACGCTCTCGGCCTTCAATGTCGCGGCGAGCCGGCAGATGGACGCTGCCGTGGTGTCGCTCAACGAGCAGCGCGTGGCGCAGAACATAAAGACCGTCGTCTCCGCCGATTCCTTCGGCGACATCTCGGACGGCAACGTCGGCGAGTTCGTGAAGTTTATCCCCGGGATCACGCTCGGCTTCACGGGTGGTCAGGCGAGCTCGATCTCGATCGGCGGCCTGCCGCCGGCCTCGACGCCGATCATGATCGATGGCAACCGCATCGCGAGCGCGGCGGGCGAGACACGCGCGATCCAGCTCGATCAGATTTCGCTCAACAACATGGCGCGCGTCGAAGTCGAGCGAACGCCGAACGCGGACTCGCCGGCCGACGCCATCGGCGGCTCGGTCAATCTCGTCGCCAAGAGCGCCTTCGAGCGCCGGAAGGCGAGCTACACGGTCAAGGCCTACACGCAGTTCCGCGACCGCGCGTTCACCGAGAGCACCTACCGGATGAAGCCAAGCTTCGAGCTGGGCGCGATCATCCCCGTTTCGAGCCGCTTCGGCTTCGCGATCAATGGCACGAGTTCGCTCACCGACTCGGCCCAATACATTTCCAACCAAGCGTGGGTGCCGACGACGCTGGCGGCCTCGGCCACGCTGCCGGCGACGACTTTTGCGCAACCCTACCTCGCGCGCTACCAGTTCGGCGACGCGCCGAAGACCGTCACGCGCCAGTCCCTCGGTTTCTCGGCCGACTACCGGCTTTCGGATCGCGATGTGCTTTCGGCGGGCCTGCAGTATGGCTATTTCTTCGAGAACCTCGACGGCGTGCCGCGTGACCAAGTGATTATTGCCGCCAACCGCGTGACCGCGTTTGGCCCCAGCTTCACCCAGGGCGCCGAGGGGGCGGGCACGCTCCAATTGTCCTACTCGACGCGCGCAATCCAAGGCACCACGGCCATGCCCTCCGCGCGCTGGCGACACACCGGACCGGTTTGGAAAATGGAGGCCAACGCCGCCTTCTCACGATCGAGCTATCACGATCGCAGCCGGTCCAAGGGTTTTTTCGGACCGCTCTCCGCCTTTGTGCGCAACGTGACGGTCCGCTTCGATGACCCGTCGTATCTGCGGCCAGGAAAGTTCACGATCACCGATGCGCGGGGGGCAGTCGTCGATCCGGCGGACATCGCCAACTATCGTCTCGAGTCGGGCGGCTCGAACGAAGTCGATCGCGTCGACATTGTCCGCAGCCTCGGTGTCTACGCGCAGCGCGACCTCGAGCTGCGGGTGCCCGTCCGCGTGAAGGCGGGCGTGGATTTTCGCAGCCAGAACCGGGAAATCCGCACGCCCACGACGGCCTTCACTTTTGTGGGCGCCGACGGGATTGTCGGCACGGCGGACGACAGTGTGGCGCCGTGGATTGACCGGTCGTATCTCGACCGCAGCGAACCGTGGGGCCTGCCGCGACGCGCGGGGTTCAGTTCGCGCGAGATATTCAAGACTTTCCTGCAGCGTCCGGAGTATTTCCGCACCACCGAGACCGACCTCGTGAACGCCTACCGGTCGGAAGTGACGAACTCGAAGAACCTGAGCGAGAGCATCCTTGCGCCCTACGCGCGGTTCGATCTGCGCCACCTTCTGGACAATCGCCTGAAGGTGACCGCCGGCGTGCGGTGGGAGCGCACGGAAAACAGCGGCGTCGGCCCGTTGATCAACCCGGGCCTGATCTACCAGCGCGACGCGAGCGGCAACATAGTGCGCAACGCCGCGGGCGCGCCGGTTGCGATCGCGCCCCTCGCGACCCTCGCCGGCACGCGCCTCGCCTACGTCGAGCGCGGGGCAAAGAGCGACCGCGAGTATGGCCAGTTCTTCCCCAGCGCCAACGCGACCTACCAAGCGACGTCCAACCTGATCGCGCGCCTGGCCTTCTCCCGGTCGATCTCCCGCCCGGACTTCAACACGATTTTGCCCTCGATCAGCATTCCCGATCCTACGTTGACGACCGCGCGGACGATCACCCTCTCCAATCCGACCCTGAAGCCTTGGCTGGCGAACAGCTACAGTGCCTCCCTCGAATATTACTTCGGCGAGCACGCGGCTGGTCTGCTTTCCGCGCGCGCATACCGCCGCGACATCTCGGATTTCTGGGGCGCGATCACGCAGCCGGTCTCCGACGAGTTGCTGGCGACCTACGGCCTCGATCCCAACGTCTACGGTGCCGCCCAGGGTTTCCTCGCCAGCACCCGCCGGAATGTGGGGAGCGCGCGCATCTCGGGCCTCGAGTTCGACTACCGGCAGTCGCTGACCTTCCTGCCGACATGGGGCAAGGGCCTCGCAGTCTTCGGCAACATCACGATGCAGCACATGCAGGGCGCGACGACGGCGGACTTCACGAACTTCGTGCAGAAGACGATCAATTACGGCCTCAGCTACACGCACGCGCGGTTCACCGGCCGGGTCAGCGCGAACGAGCGCGGCCAAGAACGTCGCGCGCTCTTCAGTGGCGCGGGCGCGGAGCCCGGCACCTACAGCTATCTCGCGCCGTGGCGGAAAGTGGACGTGGCGTTCGAATACCAAGTGACGCGTGCGATCACCCTCTACGCCTCGGTGCGCAACATCTTCAACACGCCGGAGGATCAACTTCGCTATGGCCCGAACACCCCGGGCTATGCGCGGCTGCAAATTCGCACCGACTACCGTCCGTTCTGCGGCTTCGGGCTGAAGGGCGCGTTTTGATCGGCGGTCAAATCCCTACTCTTCGACCATGATCGACACGAAGGCTGGTTTGGTTTGGCGCCCGTTCCGCCTGCGCGCCGCGCGGTGCGCGGTGGTGGCGCTCGCGTTGGCTGGATTTGCGTTCGCGGCCGAGCGCCCGGATCGGCCCGCGATCGACCGTGCGCACGCGGAGATTTGGCGCCGCTTCATCGGCGTCCACGGGCACCTGCTCGATTACACCGGGCTCGACGGCTCCGTGCATCTGCCCACGCCGGAAGAGTGCCGACAGGACAAACCCAACGCGCTCGGTTGGGCGACTCCGATCGAGAACGGAGCGTTTCTCGGCGGGCTCTACCTCGACGCGCTGTGCAACCGCTGGCGCGTCACCGGGGAGGCTGCGACCGCCGAGCGCGCGGGGAAACTCGCCGCAGGGTTGTTGCTGCTCGGCGAAATTGGCGGCACGCCGGGCTTCGTGGCGCGCGGCGTGGCGAACGACGGCCGCACCCATTACGTCGCCAGCTCAAGCGACCAGACCTACCCGTGGATTTACGGGCTGTGGCGCTACGCGAACAGCGGGCTCCCGGATGCGGCGGAGCGGGCCAGAGTAAACGGGACCCTCCGGCGCGTCATTGAGGGCCTGGAGCGTCGGACGTGGGAGATGCCGATCGACCGCGCGGACTTCGGGCACTTCGGGCATTGGTCGGGCGGCTTCGCGGGAACAAAGGGCATTCTGGTGGGCGCGGAGCCGGACTTCGACGCCGCGGCCCGGCTGCTGTTCGTGCACCGCGTCATGCATCAGATAACCGGTGACGAAAGCTGGCGGGAGAAATACCGCGTGCGACTCCATGAGCGACCCGCGGGCAGCGAGTTGACCCGGCTTGAGATCTGCGCCCGCGGCGTGGACTACGTGCAACCGGGTCAGCCTCCGCAGTTCCCGGCGCGGCCGCGGCTGTGGACCTCCGCAAGTTCGCAGGCGGGACTGCGGGCGCTCTGGGAGTGGGAGGACGATCCGAGGGTGCGCGACTCGTTTCGCCGCGGCTTGGACGGCAACGCCGCGCGCGCAGCCCGTTCTGTCGCGGGTGGCCTGAATTACGACAACAACAACACCCTCGCGTTCGACGTGGACTGGCGCCAGCTGAACGTGCTCTGGGAGCCGCAAAGAATCATTGGCGACGCCGTCACGCTCGGCCGCCGGCAAAAGGGCGAAGGCGGACTCTGGGGCAAGATTTCCCCGCGCTTCGACGCCGAGTCGATTCAGATGCGCGACCCGTTGTTTGCCGCCTGGGTGTTCGCGCTCGCGAATCGGGCGGGAGACTTTCCTGGAGAACTCGGCTCCGTCCGCCGATTGCTTACTCACTATCGCTGGGATCGGCTGCACACGGGTTTCTTCTTCATGGCCGAATGCGTCTACTGGCAACTCGCGGCGGACGAGCTCCGCGGCGCGGATCGAGGCTGAAAACCATGACCGCGCTCCGAGCTCATTCCACGTGGCTTCGTGTCGCGGTGCTGGCCCTGACTATGGGCGCCGCCGTGTCCGGCGCCGAAACCGCGCCCGGTTTCGACGCGCGCGCCACCGCCGAGGCGGTCGAGCGCGCGCATCGCGAGATGTGGCGGCGCTTCATCGCGGCCGACGGCACCGTGCTGGATTTCGCCGACCTGAACGGGGCGGTCTCGCTGCCCACCGCGGAGGAGTGCCGCGATATGAAGCCGAGCGCTATGGGGTGGTGGACGCCCATCGAGAACGGCGGGTTCTTCGGCGGCTTGTATCTGGACGCGCTGTGCAATCGGTGGCGCGCGACGCGTGCGGAGGCCGATGCGGCGCGGGCCCGGCAGATCGCGGCGGGCTTGCTGAAACTCGCAGCTACCCGAGGACCGCCGGGCTTCGTGGCGCGTGGCTTCGCCAGCGACGGGGTGTCGCACTATCCGGCGAGTTCGAGCGACCAGACCTTCCCCTGGTTCTACGGGCTTTATCGTTATGCCACGAGCGGCCTGCCCGCCGAGGACGAGCGGGCACGTGTGGTCGCGGTGCTCGAAGGCGTGGCGCTGGGTCTCCAGGCCAACGGCTGGAGGATGCCGATTGCGGCGCGCGATTTCGGGCACTTTGGCCAGTGGGCCACGGGATTCATCGGGCAGGGCACGCTCACGGGAGCGGAACCTCAGTTCGATGCGACAACGCGTTTTCTCTTCGTGCTGCGCGCGCTCGCGGAGCTGACCGGGCGCGGCTACTGGCTGGACCGCTACGAGGAGGCGCTGGCCGGAAAGCCGGAAGCGAGCGAGCGCACACGGCTCGAAATCTCCGCCGGCGGCGTGGCCTATGTGGCGCCGGGCGAGCCGCCGCGGTATCCGGAAAGCCCCAACCTCTGGACCTCGGCGGCTTCGCAGGCGGCGCTGCGGGCGCTGTGGGAGATGGAGCGTCGGCCGGAGGTCCGCGCCCGATTCCGCGCCGGACTCGACACCAACGCGCGCAGTGCGGCGCGTTTCATCGCCGGGCACCGGACCTACGACAACGCCAATGGGGAGATCTTCGATGTCGACTGGAGAAAACTCAACGCGAGCTGGCGCCCGCAGGCGAATATCGCCGAGGCGGTGAAGCTCGCGTCGGCCGAGTATCGCGTCTGGAAGACTATCTCACCGCGCAAAGTCACGGAGTCGGAGAAAATGCGCGACCCGCTGTTTGCCGCCTGGGTGGTGGTGCTGGCCGGCAATGACGAGATCACGCAGGCGGCGGCCCGAGAAGTGCACGCCGCGCTGACACATTTCCGGTGGGAGCGCCTCTACACATCGTTTTTTTTCATGGCGGAGTGTGTGTATTGGCAACTCGGCCCGCGGTGACGGGGCCCGGCGTTGAATGTAGCGGATGTCGGCGACTTGAATACCGCCGCACGTTTTCCAGAACCGTCCGTTTATTCCGAAGGCGAGCGTTGCCCGGGGCCAGTGACGTATTCGGTGTTGTCGGCAACGCCGCGGCAGCACTTCTGCGGGGGCGTTGAAAGGTTTTTCGATGTCGAGGGCCACGTCGAGCTGGGGGTGAAGCGCGAGGGCGGGCGGGGAAAGGTGGAAGGCGGAAGGCGAAAGGCGAAAGGTGGAAGGGGGAAGGGCGGGGGCCTTTGGCTTTCGGGCTGCAACGAGCGAGGCGTTCGTCTCCCGCTGGGCGCGGGAGACGAAGGAGCGGGGTGGGGGCACCCCGCCCACAGGATGCAGCGGATCAGGGCAGGGTCTTCAGTTGGACGTCCTTGAACTGAACGGTCATCGGGGGGCCGGTGTGCAGTTGGAAGGCGATCACGCCGTCCTTGGCGCCGAGGGTGGGGTCGGTGTCGGTGACGTCGGCGGTGAGCTTGCCGTTGAGGAAGTGCTGCAGGTGGTTGCCCTTGGCGATGACGACGAATTCGTTCCACTCGCCGAGCTTGTAGGCGGCGAGGATCTCGGCGGGCGGCGTGGCGCCGGGGAGTTTCTCGACGGCGGTCTGCTTGCGCTTGCCGTCCTTCTTCTTGGCGTCGGCGACCGTGGTGGTCTCGCCGATCTTCACCTTCTCGCCCGGGCCCATGACGATGCCGCGGCCCTTTTCCTCGTAGAGCATGCCGGCGTATTTGCCGGTGGAGTCGATGTCGGCCTGGTAGCCGCCGACGGAGAACGTGGCGGCGTCGAGAACCTTGCTGCGATACTGGATTCCGGAGTTGGCCTGGTTCCGGTCGTTGTTGGGCGTGAGCTTGAACTTCACGCGCAGCTCGAAGTTGGCGGGCTTGGCGCCCTGATAGACGAGGAAGGTGTTGGCCTTGAGCGCGGGGGCGGACTCGGCGGTGGTCTGGCCGGTGAGAGCGCCGTCCTTGACGGACCAATACTGGCTCAGGCCGGACCAGCCGTTGAGGGATTTGCCGTCGAAGATGGACTTGAAGCCGGAGTCGGCGGCGAGGGCGGCGCTGGTGAGCGCGGTCACTGCGAGGGGGAGGAGGTGGCGGAGTTTCATGGAGGAAAGGTTGGGGAAAGGCGAAAGGGGGAAGTCGAAAGGCGGAAGGCGGAAGGCGAAAG
>JACCEB011400725.1_pt1 | contig 12530 bp, 9 predicted proteins | sample 7454761 | NCBI WGS metagenome assembly JACCEB01 (sample SAMN15323454, study PRJNA562643) | freshwater metagenome | isolation source: river surface water | place: USA:Blue River Watershed | collected 2017-08-18 | reverse complement strand
TCTATAGAGATCGCGCACGGGCATCAGAGCATTTGGGTTTGACTAAGTCGATGCTTGATAACTGCCAAAAAGAACAAGAGTATGTAGATCCAGGTAACAGAGATCAATTTTTTGATGCGCAAATGAGCTGCATTCAGGCTGAATTTTTTGACGGAAACATGCAGGGTGCAATTAGTAGAGTCAATAGAGCATTGTCTTCTGTTCAAGCTAGGCAATCAAATGGTTGGCAATTAACTTTTCAATTGTTATTGGTAAATGCTAATCGTCAAATTGGAGATCTTGAGGCTGCCGAAATTGCTATTCGTGAAGTAGATAGCATTATGACTGTTTTGAAAAGATCAAACGCTTGGTCTGAGTGGGGTAGCAATTGGACCTACCAATCAGAGCGTGCTCGGGGGGAATATTACCTCGCTGCTGGTAAACCAGTGGCAGCAGAATTAAGTTTTGTGCGTGGTTTGAGTGCGATCGACAAGAGAGTTGAGGCTTTTGAGGCTGGTTTGTATAAAGACTCAACACGTCGCGTGCATAGTCGACAAGCAGTCTACTTTAATAAAGCAATTATTCTTAACCGATTAGCCAATTCCTTATTTGCGCAAAGAAAGCTTACCGAGGCTGAGTATTACTATCGATTAGCTTTAAAAACATTCCTGATGGTTGGTAGTAGAAATAGCGTGGCTGTTGCAGGAGTTTTAAATGGTTTGTCGCACGCAGTTGCGGAACAGGGGCGTATAGAAGAGTCTCTATTGTTGTCTAAGTATGCTCTGAATAGCAGCATTGAATCAGGCGTTTCTGAGTCTTCAACCAATATGATTTATGGTCGTCGATCTCATGCTGCTGCTCTAGTCAATAACGAAAAGTTTGCAGAGGCAGCTCAGCAATTTAATTTAATCAGGGTGGCTGTAGCTAAAGATGATTTTATGAAAGAGCGCTTTAAGCGCTTAAATGACTTGGATGAAGTGGTCGCTTTAATTTTTAGCAAGCAGGCCAGTCAGGCTGAGGAAATTGCTAAAGACATGTACGAGAGAAATTTAAAGTTAAATGGCGCTAAGCATCCCCGTACAGCCTGGACTCAAGCTTTTTACGCCATGAGTTTGGAAGAGCAAGGAAGATCAAAAGAGGCAAAAGAGCATTTTGCTAAAGCGATGCCCGTGCTGATTGATCAAACTCGTAATGATGCAGAGAATCAAACTATTAGCTTGAAATTTCAAAAGCGTTTCTCAATCTTAGTTGAGTCATATATTGGTGTTTTATTTGCGGAAGCCAAGCAAAACCCTCAACAAGAGAAACAGTTAATTGCCCAAGCCTTCCAGTTAGCTGATATGGCTAGAGGAAGCTCTGTTCAAAGAGCGCTCACACAGAGTACGGCTCGATCAACTATCAAAGACCCAGTCTTAGAGAAATTGGCCCGAAAAGAGCAAGATTTGCAAAGAAGAGCGAATTCATTGAATGAGTTATTGGTTGCTTTATCTTCTGCGCCGCCTGAAAGGCAGCTGCCAGCCGTGCAAGCAAAAATGAAAGCTGATATCGAAGCAATTAAAGCTGAAAGAAATTCAGTTAAAAAAGATATTGAAAATAAATATCCAGAATATTTTGATTTGGTAGAGCCTAAGCCAATTACTGTAGACAGGACAGCCAAAATACTAAAACCAACAGAGGTGCTTGTAACTTGGTATTTTGGAGATAGAAAAAGTTATGTGTGGGCGATTCACAGCAATGGTTTAAGTAGTTTTTCTAGCATTCCTGTGGCTAAGAAAGATGTCAGCAAGGATGTTGAGCGCTTGCGAAAAGCTTTGGATCCTGGGGTGGCGAGCGTTGAAGAAATTCCAGCATTTGATGTGGCGCTGTCATACAAGTTATATACCCAATTAATTAAACCTGTTGAATCTAGTTTGATTGGTAAGGATCTTCTAATTTCAATACCACATGCATCTTTGGGTCAGTTGCCAATTGCAACCTTATTGACTGACTCAATTAAGCAGCCTGCTAAAGGAGCTAAGGCATTTACTGGTTATCAAAACGCGCCTTGGCTCATGAGAAAGATCGCCATCTCACAGTTGCCATCTGTGAATGCATTAGCTGCTTTGCGGGGCATGCCTAGGTCTAGTAATAGTGAACAATCATTTATTGCTTTTGCGGACCCATACTTCAGTAAGGCGCAGGCAAAAGCCTCTGGTGTATCTACGGGTACTCAGCTAGCAACGAGAGGAATTCCTTTAAGGTTAAGAAATGCTCCTAAGACATCTAATGTCAGTTCGGCAGAGTTAGCGTTGTTACCCGGTTTGCCGGATACAAGTGTTGAAGTGTCTGAAATTGGGAAAGTACTAAATGCCAAAGAAGGAGACATCTTTCTTCATGAAAAAGCCAGTGTTGCACAAGTTTTGCAAACCGACTTTTCTAAAAAATCAATTGTTATGTTTTCAACTCATGGTTTAGTGCCTGGTGAATTAGATGGTTTGCTTCAGCCTGCACTTGCTTTGTCATCTCCTGAGGTAACTGGTGAGAAGGAGGGGGATGGTTTATTAACTATGGATAAAATTCTGGAGCTAAAACTAAATGCAGATTGGGTTGTGCTATCAGCCTGTAATACAGCCTCAGGTGATGGTAACGCTGAAGCTGTCTCTGGTTTGGGTAGGGCATTTTTCTATGCAGGCGCTAAAGCTCTTTTAGTTTCGAATTGGCCAGTTGATACTGTGGCTTCTAGACAATTAATGATAGATTTATTTAAAAAGCAAAGCTCATCAGAAAAAATGACTAAGCCTGAGTCACTAAGACAAGCTATGCTAAGTTTGGCAGACTCTGGCGGAGTTAGAGACACCAAAACGAATGCGCTGAGTTATTCTTATGCACATCCATTGTTTTGGGCTCCTTTTGTGGTGGTGGGTGATTAATTAAAGGTTGATACTATGAAAAAAATAAGACTAATCTTGGCTCTTGGAGTGGTAAGCGTTTCTTTGGGTCTATCAGGTCTAACTGATGCCAAGCCATTAATTACTGCCAAAGAGGCTCAACTTCCTGCACCTACTGGCGAGCTAAAAACCAGGGGAATATCTCGTGGACCAGCTATTAAAGTGGTATCTCCTGATGTTGGGTCTGGTCAAATTAATTCACCTTTTGATTTAAAAGTCCAGTTTGAGGCACGAGGCGGAAATAAGATTGATCCAAAATCTGTCAAAGTGACCTACTTAAAGTCACCCAATGTCGATTTAACAGATCGATTAAAGCCGACTATTTCGGAGTCTGGCATTAATTTCGAAAAAGCTGAAGTTCCTGAAGGTGAGCATGCAGTCAGAATCACTGTGAAGGATGTCGAAGGTCGTGAATCTCATTCAATCATTAATTTAGTGATTAAGAAATAATGAAGTGCCCATATTGTCTCAGTGATATTGATGAGCAGGCTCACGTTTGCAAGGTTTGCACCAAAGATTTATATCTATTCAAACCCATGATGCAAAAAATTTCCGACCTTGAGCGGAAATTAGGTGACCTAAAAAATCAAGAAGTTTTGGAAGCGCGCATTCTCGAGTTAGAAGATTATGTGCAAGAACTGCAACATGAAAAAGAGGTTGAGGGTGAAGGATTCTTTACGCGCCTTGGGTTGATTGGGCAAACCTTGTTTGTACCATTGATTATTCTGTTGGTGGCGCACGCATTAATTACGGTTGTATATGACTTCAATCTGATTTACTTACGTGTTATCTCAATCTTGGTGCCTTTACCTTTTGCCTATATCTTGTTTCAAAACAAGAAACGTGAGGTATTGCCTTGGTTCATCGGAACAATGCTTTTGGCGGGATCTGCAGTGATAGGTATGAGTGCCATTACAGCTTATGTTGATCACACACCAGTGATGCCTCAGAGTTCTATTGAGTGGAAAGAGTTTTTAGAGTATTCGGCAAGTATTTCATTTAGTTTCTTAACTGGTATGTTGTTTGGGTCGATTGCCTTTATGAGGCGCATGAGAAAGAAACGTGCTCAAACTACTAATGTGTGGGTTCAGGCGATTGTGGGTGGTCTGGGGGACGGTAGGTTATCTCCCGATACATTACAAAAAGTCATGCAAAAGGTTAATGAGTTTGGTGGTACAGCCGTTGCCTTAGGAACTACTGCGATATCTATATATACAGGTCTTAAAGGGGTTCTAGGAAGTTAATGCAGCAAGAACTCAGATCCCAAGCGCTTTTACTCTTAAGTATCAGAGATCCACGTGCCAAATGTTTGGCGGTAGCTCATCTGCGCGAAGAGTACCTGGCAGGCAATCTCAGGCTTAATACTGAATCCTTGTTATCTGATCAAGATATAGATATTCCAGGTCGTCCTGAAGCGCCCATATTGGTGAACCCTGGTTTGGTGAAGCGTCGTTCGATGGTCACTGCAGAAGGGCGTGCGGTATTAATACATGCCTTGGCTCACATTGAGTTCAACGCGATTAATTTGGCTTTGGATGCGGTGTGGCGTTTTGCAGGGATGCCCAAAGAATATTATGAAGATTGGTTAAGGGTAGCCGCAGAAGAGGCTTATCACTTTGAGTTGCTGAACCAACATCTTCAATCTCAAGGTTTTAAGTATGGCGACTTCCCGGCGCACAACAGCCTTTGGGAGATGGTGAGTAAAACTACTGACTCGATCTTAGCCAGAATGGCGTTGGTGCCACGCACCATGGAGTCACGAGGTCTTGATGCTTTGCCACCGATTCAGGAGAAATTGGCGCAAGCCAACGATCATGAAGCCGTTAAGCTACTGCAGATTATTCTTAACGATGAAGTTGGGCATGTAGAAATTGGTAATCGTTGGTTTAACTACATGTGTCAAAAAGACCAGTTAGATCCTATCCAGGCTTATGCTGATTTGGTTGAAAAATACGAGGCTCCTAAACTCAGAGGCCCATTCAACTATCAAGCGCGCAAAGCTGCTGGCTTTACTGAGGCAGAGCTAGCTGCCTTAGATATTCGTGAGTAATTAAATATTCGGAATATTTCCGCCGTCCACTCGTACGACTGAACCAGTGATGTAAGAGGCAGCTTGGCTTGCCAAGAATGCTGCGACCTGACCGTATTCCTCGGGGCGACCCATGCGACCCATTGGGATGGTTTTAAGGCTATCCAATTCCACTTCTTCAAGGTTTTTGTTTTCTCGCTGTGCGCGAGCTGAATCTAAAAACTTAATTCTGTCTGTTGCTATACGCCCGGGAACTATCACATTAGCTGTGATACCAAAGGGAGCTAATTCTCTTGAGAGGGTTTTTGACCAAGCGTGTAGGGATGCTCGCAAAGTATTTGAAATGGCCAGGTTAGGAATGGGGGTGATGGCGCCTGATGAAGTGCTGGTAATGATTAGACCCCATCCGCGTTCCTTCATGCCACCAATTGCACGATCTGTGATGGCAATCACTGATAGAACCATCTCCTGAAATTTCTCTGCCCATAAGGCGGCAGATTGATTGGCTGCTGTGGTTGGAGGAGGGCCGCCGGTGTTGTTAACCAAAATGTCCACAGGACCTAGTTCTTTCTCAACTTGGCCGAAGTTCTGATCAATGATTCCTAGATTAGCCAAATCCCAGCTAATACAAAAAGTCTTGCCACCAGCAGCATGTATGAGTTGGGAGGTCTCTTCTAATTTGGTGATATTTCTGCCAGCTAAAGCCACTTTCACGCCTTCTTTAGCCAAAGCTATTGCCATGGCTTGACCTAGACCACTGCCGGCGCCAAACACCAAGGCGGTCTTATTTTTAATGCCTAAATCCATGTTGATCTCCGTGAACCCAGAAGGCTATTTTATTGTCTAGAGGTGTTAGCTCCAATGTTGATTCGATTATATTCTTGATATATTGCTTGAGTTTTCACATTCTTGTAAGACAATGGGGTATGACTAAAAAAAGCACTAAAGGGACCTTGGCCCTATCTGAAGCTAAAGCCCGTAAATTGCCAGAAAAGCAGGGGACAGTTCAAGGCCATCGCGATGGTTTTGGTTTTGTGATTCCGGATGATGGTGGAGAAGACATTTTCTTAAATGAACGCGAGATGTCGCGTGTCATGCATCACGATAAAGTGATTGTTAAAGTTTCAGGCGTCGATCGTCGTGGTCGACCCGAAGGTCAAATCAGTGAAGTGATTTTGCATGCCAATCAATTTGTGATTGGTCGTTTGCTCAATGAGAACGGCGTTCTTATTTGTGCTCCTGAAGATAAGCGGATTGGCCATGACATCTTGATACCTCCCAAGGGGCAAGGTAATGCCAAGTTGGGGCAAGTTGTTTCTGTGGAAATCATTGATTACCCAGATAGTTATCGTCAAGCGGTTGGTCGAGTAGTCGAAGTGTTGGGTGAAATCGATGACCCAGGCATGGAAATTGAGATTGCTGTGCGCAAATATGGCGTACCTCATTTATTTTCTGCAGCAGCCAGTAAAGAAGCTGATGCCTTGCCCAATGAAATTCGTGAGGAAGATCTAGAGGGTCGCATTGACTTGCGCGACATCCCATTGGTCACGATTGACGGTGAGGATGCTAGAGACTTTGATGATGCGGTCTATTGTGAGCCAGTTGCTTGGGGTAAATCAAAAGCATGGCGCCTGATTGTGGCGATTGCCGACGTATCTCACTACGTTAAGCCAGGGCATCCATTGGATTCTGATGCGATCTCTAGAGCTACATCTGTGTATTTCCCGCGCAGGGTGATACCGATGTTGCCTGAAAAAATCTCTAATGGTTTGTGTTCTTTAAAGCCAGAAGTGGATCGTTTATGCATGGTGTGTGATGCTGTGATTGATATGGATGGTGAAGTGCAGGCCTACCAGTTCTATCCAGCTGTGATGCATTCAGCACAACGCTTTACCTACAACACTGTGTGGGAAATACTCAGCAACAGCAATGGTCCTGAGGCAGCAAGATTCAAACACCTCAAGAAAAATCTAGATCGCCTGTATAGCCTTTATAAAGTTTTAAGGGCGGCTAGAGATAAGCGTGGGGCGATTGACTTTGAAACCACGGAAACGCAAATCATCAGTAATGCGCTAGGTAAGATTGAGCGCATTGAACCAAGAGTACGTAATGAAGCGCATCGTGTGATTGAAGAATGTATGTTGGCGGCCAACGTCTGTGCAGCAGATTTCTTAGATAAGAACGGCCACGCTTCTTTATTCCGAGTCCATGCTGAGCCATCTGTTGAAAAATTAATGACTCTGAAGCAAGTTTTAAGAACTGCAGGACTCAATTTAGGGGGCTCTGAAAAGCCAAGACCTAAAGATTTTGCTAAATTGATTGAAGAGATCAAGCCAAGACCTGATGCAAGTATGTTGCAATCAGTTGTCTTAAGGTCTATGCAGCAGGCGGTTTATCAGCCGGATAACTATGGACACTTTGGTTTAGCTTATCCAGCATATGCACATTTCACAAGCCCGATTCGTCGCTATCCAGACTTGTTGGTGCATCGTGCTATCAAAGCTATTTTGGCGAAGAAAACATATTCACCTAACATCCCTGCAGATGTGGTCTTGAACTTAGCGATGCCTAAGAGTGGCCCTGGTCGTGTGAATGCTGCTAATGCCAAAAAATCTCATGAAGAGGCTAAGGCGAAGCCAGCTGCCAAAACAGCGCGCGGTGCTAAAGCCAAGCAAGAGGCATCCACCGCAATGGCTGCTTGGGCGCAATTGGGAGTTCACTGCTCATCTAATGAACGTCGCGCAGACGAGGCATCTAGAGATGTGGAAGCTTGGTTGAAGTGTTACTACATGCGTGATCACTTGGGCCAAGAGTATTCAGGCACGATCACGGGCGTTGCCACTTTTGGTTTATTTGTTCAGCTTGAAAGCCTCTTTGTTGAGGGCATGATTCATATCAGTGAGCTAGGTGGTGATTACTACCAATATGACGAGGCAAGACAAGAGTTACGTGGAGAAAGAACCGGTATTCGTTATCGCTTGACTGATCGAGTTCATGTCTTGGTTAGCCGAGTTGATTTGGATGCTAGACGTATTGAATTTAGTCTTGTGAAGCCTAATGGCGACAGAAATGGTGTTGCAGGCATTGGTGTGAGTGATCGTTTTTCTCCGATGGAAAATGGTCGTTCGAATAAGCCCAATAGGGGTGCTAGTGCTAAAAAATCCTCAGGAAGAGCACGTTCAAGCTCATCTGGCATGGCAACGGGAGGCTCAAGGGCCTCTCAGGGTAGTGGGGTATTATCTGCCCCTAGTAAATCAGCTTCGGGCAGAGGGGCGAAGAAAACAGCCGCTGCCAAAGCTGGCAAGAAACCCAAAAAATCGAGTAATGCCAAATCAAAAGGGCATGAATTGAGTATTCGTAAAGGCCGTCGTTAATGTCAGATAGAGATCAAGATTTTCGATCTAAAAAAGAGCAGTCATCAAAGCAACAGGGTGGTGATGGTAAACAAATGTTGTTGGGCTTTCATGCGGTCATTGCTAGATTGCGTCAAGATCCTGAGTCCTTAAGAACAGTCTACGTGGACCCTGCAAGGCGCGATCGCCGCATGCAAGACTTTATTAAAACGGCAGAGCCAATTCTGGGTCGTAGACTTCATCAAGCTGATACAGAGCGTTTGAGAACTTTGGCGGGTAACGATCGTCATCAAGGGGTTGTGGCTTTTGCAGACAGTATTTCTAAAGTACAGACGCTTGATGAGTTATTAGATGCTTTAACTGGTCCAGCACTTTTATTGATTCTGGATGGTGTGACAGATCCGCATAATTTGGGAGCATGTTTGCGTGTGGCTGATGGCGCTGGTGTGGATGCGGTGATTGTGCCTAAAGATCGTTCTGCTCATTTGAATGCAACCGTGAGCAAAGTGGCTAGTGGTGCTGCTGAAACCATGCCTTTGATCGCGGTAACCAATCTAGCGAGAACTATGCGTGAACTGCAAGAAGCGGGTGTGTGGCTGATTGGTACAGATGATCAGACTGAGAAGACACTTTACGATGTTGACTTCACAGGACCCGTTGCTTTGGTGATGGGCGCTGAAGGTGAAGGTATGAGACGTCTCACTCGTGAGACGTGCGATGAACTGGTCAAAATCCCCATGCTAGGTGGGGTAGAAAGCCTGAACGTATCAGTGGCCAGTGGTGTGAGTCTTTATGAGGCGAGAAGGCAAAGGATTGCCAAGCAAACCAAAGCTGGCTAATTAAGCCAGCAATAGTTTTTCTAGTTTCTCGATATCGGCACAGAAAAGACGAATACCTTCTGAGAGCTTTTCTGTTGCCATGGCATCTTGATTTAATTGATAGCGGAATGATTTTTCATCGGCAGCAATTTCTGTTGCGCCGCTGGCTTTTGCTTTTTCAGGGCTTAATGCAGGGTTCAAGTTTGATTCGCTACCTTGTAATTCAGCCAATAACTCTGGACTAATCGTTAATAAATCACACCCAGCTAAGTTAGTGATTTGCCCAATATTTCTAAAACTAGCGCCCATCACTTCGGTCTTAATGCCAAAGTTTTTGTAGTAGTTATAGATATTCTTGACTGAAACAACGCCAGGGTCATTTGCGCCGCCATGGACATCGTCCTGCCATTGCGTACCTAAAGCTTTCTTATGCCAGTCGGTGATGCGACCTACAAATGGAGAAATCAATTGGGCTTTTGCATTAGCACAAGCAACTGCTTGAACGAGGCTGAATAACAAGGTCATGTTGCAAGCAATACCTTCAGCTTGGAGGACCTTGGCAGCTTGTATACCTTCCCAAGTGCTGGCAATCTTAATTAAGACGCGCTGTTTAGGAATGCCTGCAGCTTCATAGGCTGCAATAATTTCGCGAGCTTTATGAACAGTTGCATCGGCATCAAAAGAAAGACGGGCATCTACCTCGGTAGAAACTCGACCTGGAACAATTTTCAGTATCTCAATACCAAACGCCACCAATAAGGCATCGATCACTTGGTCCACTTTTTTGCCAGAGTTCTTGGTCTTCACTTCAGTGATCAAACTTTGATAACTGGGTAACTGTGCAGCCTTCAAGATTAGGGAAGGATTCGTGGTGGCATCCTGAGGCAAAAATGCCTGCATGCGTTCAAAATCACCTGTGTCGGCAACCACAGTGGTGTACTGTTTTAATTGTTCTAGTAATGAGCTCATCGGACTATTTTAGAATGCTTCTGTGAATAAAAAGAATGTAGCAGACATTTTTTACTGAATAATGAGAAAAGTTTGTAATTAAACCGCCAGAAAGACCAAATATGTATACCCAAGATCAATTAAAAGCCATGGTTGCTGAGGCAGCCAAAGATGAAGTGTTAAAGCACATGGCTCCTGGGGGCATCTTGGGTGTTGGTACAGGTTCAACAGCCAATTTATTCATTGATGCCATAGCGCCACACAAATCTCATTTTGCTGGGGTGGTATCAAGTTCTCAAGCGAGCACGGATCGTCTAAAAAAACATGGTTTTAATGTTTTAGATAGCAATTCTGTTGAAAGTTTGCCGATGTATGTGGATGGGGCTGATGAGATTGACCCCCAAGGTCACATGCTCAAAGGTGGTGGCGGCGCTTTGACGCGTGAAAAAATTGTGGCTCATTTAGCTAAAACATTCGTGTGCATTTGTGACGGCAGTAAGCAAGTGGATGTCATGGGGCAATTCCCATTGCCTGTGGAAGTAATTCCAATGGCTCAAGCTCAGGTCACTCGAGAGTTAGAAAAATTGGGCGGCACAGTGACCCTTAGAAAGGCTAAAGGCACTGATCAGGTGTTTGTGACAGACAATCAAGCTTGGATATTGGATGTGGCGGGTTTGAAGATCACTGATCCAGTCAAACTAGAGTCTGAGATCAATCAAATCCCAGGAGTGGTTTGTAATGGTTTATTTGCCAGAAGAAAAGCCAACGTGCTACTCATTGGTGAGGCAAGTGGTGTGCGTCGTCAAACCTATTGATGAATCAATACCTCCGGCCATAACAAAAAAGGACGCCTAGGCGTCCTTTTTTAAGATCAGGTCAGATCAGATTAGATCAAAAACTAATCTCACTTATTCTCTGGCACGTATCCTTGTGCTGAGTCAGCACCTTCACCATAGAAATATTTCTCTACTTGTTTAAGAAGATATTGACGTGCACGTGTATCGGCCATGTTTAGGCGATTTTCGTTAATTAGCATGGTTTGTTGTTTGATCCAGCCAGCCCAAGCTTCTTTGGATACTTCTTGCCAGATTTTTTTACCTAATTCACCTGGTAGTGGTGCGAAATCCAAGCCTTCAGCTTCTTTATTTAATTTGATGCAATGAATCATGCGTGCCATTATTAACCTCTTAATTAGCAGTCGTTAGTAGTTAAATATTTTTAATGAGAACCATTGATTTACGTTCCCAGTTGTAGAGTTCTTTACGCTCTGCTGGTAAGTCATCAACGCTAGCGCGGACAAAGCCACGCTTTAAGAACCAATGCTCAGTTCTCGTGGTTAGTACAAATATTTTCTTGAGGCCCTGTGCCTTTGCTCTGGCTTCAATGCGCTTGAGTAATCTTTCGCCGTCACCAGATTCTTGAGCTTCTGGATCAACCGCTAGGCAAGAGAGTTCGCCCAAACCATTGGAGTATGGGAATAATGCTGCGCAGCCGAATAGCACGCGGTCATGTTCAATCACAGAGAAGTGAGTAATGTCACGTTCAATCACATCACGACCTCTAGCAACCAAGATACCTTCATCTTCCAAAGGTTCGATAAGTTGCAGGATGCCACCCACATCATCTAAGTTGGCTTCACGCAAATGTTCAATGTCGGAAGCTGCAATCATGGTGCTAATACCATCATGCGTGAATAACTCTTCTAGTAGAGCGCCATCACGATCATGAGGTAATAAATGAACACGACTCACGCCAGACTTGATCGCGCGAATAGCGTTTTGCAATAGTACTTTGAGATCGGCATCAGCCAAGGTTAAGCCGCCGATGTGATCCTCTAGTTGGCGTAATGAAAACTCTTTGATGAGTTCTCCATCGGTATCAGTAATGCCGTTGTATTCCGTTAAGAAAATCAACTTATCTGCTTTTACCGCCATCGCAGTAGCAGTGGCCACATCTTCGTAGGCGATATTGAATGCTTGCCCAGTTGGTGAGAAACCCAAAGGCGACATCAACACAATCTTGTTATTCGCAAGAGAGTGTGCAATGGATTCAGAATCTACTTTGCGCACTAGACCTGTGTGCATGAAGTCAACTCCATCCACAATACCCACTGGTCTAGCAGTAATGAAGTTGCCAGAGATAACAGAAATACGTGAGCCAGCCATCGGAGTATTAGGCAAGCCTTGACTAAATGCTGCTTCAATATCAAGGCGTAATTCACCGGATGCTTCTTTGGCGCATTCCAAAGCGGCTGGATCTGTGATCCGGTAACCACTCATAGCGCCAGTGCCGTAGCGACTTGTTACTTTTCTTAAATCGAGTTGTTCTTGAACCTGAGGACGTGAACCATGAACCAAAACAATTCTCATGCCCATGGCATGTAACATCGCCACGTCTTGGATGAGAGCCTCTAAGCCGCCTTTTTGCACCAATTCACCAGCAAACCCGATAACGAAGGTTTTGCCTCGAAAACTAT
>JACCEB010872285.1_pt1 | contig 12535 bp, 13 predicted proteins | sample 7454761 | NCBI WGS metagenome assembly JACCEB01 (sample SAMN15323454, study PRJNA562643) | freshwater metagenome | isolation source: river surface water | place: USA:Blue River Watershed | collected 2017-08-18 | reverse complement strand
TGATTAGATATTTGGTCAAACACAAACATTGGTCGCCTTTAGAAATGGTTAGTGCGTGTATTGAGATTACTACGACCAGAGATATTGCTCGACAAATTTTGCGCCATCGCAGTTTTAGCTTTCAAGAATTTAGTCAACGATATGCAGATCCAACAAAAGATCTCGCATTTGTAACTAGAGAAGCTAGACTACAAGATTTAAAGAACAGACAAAATAGCATTGAAATTGATCGAACTAACGAAGAGCACATGTCAATTGAGCGTGAATGGCACGAACGTCAATTAGAACTTATTGACTTAGCCAGAGAAACATATACATGGGCCGTTGCTAATGGTATTGCTAAAGAACAAGCTCGAGCAGTACTTCCAGAGGGTTGTATTGAAAGCAAAATTTATATGAACGGAACACTACGCAGTTGGGTTCATTTTATTGAACTACGTAGCGGTAATGGTACACAAAAAGAACATCAAGAAATTGCCAAGGCTTGCGCTTCAGTAATTTCTTCTGTATTTCCATTAACTTCAGATTTTGTTTCTTCTTGATCTTTAAACGTTTCTGGAGGAAACATTTTAATATGTGATTCAAACTCTGCTCTTAACCATGCATAATCATTTATCTTAGATAGGGCAGATTTATTATCTTTAAAAGTTTCTCCGTACCACTTACCAGCACTGGCACCACCTTTTGAGTATTCCCCAAATGGCCTGTTTCCGCCCTTGTTCATCCAACTATCGAGTCGTTGATTAATTTCTTCTTGACTAGTTCTTTCGATCACAGCTGAAGACAATTTTACACATTCTCTAAATGCAGAGCGCCATGTATTAAAGGGATTAGTGGCAAAATTGTTTATATTTGACATCTCGTCAAGTACTTTAATTTTATCTGTTAAACTGGTTGTAATATCTACAGTAGTCTCTTCGTCTGCATTTAACAAAATATGTTTTGGTAATAGTTTAACTCCGCCATGACCATATTCTAATCCGTTAATTGGATTATAACTTTTCCAAATATGTACAACATCAAAATCATACTCGGAGACTTTATATTCAAAATCAAATGCATCAATTACTGTTGCATCAGCATCAACTACCCAAAAGAATTCAGTTGAGGATTGTTGGGCTGCTTCTAAGTGTGCTTTAAAAATACCTTCTACGCCACTTATTACTTTTACATCAGGTCGCTTTTCTTTAACATATCTAAGATTCTTAGCTGCATTATTTTCATCATAACAGATAAAAAATACGTCGTATGGCGGAGATTTAATAACATCTGTTTTGATAAATTTTTTATCAGGAAAATCTTTAGCTTTTTTATCAAAAGCAATATTCCTAGGTACTAGATATGCCTTAGCTGTTTTTGATTCAAAAATGTGTAGGTAATCTTTATCCCATGTTTCAACATTATAAGATATTAATTCTTCCCAACCAGTAGTGCCTAATTCAATTACCCACAAAAAATCTGTTTTAGCTTCTTTAACACATTTGTCTATAAAATTAAAAACAGAACCAGACATTAATTTAATTTTTGCATGTCCGTATTTTGAATTAATTTCTTCAATTAATTCTCTATTGTTGCTATCTTTTTTTCTATAGTAAAAAAATATATCTTTCATTCTTTTTCCAGGAATCCGTATCCTGTCCTATATTGTTGTAAATGAACTGCTTTAAAGAACTTACTGGCATCTGCGTCCATGTCTGCTATTTCAAGATTAAGAGAATTTTTTAACTCTGTTCCATAATATTTTATCTTAGCAGACAGTACAGAATTATCAACTCCGTCTAATTCTTCTTTCCACAAGTTGGTTAGGTAATCAAAATCTCTAACTTGCACATAATCCCATTCTGTACAATTAGTCATGTAACATCCGTGCCTTGCTCCTAATATTGCCCAAAGACCATTATCTGCATCTGCACCAACGTTTAACCATACTAACAGTCTTTGTAAATTTTTCCAGTTAATTTCTTTTTTAAATTCTTTATTGGCTGTTTTAACACCCCTGTCAAGGCTCATCTTGACTCCTTCTCTAAAACCGGCTCGCCATGCTTGAAAAGGACTTGCGTTGTTGTATACATCACTGTAACAACTATTCATTTGTATATATTCTGCATCCCAGCAAAAATCTACTTGTGCATTAGGATCGTCTGTTGGTGCATTCTCGTGTGTTTTCATTGAAAGGACATATTGAGTTGGCCATAATTTTAAACCGCCATTACCGTACATTAACCCATTGACAATATTATATCCTGCCCAGCTTATAACACATTTTGACAAATCTTTGTGCTCTTCAAAATTAATTTCTTGATTTATAAAATCTTCTCTAATAATGTTATCACCGTCAACAGTAACAAAGCGTTCTGTATCGCTTAATCGAGCGCAGGCTTTATGAGCACTGTCACTACCTTTTACGCCGTGTACACGTTTAGCCCAAGGTACTTTAGTTAGTAAATCGGCATAATTTTTTTCAGCATTTGGTTCGTCATAGCTAAGATAAATTATATCATAATCTAAAATTTTAACTTGTTGTGTCATACAATACTCTATATCCAATTGTCTTAAAAAACTTTTTTACAAATATTCTATTATTTTCGTTTGACTCTATTTCTGATTCATAATCAACAAAAAATTTATCATTATTTAAAACTTCATACAAAGGTATTTTAATAGTTCTGATCAATTGATAACTGTAATTTTGATCTACAACAAATACTTCAAATGTTGTACTTAGATTATGATTCTTTAAAGCCTTACGTTGATCTGGTCTAAGTTGAAATCCCCATTTTTTAAGTAAAACATAATTTTCAATTGTAAACAAACTGTCCCAATGATCAACAGCATAAACTTCTTCAATATTAATTAAATCAACATCGTCAACTTTTTTATTAACAATATTGGGAGTAGTTTCATCAGAAAAAATAATTTTGTAGTTTACAATATTTTTCTTATGATCAAAAAAATCTTTTACTACGCTATAATCAATTTCAAACGAAGTTGTAAAATCTTCAATTTCTTCGTTTGAAATTGATAGAATATCTCCTGTATTCCTATCAAAATAAACCTTATAAGGTGGCCGCACCTTACTAACCATTAGAGCTTGCTCTAATAAATCATAAGGAACTACATCTTCTTCTGGATTATACATTCAACACTTCCATTATTTTATCTGTTAAAAATTTATCTTCAACGTAATGAATAATTCCGTATTGTTTAAAATTGTTTAAAAATAATTCTTTATGTTGATTAAAATTTACAATAGTTTGGCTTAAAAAAGATTCCGGAATAGGATCCCATCCTTGCAATGCTGGTTTCATGTGAGTGAACACAAATGGAGCATTTGGGCAAGATACTTCTTCTTCTATTCCTAAAATTTTTGCTACAATGGCTGCGCTTACATCTAAACTATAAAACTTTTGAGTCATTTTTGGAGTGACTTCAAAATAAATTCTTTCCCAATTATAAGTTACAAATTCTAACAATTTAAAAAAATCAAGAGAGTACTTAGATTTTTTAAAATAAAATAGAGCAGAATACAAATTAGGTAAAGAATTTTCAACAAATGTTTTTCTATAAGTTTTATCTGTTACTATACGACCTTTATAATCTCGAACGTTTGATGTAAAAAATAAATCTTTACCTTTTGCAAATTCCCAAAGGTGTTCCATATTTTCTAAAAACAGCATGTCAACATCTAAAACAATAGTTTCGTCATAGGGACTTGCGTGATATAACTTCCATCTATTTTCTACTTTCCATGAACTGTTTTCTGCATGATCACCAAATGGTATAGGAACAATTTTATCAAATGCCTGTTTGTATTTTTCTGGAACAACGTCATTAGTTACTAAACTAATTTTATTAATAGTAGGTTGTGTATTTTTAATAGTTAAGGCTAACACATAAGCCTGTTTGATATAATCAACATCCTCACTGTTTTGCGCTAGTACCAAGTATCCTTTACTCATAATGTTACTCCATCAATAACTCTAGTCAAGCTATATTTGTTCATTACGTGTATATCTAATCCCTCAGTTTTTGTCGCTACATACTCTCCAGAGTAATTTTTCTTTTCAACTAAAAACTTCATCGCTTCCTTATTATGCTCTACTAAGATATCTCTGTCAAGGACATAATTCATTTTGCCCGGCATCTTTCCTGCAAACTCTTGACCCATAATACTGATTGCAATACTAAAAGCAAAATCATTTCTAAAAACAGTACTATCAATATTGTACAATACACGATAGTATCCCCAATTTGATTTTATATGTTTAACTATTTCAAAAAAAGATTTTGTATACGGAGTCTTTTTAAAATAAAATGCAGTAGCCCAATAAAAGGGAATTGATAATTGATTTAAATATTTGAAGCTACGAATATCTCTCCATTGTGCTAGATCAAAACTTTCTTTATAAATTAGAAAGTCATAAGAACTATTCCAAATTTTTCTTAGATTATTACTATTAATAATGTAATCCGAATCAATAACTAATGTTTCGTCATAGGGACTTAGATCATAACAACTAGATCTAGTTAAATTTTTCCAAATTAAGATTTTTGAAGCTAGTGTGCCGTCAAAAAATTTCTTAGTTTGTTCTGTTTCAGAATTAATAGAAATAATTCTATCAAAAAGAGATTTGGCTTCTGGTTGACTTTTTAATAACCATTCTTTACTATCGGTTACTATTGATACTGGAATGTTAAGATGTTGCTCAACTTTACTAGCTGCATAAACAGCTAATTTATTATAATCTATTTCAGAATTATTTTGAGCAAAAATTAAGGCACCACGACTCATAGTTCGACTAAGGCCTCAACTTTTCTTTTAGATTTAATTTCTTTGTGTTTGGCTAGATAAGCATTAGTTGCTTCTGCATAGACACTTAAAATTTTTGTAAAAAAATCTTGTAAATTTTCAATATTTACTGGAACATTATTATCATCTAAGAGAACAGAATCTGTGTTTCCAATATCTATTAGTGTTTTTACAAAACTTATAAGTTCCCTAGTTACTGTAAAAGTTGAACCTTGCGTATAATATATAATATTCTGATTAAACTCTTCTAAAGCAACACGTCGTAAGTTGCTAAGACTAGCCATATAATTGGCTGTTTGAAAAGCTTTCTCGAGTCTTTCATCCATATGAGACCTCAAACTGTATTAATACAGTAATTATCTATTATGGATGGTAGAGTATTATAATCCTGACTGTGCGGCAGTAGGTGTAGCTACAGATACGTTAGAACCGGTTGGTCTATTTTGAGCTACTGTACTAGTTAAAGTTGGCTGAACATTTTCGTCAAAATACGGATCGCCTGCATCGTTATCTCTAAAATCAATAGTAAAAATTACCTGACTATTATCGGCACTTTTTCGAGCATTGATAACATAGATGTTTTCGGCATATGCGCCTGCTGGAGCATTTTTTTGACCAATGATTTGATTACTTGTTGTTAGATCTTCAAATCCAATTGAAGAACTAATTGCAGAACTACCTGTATATGTAGTTGAATCGTAGTTCATAACAAATGTTCCCATTTGTGAGAACATTGTATTCCAGGCATTATTTTTTGAAGTGCCTGTAGTTATTGCAGCAGAAATTCTAAAAGATCCGCCAGCATTAAAAAAGTATCTTAAGTTTGCAGCCGATCCATCACCAGATGTAGCCCCAGTAATAGTAACTGTATGAGTCAATGTTCCATTCCAGACTGTACTTCTTGTACCCGTTACTAAAGTTTCTAAAGAAAGTTGTCCGCCAACATTATCACTGTCAACACTATATCTATTAGATAATATAGTTGCTGCCATACTAGCAAATTGTGCTCGTAGTGCTTCAGTGATTGCAGAACCGCTTGCTGGTACTAACAAGTTTCTTCCGTCAGTGGCAGAACTAGTACCTACAGCACTACCAATTTGGTGCTGTCTAGCTTTAACTAAGTCTGTTCTTAAATTTAACCATTGAACAGCAGTAATTGTGCTTCCAACAGAAACATCAGAAGATAATAAAGCTTGTCCATAACCGTTAGGATTTGAACCCATTACAGAATTAACAACTGTTCTAATTGAATTATAATCTGTGTTTTGTATTAGTTGCCCGACACCAGCTGCCATAGTTAGTCCTTACAATATAACTGCTTCTATTAATTTAATACCGGTATCGCTGTTTGATTCAAGTGCTAAAGCAAACACACCGTTTGAATGAGGAACTCCAACTGTTGCACATCCCCCATTGGCAGCAATTAATCTATCACCTTTCTTAACTGCACCAACTACTTTAACTGGGACGCGGCCTTTGAGAGCAACAACTGTTCCGTTTTCTAAATCTTTATTCATTAAATATGCTGGACTAGAACTAACTACACCGATAGCTAGATCGCCCCAGCTGCTAGCAGTAACTTCTTGTTCACCGCCAACTACTAAAACTGTTCCCACATCATATTCTTTATCCGCTAGATACTTTTCTGCTAAGTCAGCATACTTAGCTGACGAAGCAACTCCCTGGAATACGTTAGCAAATAGGTCACCAGATCCGTCTCTCGCTGCCACTGTATTTCCAGTCGCAGTAGTTGCTGCTGTACGATATGATCCAGCAACTAAAAGTTGATCTGTTTTAATAGCATTACTAGCTGTGCCCCAAACTCGGTGTGTAGATGTTGTTACACCATCGGTTCCTGTGTTAATAAAAGTAGTTCCCTTTTTAATTACAGAAAACCCAACAATTGGATTAATACCATTATCTAGAGTAAATTCGTCAGCACTAATAATAAAAACTGTTTCATTATCAACAATAGCTTCTATAATTGCATGTAGGGTTCCGCCAATATCTCTAACAGATCTAGATTTCATCTGTGTAATGCCAAGGCCAGCAGCACCTTCTGGACCAATTAATACAAATTGTAATCCATTCCATGCATATAATTGATCGTTTGCAGTATCAAACCACAAATCCCCGGTTGTTAGCCCAGTAGGAGCAGTAGCACTTACTTCGGCTCCGCCAGTAGTACGCCATTTTGATCCATCATAGAATTTTAACTTATTTGTTGAAGAGTCAAACCAAACTTGACCTGAAAGAGGACGGGGTGGTGCAGAAGTACTAGCAAAATTTTCTAGTAGATGTACAAAATTCTCATTTTGTACTTCGCCATAACCAGCATAGTTTTTACCGATAAGCTTGATGTCTAAAGTACTATCAAGAGTCCCGTCTTCTACTACTGTCAGCGTTGTACCATTATATCTATCAATACTGTATGGCATTACAAAAACCCCTTAACTATTATATTTATTTCAAACTTAATGTAAATCAACCCAAGCACCATTTGCATAAGCTTGCACTTTATTAACAGTAGAATTATAAATTAATTCACCATCTTCGGATGTTTTAGCATCTCTATCACCAGTTGTATACACAGGTAATTTAAACGCACTAGAAGCCCTAAAACTTCCGCCTACATCAAGCGTATACTGCGGACTAGGCTGTAATATTCCTACTCTTTCTGTTAAACTTTTTATTGTTACTGCATCTTTAGTTATTCCACCGCCTGTTTTGATTCGAATAGCATAGTCTTGACCGGAGTTGTTACTAGTAATTCGTAAAGATGCTACATCTGCAGCAATTTCATAATTTTGACTAGGTCCTAATCTTAAAGGTAAGCTATTAGCAATTGTTATAGACCCATTAGTGTTAGTATTTCCAGTAGTTGACATAAAATCATCTGCTGTTTTAAACTGCCCTAAAGAATTAACTATAGCATCTGTAGATGTTGATCTAACATGAAATTTCATACCTGCTAAATTTCCAGCATTAAAACCAGGTTTTATAACTCCTGTAAAGCCAGCAATTGCTACTTTAGGTTGAAAATCAAATGTATACTTACTAAAAATTCCTAATAATGTTTGCGCTACCCATAAAAATACTACTGTTCTCAATGCGCCAGCTGAGTCATAAATTGATTCAACAGTAAAACCAGACAGCCCTTGACTATCTTTATATATAGGACCTGCTAGTTGTAAATCAGTACCGTCATAAAAATATAGTTGATTTTCTGCACTATCAATCCACAAATCACCCTGAACTAAGTTTAAAGGTGGTGTACCCGTAACTATTGGCCCGCTACCAATTCTAAATCCGTTACCGTCATAAACTTTAAGTCTATTCTGTGCAGAATCAAACCAAATTTGTCCCATAATAGGATTGTTTGGTTCGGATGTGTTGGCAAAGTTTTCTAATAACTTAACAAAATTTTCATTAATAAATTCGCCATACCCCGCAACGTTCTTCCCTACCAATGTAAGATCACAAGCAGTTTGATCTACAGTGCTGTCAACTACTTCAGATAACAAAGCGCCGTTTGTTTTATTAATTTTGTAAGCCATTATATAATCCTACCTGTATAAATTATGTAATTAATAGTTATATAAGGGTTCATTACATTCATAGGTACATCAACTGTTGGTGCATCAACATCTCCGGAGTTTACTAACATACGAGAAAATCCAGATTGCATTTGTACAGTTCTTCCTACTGCATCTGCATCAGTAATAGACACAGAACCAGCAATATCATCTGTTACAGCATAAAACTGTGTACCATTATCACCAGTTAAATTGTGTGTATGATCTGGTAGATTTTCAGTTAAAACTTGCTTTTCTGACGAACCATTTCCAAGTCCAATTTCATCTGCAGTTACTTCTGTAACTCTGTCAGCAGTTAAACTTGGATTTCCATCTTTATCTTTCGTCGTTGGCCCAAAGGTTGCTCCAGAGGGTGCTAATGGAACTTGTATTCCATTGTTCATATTGTCTGCACCAAGTGCAAATCGACCTCGTAAGTCAGGCAATCTAAATGTTGCAATACCTAAATATGGATCAGGGCCCTTATAAGTGTTTCCAATCACTGCATAAAGTTCTGGATAACTTGCAATTAATACTTCTGCACCGTCACAAAGCAAATATCCGTTTGGTATAGTTGTGCCCGCAAAAGAAATTATAGTTCCTGCAGGAATAGTTGCAACGTTTGATAAAAATGTTGTCTTTGAAAGTTTTCTTAATCCAATACCAATTCGTTGAACTAACAACTCATCAGAATTTAAACTGTCAAAAACTTGTGTCTTATTGCTTATGACATCCGAGCTTAGGGTAGTGGTAAATGTAGCTACACCACCATTGTCACCGTTAAAGGCAATTGTGTTGCTTGATACATCGCCTGTTAAGCTAAAATTTGTAGCACTCGATAATTTAACTGCTGTACCAGTTACAGAACCATTAAAAGCTCCAGTAAACTCACCAATAAAAACAGTAGTTAGATCTGGATTTCCAACTGTATTGGCATAAATTCTTCTATATCTAGAACCATTAGTTCCAATATCAAAATTGTTATTTGTGTTAGGAACAATTGTTCCTACTGACGAAAGTCCGGAAACAAATAAATCTGCACCTACTCTTAAATTTTTTGTAATTGCAGCGCCGCCTGACGTTATTATACTACCATTAAGTAAATTAGTTGAATCTGTAGTATCTGTAACTATAATACCGTTACTAACTTTAATTTTTCCAACAACATCTAATGCTTGAGTTGGATTAATATTATTAATGCCAACAGATGTCCCTGTAGCTGTAATTGTATCTACAGGACTTCCTCCAGAACTTGTTCTAATAAAAATACTCGAACCGTCTGTTTTATTGTTAAGAACTGTTGCACCATTAGCTGTTGTAGTTAAGGAAGCATTTAAGTCTGAACCAATAGTAACACCAGAATTGTTTCTTACACTTAAACTAAAATTAGTTGTACTAGCAACATCGCCTCTTAAAAAATTATTAGCATCAAGCCCCTCTGGATGACCTGCAACTATTAGCTTATTTGCTCGATCTGCTGTACCCCATAACTTATTAGCTACAATACCGTCTCCATCAAAATCTTTAGACGAAATAGTAATACCCTGATTAATATAATCAAATCCATCAATAGTAGCTTTTGGTATGAAAGCATCTTTACTTAAAATTGCTACAATTTCTCCGCCTACAATAAATTTAATAATTGTATGAAGTATGTTTAACGTATCATAAATTGATTCAACCTTAGGACCTGCTTGTGCGCCTTCACTAAACTGAGGTCCAACTAATATCCATGTTGAACCAGACCAGAGATATAGCTGTTGATTTGCAGTATCAACCCATAAATCACCAATAACACCTGTTGTTGGTTGAACTGTTTTCTTAGTAATATTACCTGCTGCTACCCACTTTGTTCCATCCCATACTTTTAATTGTGGTTGTGCTGGATTGCTTGTAATATTAGTATCGTACCATAATTGGCCAATAATAGGATTTGTTGGAGCTGTAGCTTTAGCAAAATTTTCTAATAGATGAAGAAAATTTTCTGCTATGTTTTTAGCATAGCCTGTATAATTCTTTCCAACAAAATTTAAACTTGTTTCTTGATTAACTGATTGGTCTTGTACTACAATGCTTCCGTAGTTAATTTTGTCTGTGCGATCAATTTCATACGACATTATTGAACCTCACTAAGACCAGTTAGACTTTGAATACGTACAGTATAGTCAATTTGAATAAGTCTGTTTAACGATTTTTGCACAGGATGAAAAATCACATGCGTTAACAAGCGACTAGTGCCTGTAGTACTGTATGATTTTAATCCTAGCTCATCAAAAATAAAAGTTCCATCTGCATTGTTAGAATTATCAAATGCATCCTGTGTTCCAGGCTCACCATAATCTAACAGACAAGTTACAAAAACATCTGTATAATTTGTTCCTGTTACGTGCCGTGTTTCAATCTTATTTCTAATAGGATCAATGTTTACACTAGATCTATCATCAACAACTTTAGAATAGGTTTCATTATATAAACTTGCATTAGTACCGGTACTGTTTGGAGTTAGGTATGTAATAATTCCTGTAGGATCAATAGTTGTTCCTCCATTGCCAAACGCCATTTCATATATAAATCCTTGACCAGCGTTGGCTATACTTTCAGCAAGAGAAATACTCATGTTTTCATAATGAATAGCGTTGCGTTTATTCACGGCAATTTCGCCAGTTTCTGGGTACCAAATTTTAATATGGCCTTCTATATGAATTCCTGATAAGTCTTTACCTTGCATATTTTCTCTCTTTCGAGTATTTACCTAAAATTATAATGTATGTATATTATAAAACAACTGCCCAAACTGTTCCTGGAGTAGTTGTTTCTTTATTTTCTAAGCTTTTTGCAAATACAGCGTTAGGAGAAAATTCACCAGAAGCTACTTCTGCATGTCCTTCAACTTGAGCAGTTATTAACAAATCTCCCTTAGATACAGCACCAACCACTTTAACTGGCACTTTTCCTCGAAGAGCAACTGCTTGCCCTTCTGACAAACTATTCATAATATAAGCTGGATATTCTGAAATAACACCTGCAACTCTAGTATCGCCCTTTACTGTAGTAACAGTAATTTCTTTTTCTCCGCCAAAAACAACTACAGTAGCAGGCTCATATACATGATCTGAGTCGTATTTTTCTGCGACGTCAGCATATTGAGCACTAGTTGCTACACCTCTGAAGATATTTGCAAATATATCTGCATTACTGTCTCTGGCCGGAATAGTATTTGGAACTGCCGGAATGGACGCTGGTCGATAATTTGTCCCGACTAATAGAGCGTCTGTTGATGTTGAAGCGCCAGCTAAAGAATCTCCATCTTGAAGTTCTTGTATAGTTGCTCCGTTTAAAACTAAAGGATATCTTGCTGCCATAATTTTTCCTTACGATATTAAAGTCACGTTTACAATATTTCCGCTTCTATTCACTACTGGTAAGTATCCTGTAGCAATATTAACGTTTAAAACTGTTCCACCATTAAGTGTTATTGGTAGAAAATTATAAACTGTAGTCCAATAAGGAGCAGTAGAAGCTGTACCTGTTCCAGTTTGTGCTAAAAACTTTTTAACGGTTGTTATATTACCCGGTAATAATGTAGTATTACTTGAGGATAATTGATACGGAACAGAGCCTAAAAGGCCGCCAGCAATATTTGCTGTTGCAACAGATATAACTCCGTCATTATTAACTGTAATTCCAGTACCAATTTTTACTCCACCGAGTACCGTTGTAGTTGCTTTTGGTAATTGATAATCAACACTTAAAACGCTTGTTTCGCTAATTGTTAACCCTGGTCCAACCCTGATACCGCCTAATGTTTCAGCAGTGGCAGGAGGCAAAACATAATCACTGTAGTTCCTAACCGACAAAACACCTGTATCACTAATAGACAGACCATTACCAACTCGAACGGAGCCTAAAGTTGTAGTAGTTGCCTGTTTAACAATATTTTGTCTAAGATCCCCAAACGTTATTTTTTTAGTGATAATACCATCGCTAATAGGAAAAACGTTATTTTCCGCAGGCGGTTGAGTTTGTCGTGATAAATCAGATATTCTTGCCATTTTTAATCAAGCTCCAACGGTTCGCTGTCGTCTCCTAAGAGTGTTATACCCTCATCTGTAGCTAACACATATTGATATTTATCAACCAGATACTGTGA
>JACCEB011604292.1_pt1 | contig 12536 bp, 11 predicted proteins | sample 7454761 | NCBI WGS metagenome assembly JACCEB01 (sample SAMN15323454, study PRJNA562643) | freshwater metagenome | isolation source: river surface water | place: USA:Blue River Watershed | collected 2017-08-18 | reverse complement strand
GTAGCCTAGTTGATTGAGCTCTTTTGCAACCTGAGAAAACTTACCATTTTTTTGAATTTTCACAGTCACAACTGACTTATCAATATCTAGCTTACAAGACTGAAGATTTGGTAAAAATTCTGGAAGCTTCTCAATTAACCACAAACAGGCGAGACAATGAATCCCCTCTAAATAAATCTCCATCGTCTGGAAATGATTTGCATCCAAATAGGAATATTCTTTTAAAAAGTCCTCATGATCAAAATACTGAAACTGACTTGCCTTAGGCCTTACAGGTGCTCTACGTTTAAAGGATATTGAATCTCGTTTAATGTCATAATAGGCATTTAAACCCTTCTCATGAATTATATGATAAACCGTCATGCATCCTTCGCAGCAAAAGGGATGCAATCTTTTAGAATCACTCTCAAGATAGAGAGGTGGTAGTGCTGCCTCGTCGCAATGTGTACAATTTTGGATTATTCCGCTCATAACAGGAATAATTTAACACCTCAACACCATGTAGAAAGTGATCTATGTCATATAAAAACAAGATTATTTACAGCTCTGAAAATGAGGCATCAACTCCAGGAAAAAAGTTAGAAGACCTTAAAAACTAGACCCTACTTGTTTCTACAGAGGCATCTTGAACTTCGCTAATCTCGACTCTCACTTTGTTAATTGGATGGATCATATCCATAACTTCATTAACGGCCAGGGCCGCTTGTCTTCCTGGGTCTTGCTCACGATTAAGGAGTCTGCGCGTCTTATTTCCACTCGCTATTTCACAAACGTCACGCACATAACCATAAGTAACACCCTGAACTTTTGAGATGATGAGTCTAGACATGAAAATGTATAGAACTGCCCCTACAACAGAAGGAATGAAGACAATCATATCATAAACATTTCTTTGTGATGCGAGGAATGTAGACATACCTTTTGGTGCTTTTAAAATTTGCATCGCTGAATAAATGATTGAATCCTGAAGTTGGTCCACAAACAAATAAAGAGAACCGATGGCAATTGACATGAGAATCATGATGAGACAAAAGAATTGGAAATAAAAAACGTAGTCCATTACTGGCTTCTTAACGAGGAGTAGCTCCTGAGGAACAGCAACTTCTCTTCCATTTTTTTGAGCGTCAAAATAACGAGCAATAAAGTTACCTAACTTAATAAGTAACTTACTCTTCTCCAATCCAACAATTCTTATTCTTTCGTCCTTAGAAAGGACGAGCTCTCTACACATGTCCGAAAGCTCGTTGAAGGGTCTGAGAATCACATAAGATAAAAAGAGTCCAATAAAGAAAACACCAATAAAAAATAAAAAAGTATGAGGGAGGTATTCGGCCTGGGATTGAAGGAGAAAATCCGTAAACACATCAATGTTCTCTTCGCTTAAAGGAAATCCGTTGGCCAAGAAGTAGGAAAAGTTCAGCGAAAGGAGCAACCATGTGGAATAAATCACAATAATAAGCATCAGAAAAGGGACTAGCGTTACCAAAAGGGCAGTTTTAAGTGCAAACTTTGAGTCCTGAGAAGAAAAAAGATCTTTCATATATTTCCTTTGAATCACAACAATCCTTGTATTTTAAACCTAATATGAAACGGTATTAAGGTTTTATAAAAAATTGAGACAAGTAAGCCTAAATGCTTAAAGTTAGGTTTAAAACAAAATAAATTTTACTCAATAAGCACATAAATAAATGGCGCATTTTTTCGAGACGAGATTTTTTATTGGCACCTCACTCTTAATATTTTTAACTATTTACTCATCATGTCTAGCCACACTATACCAAAAAACAGTATTTTAGCTCAAACATCTTTTTCACATGGTCTAAATATGAATCTAATCTTATTAGCACTTTTGTTTTCTGTTTTAACTCATGAAGCCTTTGCCGTGAGAATTCAAATCCTTCACACCAATGACCTCCATTCTTATTTTGAGGGAAGTCGAACGGGTAAAGGTGGTTATGCTCGTCTCAAAACAATCGTTAATGAGTTAAAAAAAGAGGCCCTCGATCAGGATATGCCGACTCTGTTTCTTGACGGTGGAGACTTTGGAGAAGGGACCTCTTATTACATGGCCGATGAGGGGGCAGATTCTCTAAGAATGTTAGATGAGTTAGGAATTGATGCTGCTGTTCTTGGAAATCATGATTACATGCAAGGAGGAAAGAGTCTTGCTCGGCAGATGGAAAGAGCTCAACTAAAGGCCAAAATCTTATCTGCAAATCTCAGTGGTGAATGGGCCATGGGACTTAAGGGTAAAATCCCATCGATGGCATTTTACAAAAAGTCAGGGATTAGAATCGGAGTCTTTGGGCTCTCAACAGCTGAACCTCATTTTCAATACCCTATTCTTAATCCTGGTGTGATTTTTGCCCCCTATCTTGCTGTTCCACCCATGGAACTATATTCGAAGATCAAAAAGGTCGATTTTCTCATTGCTCTTACTCATATTGGATTTCCAATGGATAAATTCATTGTGAAAAATTCAAAAGAAATTGATCTCGTTGTTGGTGGACATACCCATGATCGTTTGGAAAAACCATTCATGCAAAAAAACTCTCGTGGAAAAGAAATACCAATTCTTCAAGCTGGCTCCAATGCCATGGGAGTTGGCCAGCTCATTATTGAATTTGATCCTAAAACAAAAAAACATGAATTTATCAGTTACAAAATCCACAATGCGGGTGTCGAGGTCCCATACGATCCTGATTTTCAGTTAAAAATCGAAGAGGCTAAAATTCACAGAGAAGAATATTTTAAACGAGACATGGAAGAAATCATTGGTGAAAGTCATTTCCCCTTGAATGGTGGTTCAGGTCACACAAAAATTACATGTTGGGGAACACATCTTGCGAACATGACGAGAGAGATCACAAAGGCCAATATTGGGCTCCATATCGCTAATTTTGAGGGGGAAATGATACCAGCTGGTCCCATCAGATATCTCGATATGGTTGATAACTTCCCACATTTTAGAAATTTTGGTGATGGAGGATGGGATATTGTTGTGGTGAAACTCAATGGTTTTCTACTCTACTCTATGTTTGAGGCCCTAGGACGAATCGACGGGCATTTAGGAATGCATTTTGCTGGAGTCAATATGCCGGCCGGTCTCACAAAAAAGGGTCATGTCTATAGAATTGGTGGAAATAAAGTGAACTTACTTAAATCTTATACCATGGCATTTCCCTCTGAAGTCATTTTTGCCATAGAGAAGGTACTCCCTTGGCTTAAGGGAGTCCTTTACCATGGAAGAGTTTATACAGGACTTCGATATTGGACTGAATTGGAAAAATACATAAAACTTCATAGTCCAATGAAATGTATAGACGGAGAGTTAAAAGAAATTGATGTGATTGAAATTAATAAATGAGATAAATGCACTTATTTATCGCTTGGGAATTTCCTGAATCTCTTACAAAGATTTGCCCACTCTGGTATTTCAGATGAAAGAAGGAACTTTTTATAAAGCGATAAATTCTTAGCGCATGTTAGACCGAGACCACTATGAGGAGCTGTGCCAGAGCTAACAGAACTATTTAGAATGAGCTCAGAAAATTGAATCTGCAAATAGAGTGATGACTCCAATAGTTCAGGAAAAAGTTCGCCGCTTGTTCGAATAAGTCTTAGAAGATCAAATCCCCAATCATCATTTTTTTCACCTGTGTAGAAAATTTTTGACATCAAGAATTTTAAATCACTATCGGTGCGAAGGTTAAGTTCGTTGAAAAACTTTGATAAGAAAAATAAATCTAAAGAGTCTTTTGATTTTATTAAAGAAGCTCCCATCTGTGGGTACTCCCTATTACCAGGGAAACGCGGATAAACTTCAACGTAGGTCATAGCCGTTTTGAGTAATGATTGTCCTGTTTCTAGATGTTCTTTCAATGGGGTTCTGTGATTAAATCCGTTGACATCAAAAGCGGATCCTAAAATTAAATGAGCTTGATCGCCAATCAAGAATAATGTTTCAAGGTAGGACATTCTGCAGGCATCAAAAATTAATAAATCTATTTTTTTGGAAGGAATGTATTCGTTACCTTTCATCAATGATTTTCTTAAATTATTAAGCGACATGTAGGCATTTGAAGTACGATCTTCAATCACCCCACTCCAATTGGATCCATGACTAGCGATGATAAGAATAAATTCATCAGCTGGGAAAGACGTTGCTCCAAACCGGATAAAATCTGTTAACGTGTCAGGATGAGCAGAATTTCTTTCACCTATTTTTTCAATCAATTTGAAATTAATAAAACGCTCTGAGTGTCGATTACCAGGATAATCGTACTCTAGAAAAAGGTTTAATTGGTCTCCGGAAGGGATAGACTTAAACTGGTTCAAATAAGGTATGCTAAATTTATAAAGATCATTATCTACCGCCCAATAAATCATAACGGTTGTTGTCTTTGCAGATGAGGCAAAGGAGAGAAATGAGACTATTAAAAAGAGGATACATTTAATCCACATGAACTCATTAAACAAAATCAGAGGCCCGATTGACAAGTTTTGGCAGCAAAATGTCTTGAGAGCAGTGTGGCAAATTTATTGACTATATTTTGCACCAATTGGGAGTTACTCTTTAGATATGAAATTAATCACTTATTTTGGAATCGTATTCATTTCCTTTTTTTCAGAAATTTCACACTCTTATCCTCGACAAGGGGATTACGTACGATTTGAGGCCCAGTACAAAGATTCAATGGTTCAATTTGAGAAAGAAATACTATCGGAAAACAGCGAAGCTGACATTTTTGAAGTGAGAAGCTTTTTTAGCTATAAAGGACAAATATTAAAAGAGCAAATTGTCTCCCTGCCAAAGGCCTTCTTGTTCACTCCTGAAAAGATTAGACATGTTCTTCAAACCTGTGTTCAAAGAGAGGGAGCTTTAGGAGAAATCATTCTTCAAAACAAGAAAATTAAACTTTGTGAGTACTATAATGAAGATTCTCAACTAACGGATATGGTGGGAGAGGTTCCCTTTGGACAAATTAGATTTCAAATTTATCTTGAGGGTGAAACCTTTCTAGATTTTAATCTTGAGGAATTTAGATCAATTAGAAATCATTAAGTAATCTAATTTCCGTTTAATCTTTCGTTTATAATAGATTCAAAGAGGCCATCTAATCCGACTGGTCCTGAATGCCCGCCCCAATCAAAAAGAAAAGTATTTTGACTCAAATGTGGAAAAGATAATAGCATTAATTCCCACTCACTTTTAATATTTAAAAAATCATCCTTTGAAGAAATAAAAAACAGTTTTGAATGGAGGGATGGAATTTTTTTAAGTTGATAATGAAGAGACAATCTCTCATCATTGTTTACTAATAATTTTCCAGTTTCTGGCATAGTGACCGATGTAAAATCAGCAAAATTCGAAGGTATAGAGTGATCTCTTTTTAGAATCTCTTGAGCATTCTTTTTAATAGCTCTCACAAACGCCCCCCCAATAACAAGCGATCCAAGACAAGCTTTGTTTTCAAAGCTTAAATTTGGAAGATTGTTAAATTTAGTTTCCCAAACAATTGATGGCCATTTCCACCAGAAGGAGCAGCGATCTAGATTTGAAGAGCTTTTAGAAATTAATTGATCAAACCTTTTAATCGCCAAATCGAGTTTGAGAGGAGGCCACATGAGCGTGATTGATGAAATCTCAAAACTTTTAAATGAATTTTCTGTCACCGCAGTCATAACCTGAAAGCACCCGAGACTCTCTCCGATAATATGAATCTTACCGATATTCTCTCGCCCAATAGAATCAATAATTTTTTCAAAAATATTTTGTTGGTTAACCCCCTCCTGTTGAATAGGGTCAAGAGTACTTTTTTTTATCGCCAGTTGGTATGGAGCAGAAGTTATATTTGGTATTACCGCCAAATGGAGATTCTTTTTTTCTATCACATCTATATTAACAGGTGTGACCGCTCCATCCGCTAATCCAAAAACGCCTGGATAAAATAGAACCAGATCTTTTTTTTGTTTTGAGAAACTTAAATATACGGGAATTCCTGATTTAAAATATCGAGGCTTTAAGTCAACGACTTTACCTTTATGGTGAGACCAATAGAAGGCCCTTCTAAGCCCCCCCCAAAATGTTGCAAATTCAGCACCTGACATTTTTTGTGGATAGACACTATTGGTTTTACTCCACTTATTTTTAAATGCTGGAGACCAGGCATGAATATTGAAAGCAAAAAATAAGATGAATAGAAGACTCATTGAATAATTATGACACGTCAAAAATAAAAGTTCACTTTAAAAGGATAAAAAATGAAAACCTATCAAAATAAAGTTGTTCTCGTAACTGGTGCTGGCTCCGGAATCGGGAAAGCTTCCGCCTTAGCGTTTGCGAGGGAGGGAGCAAGTGTGATTGTAAGCGACATAAATGAAGAAGCTGGTAAGAAAACAATTATTGCCATTAAAAATTGTTTTGGAGAAGCGACATTCATAAAATGTGATGTCTCTAAAGATTTAGAAGTTAAAAATCTGGTCGAATCATCCATTCAGAAATATGGAAAAATTGATTGTGCATTTAATAATGCAGGTATTGAGGAACACTCTATCTCTACCATTGACTGTACAGAAGAAACCTGGACTAGAATTTTAGATACAAACTTAAAGAGTGTATGGCTTTGTTTAAAATATGAAATTTTATCCATGCTAAAAACAGGCGGAGGTAGTATTGTCAACTGCTCCTCAATTGCAGGCCTAGTGGGTTTTCCAAATATACCCGCCTATGTCGCAAGTAAACATGGAGTCGTTGGTCTCACAGAGGCAACGTCCCTTGAATATGCCAAAAAAAATATACGTGTTAATTCAGTATGTCCGGGTCCAATAAAAACTCCAATGCTTGAGAGACTTTCCAAAGAACAAGAAAAAGAGCTAGCGGATAATGATCCGATGGGAAGAATCGGTACACCAGAAGAGGTTGCAGAGACAGTCCTTTGGCTTTGCTCAGATAAAGCTTCCTACATTACAGGTCAATCAATGGCTATTGATGGTGGGTGGGTTGTGCAATAGGCTTCTTACTTCACTGTCACTCACCTCAGGAAAAGATTTAAAAAATTGTCCCACACTTGAAAGATGCTCAGGTATATAAAGACAAATGAATTCATCAACCATGGTTTGAATTTCTTGAGCGGTATCAGCTGACGCGACAGGAACCGCGACAATAATTTTCTGAGCACCTTTTAACTTTATTTCGTTAATCGCACATTTCAAGGTAAATCCTGTAGCAACACCATCATCTACTATGATTACTTTCCTTCTATGCATGTTCAAATTTTCAAGCTGATAAAGATCTCTACGATTTCTTAAAATCTTCAACTGGGTTTCTTTTGCTGCGTGAATGTATGTATCACTAATTCCAACCTCCTCAGCGTAGGGCGATAAACTTAAGTGACCAGATAATCCGATGCAACCGATGGCAAATTCTTCATTCGTGGGATGTGGAATTTTATGAACTAAGATAGTGGTAAGAGTTCCCTTAATTTCATCTGAAATAAGTTTTGCCATTGGTATCGCCCCTCTCGGGATTCCTGCAACGATCATATTTTGATTTCGGTATTTTTCTAGCTTAAGAAGAAGTAATTTCGCTGCCTCCATTCGATCTTTAAAAATCATGATCCCTCCAAGTGATGGTTAAGACCTTGCAGGGACAATGCCAAAACAGGATGAAATTGACCAATTTGGCATGTTTATTGCTCCGAAATGAGGGAAGTCATTTAATTCAATCTTGGGGTATTATGAAGCGTCTATTTTTTGGACAGTTGTTTTTGATCTGGTCATTTGTTGCTATTTCTAGTGATATAAGAATCCCTATAAAAGAGGTCATGACGACTTTCTCAGGTGAAACCTGTATTGAGGACTCAAACAAAATTGCTTCTATCTTTTCTAAATTAAAAGTTGATGATTTAAAATCAGAAATAGACAACCATGGCCATGCTTCTCTTCTAAAGGAGCTGTGGGATTTAAAAATTCACCTCCATGATAAGATGAGAGGATTTTTCGCTCGGGGAGAATTGACGACAGAATGTGGAAGAGCGATGAGAAGCTCATTTAAAAATATCCGTGAAATTGAAGACGTCATCGAGGAGGACTACTCTCGAAAAAATAAAGATATTATTTTTCCAAACTCAGCTTTCGTCACGCCCAATCAGCATGTGAGACTTTCTCCAAAATTTAAAAATTTTAACATGCTAAAAGATCTACAAAGCGGAGACCTGATTTTATCAAGAGGAAATGCCTACACATCAGCGGCCATTGCAAATCTAGGTGAATTTGATACACAGTTTTCCCATTTAAGTATTGTTTATAAAGATGAACTGGGCAAATATTGGACCGTAGAGTCCCACATTGAAGTAGGATCTTTTGTTAGAGAAATTGAAGATCATATAAAGGATAGTAATTTTCGTACCATGGTTTTTCGCTTTGACGACCCTCTGCTAGCAAAATCCGCTGCCACGTTTGCCTTTCAAAAGGTAAAGGAAGCATCCGACACTAAGGGCAATATCCCGTATGACTTTGGTTTTGATATGGATGAATCAAAAACACTATTTTGCTCAGAACTCATTTCTTGGGCCTTTGGAGAAGTAAGTAACCAAGAAATTCTCATCCCAATGGTAAGAAATCGAATTCAGTTAAGAAAGTCCTCTTTTGTAAAAGATATTGGTATCACAGCACAAGAATCATTTGTTCCAGCAGATCTTGAGATTGATCCTCGCTTCAAAATTATCGCAGAGTGGAGAGATGCCAATCGAGTCAATGACTCCCTTCAAAAGGATGCGATCCTTCAGAGCATGTTTAGATGGGTAGATCAGTATGGCTATCGAATGCGAAATGCTTCATCAAAGAAATCTCTCTTTTATCGAAATATCGTTTGGGTACTAAGGAGAACTCCACTCCTTAAAACTTTTGTAAAAGAGAAGCTCCCTTTGAACATGAGCAGAAAACTCATTGGATATTTTGGAGTTCTTGAATCCATCGGAGAACTTCTACATGAAAAGCTTAGAAAAAGTGATGAAGAAGCGATCAAGACTCGTGGTTTGCCTTTATTAAAAGCCGAGCGCTACCAATTGCTGGATCAAGTAAGAGAAGATGATCTAAAACTAAAGCGACCGAAGCTACATAAAATGTTTCGACCAGAGGAGTAAACTATTTAATCATTCGATCGACTTGGTCCTCAACTTCTGACTCCGAAAAATCTAGATCCAAAAATCTACGTAATGAAGATTGCTGCTTCATTTGCTTAAATGAATTCACAGCAATTTGAATAAACTCTGGCTTCCGGTTGAAAGTATTAAAGCCAATTTGATTTTCGTCAAAGGATTGATTAACGTATTGAAAATCAGTTTTTGATGGATTTGTACCGCGATATGTTTGAGATGTAAGCCCTTTCACAAAAATTTTCTTTAAATTTTCTTTATGAACCTTTGTTGCAGATGCACTAATTTGAGAAATTTTCTGAGGGCTTAAAGGGGCAAGCTTCATATTTCTAATCATAGGGCCTAAAAATTGTTTTAAAGGATGGTCATTCATTGTACTAAGAGCGATTGACTTAGCTTGAGCATATATCGCTTTTTCATAACACTTTTGAATTGATGGGCTTGATAAGTTTACCACTCCTGCTTTACTTAATTGAACGACTGCTTCCTCAGAACACTTTTTACCAATATTTGTGAGATCGCTTTGCGTAGGTACCCAGTTTTTAGCAGCAGCATCAGCTTTCGCTTTTAATTGAGCACTAAATCTGGATGGATTTTTACATGCTGTCTCTGAAGTATACTCAACATTATCAAAGACAACTTGCTTTATAATATTGTACTTTTCAGGACTTGCTTTTTTTAGAAGTGCTGGATTGTATCGGTACGCCGCTACTGATTCTGCAAAATCTTCGTGACTATTCGTAAATCCGTACTTTGAAACAATTGCCTCTGGTTTTGTGGCACGCATGACAGTTTCTTTTTCACCATCAACAACTTTAGTCGACGAGACCCATCCAGACAGATTTCGCCACTTTGGGTGATCATCTATCTTGCATAGACCGCCAATAACGTGACCCACTTCATGATTAAGTGTATATCTCTTCTCTTCAGGTGATTGGCCATCCCAAAGATCAAAAATTTCGATTACAGCATTTGCAAGAGTTCGATCTCCACCATTTCGCATGTACCCTCGTTTAAAATGAACAAGGGTGCGAGACTCTTCAACGGGCATGATGCCTTCAGGATAGTCTGAAAGAGCAAGGAGTACTGAATCTAACTCACTTTTTTTCCAAAGATCTGCATTTTCTCGGGCAATGTGTGAGCCATTCATACCAAATTTTTGTTGCATGAATAGGAGTTGGACACCTACATCTTTCCCAAAAATTTCTTTTACTGCACATTCCACTTTTTTGCACGCTGAATTGAATGTTTTCTGTTTCTTTGGATCAGAGTCTCCAAGAAAAGTTTTTGCAGTCGTTAAATATTCAAAAGCTTTAAGATTTTCTTCTGTTTCGTCTACAAATTGAATTCCATTTATTTTTTTTGACTCTTTCACTGGAGACTGATGAGTGTTAATCCACTTCAACATCTCGTCATTAGTAAAAGGAGTTTTCCGTGTACAGGGTGCTGCTTTGATATTTGCAATAGATGCAGCTTCCCACTCAATATGCTTTGATATGGCGAGAATATCCTTGACACCTGGATTATCATCTTCACAGATTTCTTGTTGGGCAAAGACATTTGGGTTTAAAAGTGAAAGCAATAGAATGAATGAAAATTTCATACTACTTTCCTTTCTTCATAAAGAATATGACTGAATGTAATTCTTTTTTTTCTGTATTAGAAAATTCTAGTTTCAACCCTTCTTCAGGTAAATCAATGTGAATATATCTCCCCTTCTCATGTGAGGTATCTTTTGTCATTTTTTCCATGACGTCATTTTTTTGTTTTTCTGTGAGTGATGAAAGAACTTTTTGATAAAGAGAAGCTACTTTAGATGAGAGACTATCTGGTAGTTCTATATAAAGGTATGTAACCTTTCCATCCTTTGATCCTATCGTTACATCATTTTTACTCTCAAAATAGTTGAGATATAAATTTGATTTGTCTTCTTTATTGGAAATTTTTTTAGAAAACTTCTCTTCAATTTTTTCCCTAGTGTCTTCTGGCCCTAAAAGACGAAGCTCTTCTGGAAGTAAATCTTGAATTTCCTGCCTTATAGGGCCAGTGGCAGAAAAAGAAAGTAATGAGAAACCCATAGAAATTAAAATGGTCGTAAGTTTTTTCATAGGGACCTTATCGACATGATCCAAATTAACGTTAGCGTTTTAGTCAGCTAGGTCTATAATCACTTAACTTACTAAATTTACGGGTTCTTAAGGAGCAATTTAGAATAGATCATTTTACTTTGACTAAGAGCTTTGTTAATTGAGCCATCTTTTGGGGTTTAAATGAAGCAGCAAAATTTATCAATTTATATAATCGTTATGAACATATTTTTTTATTTCTATCCCTTCGAATCTTGGTGTCACGGAAAGAATGAGAATCTCTTGAATGAAACATCTACTTACTTAGACTTCCTAGGATTTGATGAAATAACAAGTCTTAACTCAGCTGCGATCTCTAAGGATATTTTAGCTCAAAGTTCTGGCCTTTGTCTTGGAGGCACCTTGGGAAATTCCAGTCATGGTATCCACCGTTTTTTAGACAATTGTTTGTTTATTGGTGAAACGCAGTTCATTTCCAAAAAAGAAAGCGATGGCCCACTCAAAAAAATAGTTAAAACTCATGGACTCAAGGTGGCGCCTGGGTTGGGTTTTCGAATCTTAGATCATAAAATTGAAATCGGTTTAAAGATGCCCATTCTTTTTATGAATCAAGAAAAGCCAACGAAAGTTTCAGGGCTTTCAATCAAGCAATCCAAAGATCCCAAGTTTTTTGGTTCGGGCCACTTCCGCTGGGATATAGAGGAAGCCTTTATCCAAATGGAACTTGGTAAAGAATTATCCCTTGAAACTACCTATTGGTCTTTAGGTGCAGGTCATAGGTTCTAGGCCCATGAAGAGTGTAAGTTTTACAACTTTTCCCACCCGATTTCTGAGATTTGGTATGGTGTTCACATGAATGGATATTTTATTCTTCTAAGTCTCATCTTTGCGGTTCATCTTTATCTCGTGATAAGTCTCCTCGTCACTCAAAACCGGCTTGGGAAAGATCAATCTGATAAGCGCCGTGATCCGATGTTTTCGTACCTTAATATCTTTTTTGCCTATGTTCCGATGTTAGGATTCCAGGCCTGGGGCCTTTTTGAAAGGTTTCATGAGGCGGGAAATCCAATCTTTATCTTAACTGGTACACTGATCTTTTTTTTAGGCACGCTCACTCGCATGTACGCTATTAAAACTCTTGGCCAATTTTTCACAATGGAAATCGGTATCCGTAAAAATCACCGTATCGTTAAAGATGGCCCTTACGAGTTCGTCCGCCACCCAAGCTATACAGGTTATCTTCTGATGATCCTAGGAATAGGTATTGCATACCAGAATCTGCTCTCACTTC
>JACCEB010258150.1_pt1 | contig 12538 bp, 12 predicted proteins | sample 7454761 | NCBI WGS metagenome assembly JACCEB01 (sample SAMN15323454, study PRJNA562643) | freshwater metagenome | isolation source: river surface water | place: USA:Blue River Watershed | collected 2017-08-18 | reverse complement strand
CGTTCACTCGACAGCGTGGAGACGACCAGTGCTGGCACGTCGGGGCGCAGCTGCCGCAAGGCGCGGATCACCGCCAGGCCCGAGCCGTCGGGCAGTGTCATATCGACCAGCGCCAGTTGCAGGTCGTCGTCCGCGGCCTCCAGCATCGCAATGCCCTCGGCCACCGTCGTCGCAAGGTCCGCCTGCCAGCCCTCGCCCAAGCCGCGCACCGCGCGTCCCATGGCCCCGGCGAACACCGGGTCGTCCTCGATCAGCAACGCGCGCAAGGCACCCCCATCAAGGTGGTCACTGTGTGGCCGATGGCGCCAGACCGGGCATAGGGGGCGATATACATATTCATGCGATTGTGAGGTCTGGGGAAACGCGGGAAAGTGAGCTATTGAGAGGTTCTACCCGGGGTCGGAGAGCCGGTCGAACAAGGCCTGCCTGCCCGCAGTTGTCAAATTGATTCATTTGGAAGTGTCAGCCCTGAAAAGGGATAAATAAAGTCCACGAAAGTTCGCATGCCTGCCGGTTTTCACGGCGGCCCCCGACATCACATGCCGCCCCTTTCCTCGACCCCCATCATCGGCAAAAGCGCCTCGACCCAGGCCCTGCTCGCGCTGATCAAGGTCCTGGCCAACTCACATTCGACTGTGCTGGTCAGCGGCGAAAGCGGCACGGGTAAGGAACTCGTTGCACAGGCGCTACATCGCCAGAGCCCTCGGCGCAAGGGCCCCTTTGTCCCTATCAATTGCGGAGCGATCCCCAAGGACCTGCTCGAGAGTGAACTGTTTGGCCACCGCAAGGGTGCCTTCACCGGCGCGGTAGCAGACCGTTTGGGCCGCTTCGAAATGGCCGACGGAGGCACGCTGTTCCTCGACGAAATTGGGGACTTGCCGCTGGATATGCAGGTCAAACTGCTTCGCGTTCTCCAGGATCGGGCAATCCAGCCGGTGGGCGCCACGCGCCAGGTGGAGATTGACGTACGGGTCGTGGCCGCTACCCACAAGGACCTGGCGGCGGCGGTCGATGATGGACGCTTTCGCGAAGACCTGTACTACCGCCTCAACGTTCTGCCTTGTCACACCACGCCCCTGCGTGAGCGGCCGCAGGACGTACGTGACCTGCTGGATTTTTATGCGGCACGCCATGCGCTGGACGGCCAGGAGCCAATCTCTTTTGCGCCGGACCTGCTGCAGGCCCTTCTGGCCTACGCCTGGCCAGGCAACGTGCGCGAACTCTCCAATCTCGTCGACCGTTTCACCACCCTGTTTCCAGCCCGGCGCGTGACCCTGGCCGAGATTCCGCTGCCGATGCTGCCCCCGGGTATGCGGCCGCGGGTGGCGGTGTCGGCGGCTGCTGCTGCGCCCGTGATCCTGCCGGCGACCGCCAGCTTGGCCATGGCCGCTCCCTTGGCGGGCGACGAGATGATCTACACCCTGCTCGGTGAGTCAGGCCTGCCGCCTGCGCCGGCCTTGGCGGCTGCGAACGCCGGTGTGATGTCGGTGCCAGACACCAGCGGCTTTGCTGGCACTGCGTTATCGGCGCAAGCGGAGTCGACCGAGCCGGGCGTGACTGGGCTGGATCACGCAAACCTGGGTGCGCCACCCCTGGCCCTGGGCGATGAGCCTGTGAACCGGGTCGAGGAAATTGTCTGCCTGGCCCAAGGCATTGTGAGCCTGCCCCCCGAGGGCCTGCCGCTCAAACAGCAGCTCACGAAGATTGAGCGCAGCCTGATCGAGCAGGCCCTGCTGCGCACCAATGGCAATGTCTCGCAGACGGCGCGCTTGCTTCAGTTGCAGCGCACGACCCTCATCGAAAAGATCCAGAAGTACGAGCTGCGGGTCGGCTGACCCGCGGGAGGAGGGCGCCGATCGCGTGCCCTGTCGCCCCCCCGAATCACAGACGCGAGCCACATCCTGGCGCCAGGACCCTTTGCGGCGCGCCATCAGAGCCTTCAGGGCTGTGGCTTGGGCGGGACCGAGATCACGTTCGGATTTGCAGCTGGCTGGGCGTTGGGACTGGCCGGCGGCTGCGGCCTCGGGTATTGCAGGACCCGGTCGCTGCCAGCCTCCCGCTCGGTTGGGCGCGCTGCCGCCGCCGTGCCAGGAAGTTGGGTCGGGCGAGTGGGCGCAGGTGTCGCTGCCGGTGGTACGGTCGGGGCAGGCGCAGGTGCAGGCGCTTGTGCGCGCTGGGCCGCTTCCAGGTAGCGTTCGCGCTGCAGCGTCACCAACGATTGCACGTCCCGATTGAGTTTGTCCACGTTGCCGACGGTGCCCTTAAGCGCCTGAACATCGCGGGAGAGTGCCTGCACCGCATTGGCCTGCGCCTGCAGTCGGGCCCCCAGCGCGTCGACCTGACGCGCCACGCCCTGGGCGCTGCTGGCGACTTGCTGCGCCGTCTTGCTCGGGATTTGGGTGCTGATCGCCTCGGTCTGGCGAATGGCACTCTCGAGCTTGGCGCCCACCTCACCGGAGGCCTTAGCCAGTGTTTCCACCTCCTTGGCCAAGGTGCCGACGGAGCCCTTCATCTGGTCCAGCGAATCAACGCCGGCATTGAGGTCGACCACCCGCTTCATCACCGCGTCAATGGTCAGGTCCAGCTGGTTGATCCGGCTGTTCATGCGGATACCGGTCACCAGGAAGAAGCCCATGCAGATCACCATGATCAGCGTGGTGGAGATGAGAAGAATCAGGGCTTGCTTATGTGCAGTCTCCTGTACCTTTTGGGCCGTCTCCTGCGCCTGGCGCAGATCGGCGGCCGCGCTGGCGGCGGCCTCCGCCCCCCGGTTGGCCAAGTCGGCCGCGTCCAGAGTGGCCGCTGCCAGCTTGTCCAGGGCCTGGGCCGATGCGAGGGCCTGTGCCTGTGCCTCAAGCGTTGCGTGAGAGTCGTGCGAGTCGTACATCCGCGCTGCGTGCGCGTCATGCTCCAGCGTGCCTGCCGCGGTGGCGCCGTCGTCCTCGGGGTGGGTGGATTCGGCTGCGTCAAGCACTGGCGGCTCGGCCGCGAGCACGAAGCCGCTGGCCTGCGCGTCGGGCGCCTCGGCCTGACCCTCTGTCTGTGCGGGTGCGTTCATGGGAGCTCCTGTTTCTCAGTGCGCGTTGATCATTTCCGGGGCGGTGGTTCGTGGACCGTCACCCGCCTTCAGCGGGGTTCGATGCGGGCTTTGTCTGGGCCGCTACCGGCTTGGTCGAGCCGGGCCCGGAGCTGTCCGTTGCGTCGCTCGATCTGGGCGATTCGCGTGAGCAGAGGGCTAGGGTCCTGCAGCCTACCGGCGGGCCGTGGCTGGTCTGCCCGGGCCGTGACAACGCGTGCCATCTGAACCGCGGACTGTAGCTGTGCTGTCTTGCGCGCTGCCGGTGTCGCGGGCTCTGGCGCCAGCCCCTCGCGGACATGGGCCGGTGGCGCCTCGGGCAAGCGGCCGCCGGCGGCTCGGGTCGGCCGCTGCGTGGCCACGCTGCTGCCTTCGGCGAGCGTGACGGTGTGCGGCTTGCCGCTGCCGATGATGGGCGGTTCAGACATGGTGAGTTCAGCGCTGGGGCGGGGCGGTCTGGCCGGCAGCGGCCATCGGGCGCGGTGCCGGTGTGTGGGCGGAAATCCAGGCGGCAAGGGCTGCCGCGAGTGCGGCGCTCAGGAGCAGGCCACCAGTCAGGAGAACCCAGTTGTGGCGGACGTTCGTCTGAGTGTGACCCAGGGGGCTGGCAGGGGAGCCAGATGCTCTGGCAGCGCCTTTGCGCCCGGGTCGGCTGACAGCCCGGGTGGCCAGTGCCGGAGCGTTCTTCCCGGCCCACGCCGGCTGGGCCGATCGTGCCCACGCGGGTGGCGTGGCGGAGGCGGTGCCCATAGCGCGCTTGCCCGGGCGCGGGCTTGCGCGTCCAGGGGGGGAGTCGTCTCGAAGACCTTCTTGCATCGCTTCACGCAGGGCTTGACGGGCACGCTCGCTGTCTGCGGCCTGCGCCGCGGTCATGCCCGGCGGGAGAATATTCCAGTGGAGCAGTTGCGGCCCCAGGGCGCGCAGGCTTTCGGTGACGGCCAGGTCGCGCCCTTGAACCAAAACAAGGCGCAGGTTGGCACCGGGCAAATCATTCACCAGGCGAACGAGCAGGGTTAGGCCCTCGGTGGTGAGTTGGGGCGTGTCGGGCACGACCAGAACCTGAACCGGCCGGCGCGTTGCCGCCTCGCGGTCAAGCACCTGGTCCATGGGAAGTTCTGCCAGCAGGCCGTTGATGTGATCGAGCAGGTACTCGCTCGTGGTGGGCAGGTGCGGCAGCACTGTGACCTGGGGATCTTCGCGCAGGTCGCGCACCAGCAGCCGGCTGTAATGGGCCAGCAACTCGGGGTCGGGGCTGGTGAGCGCCAGATGACGGCGGTCGACAAGCATGGCCTTGGCCATTTGCTGCATGCGGCGCGCATCGTCGAGGCTGTGGAAGCCGTCTTGCTTGATCAGGATGGGGGCGATCTTTTTCGTCATGGGCCTGTTTCTGTGGTTCAGGTGGTGGCGAATTCGGGTTCAAGGCGCTGGCCGGATGCGTCAAAGCGCATGGCCGGCGGCACCTGCGGGCTGGGCTTGCGCATGCCGCCGCGTCCGGGCTGTGCGCCCTCGAGGCTAAAGACGTAGGCGATGACCTGAGCCACCGCAAGATAGAGCGCCTCCGGCACTTGTTGCTCGGGCTCGGTGGTGAAATAGAGGGCACGCGCCAGTTCGGGCGCGGGGAACAGGTGAACCCCGCACTTGGCCGCTTCCTCGCGGATCTGGGCGGCCATGAAGTCGCTGCCCTTGGCCACCACGATCGGAGCGCCATCGCCGTTCGGGTCGTACTCGAGGGCAACCGCGAAGTGCTCGGGGTTGGTGATGACCACATCGGCGTCCTTGACCCGTTGCATCATCCGGGCGTTGGCCATTTCGCGCTGCCGGCGTCGGATGTAGCCCTTGACCTCCGGGCTACCCTCCATCTCCTTCATTTCGTCCTTGACCTCCTGGCGGGTCATTCGCATCCGCTTGGTGAAGGAATACTTCTGCCACGGCACGTCGATCATTGCGATCACGGCGAGTGCCAGGGATACCGCCAGGGCCGATTCCATGGTGATCCGACCGGCCAGTGCCAAGGCTGGCTCCAAGGGCATCTCGCCCACACGCAGCAGGTCGTCCATGCGCAGGGACACGCTCAGCCAAACGGCGGCACCCACCAGCACGCATTTGAGGACAGCCTTGGTCAGTTCGACCAATGCGTGGGTTCCGAAAATGCGTTTGAGGCCATTGAGCACATTGAGCTTTTCGCCCTTGGGCGCAATCGCCGCGGTCGCGAACAGAAAGCCGCCGGTGAGCGCCGAGCCCAGGATGGCCATGACCAGTGTGGTGCCCAATATGGGAGAGATCAGCACCAGCCCGTTGGCGGTCTGCTCGGCAAAGGCTGCGCCCATGAGCAGGGGCTGTTCGATCGTTTTGCGGTCAAAGCGAAAGCCATCTGCGAACTGGGTCGCCAGCCGGCTGACCATCCAGGGGCCCGACAGCGCAAGCACCACCAGGGCAGAAATGACGACTGCTGCCGCGGGCAACTCGATGGAGCGCGCGATCTGACCCTCATCGCGGGCCTTTTTCAGGCGCCGCGCGGTAGGTTCTTCGGTGCGGTCCTGGCCGCTACTTTCAGCCACGGGGCACTCCCAGCAGGTCGCGCACGACGTCGAAGCCCGACAGCCACAGCCATTCCATACGGCCCACCATCGAGCCCAGGAAGATGAACAGCACCAGGAAGCCGCCAGCGATAGCGGCCGGGAAGCCCAGCGAGAACACGTTCAGGCTGGGGGCAGCACGGGAGACGATGCCCACGCCGATATTCACGAACAGCATCGCGATCATGATCGGCAACGCGACCAGCACCCCACCGAGAAAGATCATGGTCGACCAGCGCAGCACCAGGGTGAGCGAGGTCGGGGTGAGGATGGAGGTGCCTATGGGCAGGGTGCGAAAGCTTTCCAGAATCAGCGACAGCAAGATGGCATGACCTCCGCTGCTGACCAACACCAGAGAGGCAAGCAGGAAGAGAAACTGCGAGACCACTGGCACCGAGCCCATGTTGGGGTCCATCATGCTGGCCATCGCCAAGCCCATGGAGGCGGCGGCGCTCTGACCGGCGACCACCACCGCCGCAACCACCACTTGCAGGATCAGTCCGGCCAGGCTACCGATCATCACCTGGTTGACGAGCTCCTTGAGTCCTGCGGCGGAGGTCGGGTCGACCACCGGCCATTCGTACAAGGGGTAGACCAACCAGGTCAGCACCAGGGCCAGCAGAACGCGCAGCCGCACATTGAAGGCCGCCTGCGCAAAGAGGGGGGCGGTCAGCATCAGGGCCGAAATGCGCAGCATCGGCCACAAGAAGGTATAGAACTTCGCAATGATGTCTGCGGTGAGCAGCGTCATGGCCGGGTTCCTTTTGCTGTCCGCGAGGTTCGCCTGCCCAACCTGTCAGGTGAACAGGGCGGGAATGCGCTGGAAGATGCCGCGGGTGAAGTCCACCAGCGCGCCCAACATCCAGTTGCCGAAAAGCAGCAGCGACAAGCCCATGAGAATCAGCTTGGGAATGAAGCTCAGCGTCATCTCGTTGATCGAGGTGGCCGCCTGGATGATGCCAATCAGCAGGCCGACGATCAGTGCCACTGCCAGCAGCGGCGCGCTGATCAAAACCGTGGCCCACAAGGCCTGGCGACCCAAGTCCACCACCATTGCTGCGTCCATTTTCCTCGTCCTTTTTTCGTGTGCGTTGCGACGCCAGTCCTAGGGCATGGCGAAGCTGGAGGCCAGCGATCCCATGATCAGGCTCCAGCCGTCGACCAGAACGAACAGCATCAGCTTGAAGGGCATGGAGATCATCATGGGCGAAAGCATCATCATTCCCATCGACATCAGCACGCTCGACACGATCAGGTCGATGACCACGAAGGGGATGTAGATCAGGAAGCCGATGGTGAATGCGCTCTTGAGCTCGGAGGTCAGGAAGGCCGGCACCAGGGTAGTGAAGGGAACCTCGCCGGCGCTGGCCACTGGCCGGTTGCGGGCAATTTCCATGAACATGGCGATGTCGTCTTCACGCGTCTGCTTCAGCATGAAAGCGCGCAGGGGTGCCTCGCCGGCGGCCAGGGCCTGGTCCAGTGAGATTTTCTGGTCGAGGTAAGGGGCGATTGCGTTGGCGTGAACCTGTTCGAATACCGGTGACATGACGAACAGGGTCAGGAACAGCGCCAGTCCGGTCAGCACCACGTTGGGCGGTGTCTGGCCGGTGCCCAGGGCCTGGCGCAGGATGGACAGCACGATGATGATTCTGACGAAGGCCGTCATCATGAGTAGCGCCGACGGCAGCAGCGTCAGCGACGTCATCAGGGCCAGCAGTTGCAGCGACAGGCTGTACTGGGTTTGACCACCAGCGCCCTGGGTCACAGTCACGCCGGGCAGGCCTGGGGCCGCCACAGTCGCCGCCCAAGACAGGGCCGGCAGCATGAACAGGGCCAGCAAGGCCAGACCAGGCAGGTGCCGGCGCAGGGCTAACAGGGGCGAGAGCTTGGACATCAGTCGCGGCCTTTTTCGAAGGCCGCGCGGGCCTGGGCCATGCTGGCCTGGAAGTTGGCGTTCGTGTCTGCGCCTTGCCCCTGGGGTTGTGACCAGGACGCCAGCGTTTGAATTTGGGTGGCCGTAATGCCCACCAGCACCTCGCGGTGGTCGACCCGGATCAGGGCCACCTTGTGGCGGGCGCCCAAGGCCATGGATTCAACCACTTGCAGGCGCTTTTCCTGCCGGCCGATGCCGCGTGCGCCCTGCAGGCGCTTGAGGGCCCACATCAGGCCTACCAGCAGCACGATCACCAGCGCGAAGCTGGTGCCGTATTGCAGCAGGTCGGCGCCAGAGGGCGCGAGGCTGCCCGTGGTAGCGGCTGAGGCCGGTGCGGAGGCAGCCATCGCGACGCTCACAGGGATTCCAGACGCTCGCTGGCGGGCACTACCCGGGTCAGGCGGATGCCGTAGCGCTCATTGACCAGCACCACTTCGCCCTGGGCGACCACGGTGTTATTCACGAGCAGGTTCAGCGGCTCGCCGGCGATGCGGTCGAGTTCGACCACGCTGCCCTGTGAGAGGCGCATCAGGTCGCGGATCTTGATCGAGGCGCGTCCGACCTCCACCGACAGGGTCACCGGGATGTTTTGGAGCACGTCGGGGTGGATCTGCTTGCCGGCCTCGGGCGCATCGGCCACCGGGGTGTCGTTCTCGGTGTTGCTCATGGCGGGTCTTCCTTGGGTGAAATAGTCTTCGGGTTCAGTCGTGTGCAGCCGGGCCGATGGCCTTGACCACCATCACGGCCGCATTGGCGCCGAGGCTGCCAACCTCGACATCGAACACCGGCTTGTCGCTGGTGGTCATGCGTGCGTAGTCGGGCTTGCGAAAGGGCAGCACATCTCCCACTTGCAGGCTTTTCAGCTGCTGCATGGTGATGTCCACCTTGCCCAACGAGACCTGAAGCTCGATGGCGGCATCTTTGACCGCAGAGGTCAGGTCGTCGCGCCAGATCTTGTCGGATTCCTCGTTGCCATCGGCGCTTTGCAGGCGGTTGCGAAGCAGGTCGCGGATCGGCTTGAGCGACATATAGGGGATGACCATGTCGATGAAGCCCGGAGCAGAACTGGTCGACTCGGCCTCGAAGCGGCTCAGGACGACCAGGTCGTTCTCGTCGGCGATCTGGGCGAACTGGGGGTTGATCTCAGAGCTGACATGCTCGAAATCCATGGTGGTCAGGGGCGCCCAGGCCTCCTTGAATGACCGGAACAGGATCTGCAGGATCAGCTTGATGATCCGGGTCTCGGTCGGTGTGAAGAGGCGCCCCGGGGGCAGTTGTCCAACGCCGCGGCCAAAACCACCGAAAAAGCTGTCCAGGGAGCTGAAGATCACCGTCGGCTCGATCACGGCCATCGAGTAGCCGCGCAGCGGGTTGATCCGCAGGATGTTGACCGACAGCGGGGCGCGCAGGTCGTTCACGTAGTCCCCAAAGCGCATGATTTGCGCCCGCGTCGGGTTGATGCGGGGGCTGACACGCAGCACCTCGAGCATGCCCAGGCGGAACTGGCGAATGAACCGCTCATTGACCATGTCAATCGAGGCCAGGTTCACGCCCAGGCTGCTGTCCTCTGCAGCCAGGTCGTGCTTCTGCACTTGCAACTGGGTGTTGTAGCCCTCACCGTCGCCCAGCGGCTGGTCCCCGATGGATCGGGTCAGGGCTGCCAGTTCTTCAGGGGAGAGCAGGGGCTCGGAGGTGGCCATGGGATGCTGCCAGTGGAGGCGTTCGCTCGTCGTCCAGACTTATTGGACGATGAAATTGGTGAACACGATCTCTTCGATGCCGCCGAAATCCTCGAGCTTCTGGAGGGTGCTGTTCATCTCGTCGCGGATCTTCTCGGCCAGACGCTTGCGGAAGTCGGCCGCGTCGATTTCCTCGGCGCGAATCTGCCGCATCACGTCCATGGCCACCGAGCGCAGTGCGAACTCGTGCTTCTTGATGTTGGCGATCACCCTGTCGTCATAGCGGGTCATGATCGCAACCTTGACCTGCATGACCTTCTTGGAGCCGGTCAGATTGGCCAGCAGGTCCTTTTCGAGCTCGACGTAGCGAACCTCGAACTTGGCCATCGAGGGAGTTGCCATCGGCACTGGGGCAGCAGGGGCACTTCCCTTGGGTGCCGAGGCGGCCTTGCTGTCACCGCTGCCGTGGCCGTCCTTGGCGCCGCCGCCATGGCCGTCGCCGCCTGCCGCCGCGACTTTTTCGTCGACCGACTGCTTGTCCTTCTTTTCAAAGAAACCGGAGGCGAACAAGGTACCCACGATCGCGCCCGCCATCAGGATGATGGACACCAAGATGGCCAATATGGCCATGATCAACGGCTTCTTGCTCTTTGGCGCTTCGCCTTCGACTGCTGCTGCTTCTTCTGCCACTTCATGCTCCTTGGGGATCAGCCCCTATCAGACCAGCACGTCCCAGTTTGCACTGCTCGCCCGGCGCACGCTTGGCGCCGAAGGGGAGTCCATGGCTTCGGTGCCGGAGATGGCCTTTGTGCCTGTCTCCTCGCGCCTTCCGCCAGGCAGGGATTGCTGGGGTGTCGGATTCCCGCCAGCGCTCTGGCTGGAACCGTGTCCCACGTGCAATCCCGCAATGTCCATGCCAGCACCGGAGAGTACATCGCGTAGCCGTGGCAAGCCATCAGCCAGAAGTTCTCTTGTCATCGGATTAAACGCGCGAAAGGCAGCGTCAAGCTCGCCGGCACGCATACGAAGATCCACCTCCACATCGCCGAGCGTCGCCGGCTTGAGCATCAGCTTCATCGACCAGTTACCGCGTGCGATCTGACCGAGCACGCGCTGGCCGACGGCCTCGCCGAGGCGCTGCGCCAGGCTCTGCAGGGCTTCGGCTCTTTGCTGGGCCGATCCGGTCTGAGGCGTTTCGCCAGCAGCTTCAGCGAGGGCCAGCGCGCCGGTTCCGCCCGATGCGGCGCCCGGGGCCATTGACACGGCATTGCCCCTGGCATTGTCGGCGGCGGCCGGGTCCGGGGTCTTTGCAGCCCCGCCCGCTCCTTCTTCCAGCAGGGCCAGGACAAAAGGATCCACTTCCAGGGCCAAGACCTCCACCGACATGGATGCCCCTTTGAATGCGGCTTCAAATTTGCCGGCGTCGGCGGCTGGTTTGCCCTCTGTCTTTGCCAGCAGGCCGGCGCTGGCCAAGGCCTGGGCGGCGGCAAAGCTGCCCGCCGCGTCCGGCACAGTGAGCTGTGCCGAGGGGGTGGGGGAGGCCGGTCCAAAGTCACCCGCGAGACCGGATACCCATTGGCCGAGCCAACTGGCGGCAGGCGCCAGGCCCAGGGCCTGGCCCGGATTGATGCTCTGGCTGCCAACGCCACCGCCAGCGCCAGCGGCCCTATCTCCCACACCCATCGGCAAGGGGGCGACCGCTCCGGCCAAGTAGGGACTCTGAGCGGGAGTCAGCATGCCGGGCGGCAACAGGGCCCCCTCGGCTTGATCCACGGCTTGATCCTCGGACTCCTCGCCCGGCTTGCCTTCGTCTTCGGTCTTTCCCCCTTCTGCGAACAGCCAGGCCACCACCTCCGGGTCGATCCCCTGCGCGGTGGCGAAGGCCGCCAGGCTTTCCCCGTCGGGCTGTCCGGCGCCTGCAGTGACGACTTCCAGTGTCGGGCTGAGGGCCACGCTGGTCAGCGCGGCGGCGCCGGTGGCAATGTTTTGCCCCTGCGGCAGCTGGCCCAAGGCCTGCGCCAACTGCAAGGAAAACGCGTCGCCTTCGGCGGTGGTTCCCGCGGACCCGGGGGCCGCGTTGGCGCTGGTGGCAGAGGCAGCCGCGTCCGGCTGCACGGTCTGGGAGGATGTGGTGTCGAGCGAAGTGGAGGACAGGAGCATGGTGTCAGGCGTGTCGTTCGAAAGTGTTCATTTTGCGGATGATCTCCGCGGCACGTGTGGCTCTTTGCAAGAACCGTGACCGGAGAGTTCTTGCCGCTTCCTCCTGCTTCCTCCCAGCTTCCCGCGCGCGCGAGGGGCCCTGACCGCGACCGCCAACCCCGGCATCCGGACCGGCGTCCGGACCGGCCGGCGAACCTCCGGTGTCGGTTCATGGTGGCACAACCTTTGCAACCAAGCCCCCGAAACACCCGAAAAACTGCCTAAAAACACCATGAGCATCGCCACACTGTCGACGATCCGACAGGGCCTGTCCCAATACGACAGCTCGGGCCTCGCCATTCCCGGCTTGGTCCTGCTGATCATGGCGATGCTGATCCTGCCGCTGCCCCCGCTGCTGCTGGACGTGCTGTTTACCTTCAACCTGCTGATCGGCTTGGTGGTGATCATGATCGCCATCAACACCAAGAAGCCCCTGGACTTCTCGGTGTTCCCCTCGGTTCTGCTGTTCGCCACCATGATGCGGCTGGCCCTGAACGTGGCCTCGACCCGCGTGGTGCTGGTTCACGGCCACGAGGGCCATGAGGCGGCCGGCCAGGTGATTGCCGCCTTCGGCGAGTTCGTCATCTCGGGAAACTATGTGGTGGGCGTGATCATCTTTGTGATCCTGACCATCGTGAACTTCGTCGTGGTGACCAAGGGCGCCAGCCGGGTCTCCGAGGTCAACGCCCGCTTCACCCTGGACGCGATGCCCGGCAAGCAGATGGCCATCGACGCCGACCTCAACGCCGGCGTGATCGACCAGGACACCGCCCGGCGCCGCCGCGAGGAACTGTCGCAAGAGTCCGACTTCTTCGGCTCGATGGACGGTGCCTCCAAGTTCGTTAGCGGCGACGCGATCGCCGGTGTGCTTATTCTTCTGATCAACCTGATTGGTGGCTTTGCCATCGGCCTGGGCCAGCATGGCATGCCCCTGGGCGAGGTGACCCGCCTGTATGTGCTGTTGACGATCGGCGATGGCCTGGTCGCTCAGATCCCGGCCTTGTTCCTGTCGCTGGCCACCGCCATCATCGTCACCCGGGTGACCACCGCCGAGTCGATGACCGAGCAGGCGGTG
>JACCEB012185477.1_pt1 | contig 12539 bp, 12 predicted proteins | sample 7454761 | NCBI WGS metagenome assembly JACCEB01 (sample SAMN15323454, study PRJNA562643) | freshwater metagenome | isolation source: river surface water | place: USA:Blue River Watershed | collected 2017-08-18 | reverse complement strand
TGATTTTTATTATGAAAATGATGTTTTATATATTAACACTTGTTTAAATGGGTTTGAAATATTTCAAAAAAATAATCAAACTGGAATTTTTGAGAAAAAAATATTCTAATATAGATATAAATGAGTAGCAAGGGAGATGATGATGATAATTATTTTCCGAGTTTATATAATATTTTTTCGGGGAAAACAGATGAATCGTTAATAAAATTAGTTGATGGAACGAATTCGGCCCCAAAAATGGATGATATAAAAGAGGAGCCCACTAATCTCTATAATGATATTATGAAAGAGATACTTCATAAAATGACGGATGAACAGAAGGAATATATAAAAAACTTATATAATGAAAATAATATAAAGAATACTTAAAAATAATATCTATATGAATATTGATTTTTCACCTTTATTTTCTCATATAACTCCATTATTAGGAATTACTGGATACATAGCATATCCTAAACAATTAAGAATAAACAATTCTGTATTGTATTTTTTATCTATTATTCATAATATTGCATTAGTTTCTTTTAGTGCATATACTTTTACATCATTATCCCAGATTTTGTATAAAGATGGGATTGTTTTTCAATCTAATTATTATTTTCAAAATCCACAATTTGATAGGATAATATATTTATTTTATATGTCTAAATATTATGAATTTTTTGATACTTTTTTATTATACTTAAACAATAAAATACCTATATTTCTTCAAAAATATCATCATATAGGAGCGGTATTAAGTTGGCATCTTATGTATGTTTATAAAGTTGATATTGTATGGATGGCCACATTTTTAAATTCATTTGTACATACAATAATGTATTCATACTATCTTGGTTGTTTATTAAAAATCAATCAAGTTAGAGTTATTAAAAGATATATAACTTTTATTCAACTTTGTCAATTTTTTATATTATATGTGAATTTCTATTTATATAGACCTCCAATCGAGACATGGTTTAATTATTATATTATTATTTTCTTTGCTTTATATGGTGTTGGTGTAATCTGTTTATTTGGATTATTTTATTATAACAATTATATTTACAAAAAGGAGTTAAAATAATGAATAATTATTTTGTCAATGATGTCTAAATTTTTGAGTTTGAAGAGGTCTAATTTAAATTTTTTATTATTTATTTTGAACAATTGAAATATTTTTTTGATATCGGTATCTGTTAGTGTTTTATAAAAGGTATTACAGTAAAGACGTAATATATAATAGAGCCTCTTTTCGTCCCTTTTGTCTTTACGTGCTTCTATTTTAGATATTAGTTTTGTTCGTTTTATATCTTGTTGATAATCAAAGTATATATTCATTAGATTATATAAGAGGGCTTTTATGCTATAAACATAAAAAATATTTTTATCAATTTTTATAGAATTTTTAATGACATCTGTGTCTATTTTGCGCTTATTCAAAATTAGAATATCCATTGGTAAATATTTTTCTTTTTCATTATTAAATTTTAAACTAATATAATTTTCAATATTTGATTTTACATCGGTTGTAAATTTTACGTTAAAATGAATAATAATATCACCTATTTTTCTTTCGAAATTATAGAAATATATATTTTTTTTATATATTGGATGAAATGATACTAATGTAAATTTATTTTTAGCCGCGAATTCAGTTAAAAATGTCAAGTCTTTTTTACTATTATATTTTAATATTGAGAATAATTCTAAAATTCCGGAAGTACTCTTTTTTAGAATATAAGATAATGCAGATTTTAGAATATATTTTGTATTTTCGATTAATATTTTATTTGTGAGTACCTTTTCATCATATAATAGTACTATATCAACATCTTCTGTTTTTATCAAATCTTGTAGATATAATTTTTGTGCAAAACCACCTGATATATAATTTTCAATATTATATTTTAATAATTTTTTTTGAAAATGAGATATATAATCAAAGGATTGGGACATATATTTAATAAATATATTTTTTTATAAAGGGTGTTAATAAATAATAAAATATTATTTACTAACGAAACATTATTTACCACGAGTTTATGGTTTTTTATGACCACCGCCTTGAGTTAATTGTTTTTTAATAACAGGAGTTGATGTTTTTTTACCACCACCGTTATATTTAATTTTTTTGTAATAAAGAATCAACTGTATTAACGGAAGACTTGAAGCATCATCATATTGAAGAACATTATCAATTTTTTTATGTTTAAACTCATATGAAAAATCAGTTGTAGATAAACCTAATTCTGCAAATATTTCTTTCCACATATTTTCTGTTTTTCTTTTTATTTCTGTTTTTTCAGGATTTTTTTCTAAATTTACATCAAATAGTTCATTGAGATATGGTTTAATTGTACCATCTAAAATTCTTTCATCCCCTTTATATAAATTAGAAACATAAAGAAATAATTCTTTTCCCATATTTATATATGAACCTTCATTTTTTTGACTAAAAATTCCTAAGATTTCCAGTGGATTTTCTCTATTCCAAACTTGTTCCGTTTTTACAAAGTAATATCCTTTAATTGCTTTAATAATATCTTCTTTTGTTCTTACGATACCATCTAGTGGTAATGATTCTAATTGTAGAGATTGTTCCATTTTTCTTGTGTTTTTATTGAGTAATAATTATTTTTTTTCAAAAAATATGTGTCAATTTTTTCTTTTCTAAAAAGAAAAAATTATTTCCGTTTTAGGAATCAATTTTTTCTTTTCTAAAAAGAAAAGAATATTTCCGTTTATAAAAAAACCCAAATTATCATTTGGATATATATAATTTTAAAATCTCATTTTTAATTTCATATTTTAGTTTTTTACAATTTTTTAGATTATCTGTCTCAGAATTAAAAGTGTTTATCAAAATTTTTAAAAATTTTAACATAAGCGCTTCCTGATTATTAGATACCATTGTGAATAACAATTCTTGATTTTTTGTCATATGAATTAAAATAGATTTTCTTAATAAAGAATCACTTTCGAAATTAATTGATGTTTCCGATGATTTTAGTATATTACAAATATTTTCAACAATAACAGCTTTCACAACCGGAATTATAGGACTTTCTGTAAAAACTTGAGTTGCAACAGGAATTGGTTCTGGTGTCAATGCTCTTGTGTTGTACATGAAATAATTTCCTATTCTCACTGGCTGCTTACCATTGGTTGAGAACAAAACATGTTCATATGCCCAACATGGATTTACACCAATATAATTCCCGAAATCATCATAACCCCATGGTATATTATATGGAATATCAATTTCATGATAGCGATCATTATTATCGCAGTAATAAATTCCATCAGCATCATACCTTAAGTAGTAAGACATATTTGTTGTCATATCAAGAATACATAAATAATATCCAAGTGTTTCATATTGAATAAAACAAATAAAAAGATTTAAATTTTCATTAGAATTGTATTTAAACAATAAATATAATGTATATTTTAAATGTACAACTTTAGAATAATCAATTATTTTACCCGTAATTCCACTAACATACGGTATTTGAATCATATTTACACCGCATGGCGGTTGAATCATATTCACACCATATGGCATGATATCGATTGGACAAAAAGTATTGCTCATTTTTTCAATTTAATATAAAATAATGTATTAAAAATATTTTTAAAAAAATAGGTGTCAATTTTATTTTTTATTATCTTTTCCAAAGATAATAAAAAATAAAATTATTTCCGTTTTAGGAATCAATTTTATTTATTTATTTTTATAATTATAATTCTCAGAAACCATTACTAATACCGAAATGCATTAACGCTGCTTTGGCCGCTTTTTGTTCAGCCTCTTTTTTCGATTTCGCAATACCCTCTCCTATAATGTTGTTATCAATATCTTTGACAAACATGTGAAATTTCTTATTTACTACACCATTGTCATTAGTCGTTTGTATAATCGTTTTTTGGTCATATTTTGGGAAAGCACCGTTAAATTTCTTTTGAAAGAATCGCATCAACTGGTCCTTGAAATTATCATCCACCAAAATCAATTCAGTAATATCAATCGTTTTTTCAATGATATTTATAATAAATTTACTGCAAATTTCGAAACCATCCTTCTCATTTTTCGAGCCAAAATCCGACATCATCGCCCCAATAAATGCCTCAAATGAATCCTCCAAAATTCGCGAATTTTTTCGTCCATTGCAAATAATCTCAATATGTTTTGAGAGTATTAAATATTTATCAAAACCGAGGGAAAGAGCCAGCTTCGATAAAGTTTCCGTTTTTACTAATTTGCTCCTTATTTTCGTTAAAAATCCCTCTTTTTGCTCTTTAAAACGCTTAAATAAATAGATGGCAACAACCGACTGAAGAACACCATCTCCCAACCATTCTAAAACCTCATTTGTTCTATCCTGGAGAGGAATCACATTTTTATAATCATCAATATTCACATTAATTGTTCCATAGAACTTTTCATTTTTAACAAAATCATTATTTTTATAATAAGATTTATGTATAAATGCCTGTTGCCATAATTCCAGATTTCCAATTTCATTTTTAATATTCGCCTTTTCAAGAATAGATTGAATAATTTCTTTCGTTATGTAGAAATTATTTTCATTATAAACAGGATATATCTTCTTTTCACATCTTTCATCTATTTCATTGGATGATACTGAGTCATTGTCGTTCTGCATTTTCTAATAAGTTATAATATGGCTTATATACTATTATTTTAAATATCTTTTTTACAAATTATTTATTTCAAATTATTTATTTCATTTTTTTTTATACTTTGAATATAAAAAAAATTTTTTAATAAATAGTATGACATCAACAAATTACGTGCTTAAAATTGATAACCGGGAAAAGGATTTAATTCCAATCTTTCAAAAGAATAATATCCCTTTTGTAAATGAAAATTTAGAAATTGGTGATATTTTAATATCAGATGATGCCGGAAATACATTAATTATTATTGAAAGAAAAAAATATGCTGATTTATCGGCATCTATTAAAGATGGTCGTTATAAAGAGCAGAAAGAGCGTTTATTACATTCACTCTCCCGTAATGTACGCAAAATTTATCTATTGGAGGGGACCGATTTGCGCGACTTTCAGTTCTCCGCTAAAACGTTCGAGAGTGTGGTCGTCAATACAATGATAAGAGATCAAATAATGATTCATATGACGAAAACTGCGTTGGAAACAGCGCATTTTATCGAAGTTATTTTGACAAATTTGGCCAAATATTATGGGGAGCTGAAGAGCGAAATCGTTTTGGGTGAGGATATTAAATTCAATGCCGCCTACACTTGTAAAAAGGGGAAAAAGGATAATATAACTTCACAAATCTGTTTCCAGAACCAATTATCACAAATTCCGGGAATATCAACGAAAATCTCGGAAATGTTTGTTGAAAAATATGGGAATATGAATAATTTTTTAAAAGAATTGGGCAAATCGGGGACAAAGGAGGAGATTATTAAACAGATAGCGGATGAAAAGTTCGGTGCAATTCAGAAAAAGATTGGGACAAAAACTGCTGAGAAAATTTACGGATTTCTTTTTTGAATATAAAGATTCCACTATATGTAAAATATAATAATGTCAGAAGAGAATAATAATGAATTAATGCCTTTGATTCACGATGAAGAATTTCGAAATTATATTATAAATGAAGGGAAGAAAATCATAGAGAGTAATGAATTTTTTAGTGATTTAGAGGCGGTTATGAATACCCCTGAATTTCGCACATTTTATGATAAATATTTCAAGGATTTTAATGATATCAAAACCACCTTGATGTTTATGAAATTATACGAAAGTTTGGAAAAAGAGTATGAGACAAAATATAATTCACAAATTCCGGGTCCTGTTATTGTTTATATTATGAAAGAGATAATGAGCGATAGTGGTATGAGAATGGAGGTCATAAACTCATATAAGGAATTTATTGATGAAAAGAATATTGCAAAGCGGATAACTTTGTTAAATATTTTTAATCAAATAAAATTTTTGAAATAAATTTTTTGAAATAATTTTATCTGTATATTGTAGTATATGAAGAATAATTATTATTTTTATATAATTTTAGTCATAATTATAATTATATTATTATTGATTTTAGTGTGCAGAAAGCCATCGGATACATCTACTAAAATTTCGGGGCCATTAAAATATTATCGATGTGATAATAAGGAGTTGGGGCAAATTACCAAAAATGTGTTTGACACATATAATATTGAGAAAGATAATGCGAATTGGAATGTTTATGTTCCATGTGGATATAATCAGGTTGAGTCGGAGCTTCTTGATATAAAGATTATGAATAAAGTAAAAAATAAATTCATTTTTGGCATCAACGGATGTGATTCTATAGTTAGCAAAAATAATATATGGGATAGCCTAGTAAAATGTTATGGGCGTCAGGAGGCAAAGATGTTGATGCCCGAAACGTACATATTAAATAATCGCGTTGATATGGACTTATTTAAAAGAGAGTATAATCCTAACAATATTTATATTTTGAAAAAGAATGTGCAGAGGAAAGAGGGGCTTAAATTAACGAAGGATTATTCGGAAATAATGGAGGCAAAAAAGGATAATTATAAAGTTGTGCAGAATTATGTGCGAGACCTCTATTTAGTAAATGGACGGAAAGTGAATTTGCGAATTTATTTATTGATAATGATTAAAGATGGAAATGTTCAATTTTATGTTTCTAAAGTGGGAAAATGCATTTATACAAAGAAAACGTACGATGACAATGATTTGGATTTTGAATCCAATATAACGAGCTATCATTTAGATTTATCAGTATATAAAGAGAATCCACGTGATTTCGACGATTTAAGGAAATATATTGGGTCAGATATCTTATTTAAAAGAATTGATGGAATTTTGCAGAAGATATGTTATTGTTTATCTAAAAATTTGTATCAGAGTGAGAATATAATGAAGATGACCTCTTTCCAATTATTCGGTATTGATGTTATATTTACGAAGAACTTACAGCCCTATTTATTGGAGATGAATAAGGGTCCTGATATGGCTCCCAAAGATAAAGCGGATGAGAAGATGAAATATAAGGTACAGGATGATATGTTCAAAAAGGTGGGTATTATAGAGGATAGTCCAGATAATTCATTTTATTTAATATATGAGAGGAAAAAATATATCTAAATTAAATATAGTTAAATATAATGAAGAGTTGGAAAAGTGGCCCTGTTCTATTATCTATATTTTTATTAATATCTTATATAATTCTAGTTCTTATCATTTATCATTTATATAGAAAAGAGATTGTCGTCGAACCTTTTACAGAATTTTTGAAAATATTATCGGGTGATGCAGTAATCACACCACCTATGGATAATAATAATAAGATGCTTGAGGAGGAGGATAATGAGCAAAAAAATCAAGTAATTTATAAGAGTATATCTCTGATAAATAGGTCTGCAGATAAAGGTAATGATATTATTGTTAATTATAATTTTTTAGATAAAGAGGGTAATATGTATCTTGCGGTAAACGGTTTATATAATAATTTTGAAAAGAATCTTGTGATTAAGGATGTAAATGGACGCGAATTGGCTCATATTAATCACGATAAATATTCGGATTATTCTTTTATATGGAATGATAAGAGAGTATATTTCAAATATTATGGGAAGTTAAAAATTCAAATAGAGGGTGATTTGAATATTTTTTACTTAGATGGTAATAAGATTTATGTTTTTGGGAAGGAGATTGGGAAAATAGTGGAAATTGATAATAATAATAAAAAGAAGAGGGAAATTATTGTCGAGGAGGATTATAAAAAATATATGAATATTATTGGTGTCGGATATATTATTCAATCATTGTTAGATGAGTAGATTTATTTTATTCTTTTTATACAAAAATGTTATTAATTTTTTTTCATTAACATTTAGGCCATATGTCTCCATGATATCTTTATAGGAGAATATGTGATTTTCGGGCAAATATAATATGATTGACAGAATGAGTAATAAATAGATATTACAGTTTGAAATTTCAATCGGTGTCAATATCTGTTTTATCTTTTTTATGAATATTTTATTTAAAAAGATAGCTGGCGATGTGGTGGCGTCGTTGGAATTATTCACATAGAAAAAGTTGCCAATAAATCTCTTTTTCTCTCCTGTATTCTTACTATTTATGAAATTTAATTCATTTTTATTATTCGATATGTAAATTAAATATTCATTTCCACTCTTTTTGAAATCTTTATTCGTTGTAAAAACAAAATTTGGATAAGAGTTGAAATTATCATCTTTTGTTGAATTTGCACTATTTGTGTGGTCTCTTTTTGTAAATGTGCAATTAAACTGTTTCATCATAAAAAAACGACCCAACATAACGTCGCTAAATTGAAATATTTCATTGGACTCTATTTTTGCCAGATTTTTATAAACTTTGTAATAATCTTCGTATAAAATACCGTCTAAAAATGAATCCAGAATAATGCGATTGTCTAATAGGGATAAATTCTTCAGATAATTGAGTTGTGGTTTATTTTGGTGAATAGGGCTATTTCTAGTGTGTTTTAGCTGTCCTTTTGTGATTGTTCTATACTCTTTATAATATTTCGAGTAATAAAAGTCGAGACCTGAGATATAAAGATATTTTATGGGATAACTGAGAAGGTCGGCAATTGCGCATGTACCGGTGTAAGGACGTGTCCCCAATAATCTTTCGAGGGCATGAAATTTACTGTCATCAAATGTTTTAAATGGAATGTCGAAATTATATTTATAGATATAATTCTGAATATCGGGCTTAAATATTTGGTGGTGATATGGGTAGGAGCTACTAACGAATTTTACTCCGTACTTCTTATATAGCTTCGTACTCAGCTTGTTTTCACCCGGGAAATCACTTGTATTCAGGGAATTGTATATAATATCGGTCTTTGTTCCTATATCTTGGCTAATCCCTTCGGGTAAAGGGATGGATTTATTGAGGCGAACAACAATGTCAAACTTATCTATGAGATGACCTTTCCCGGTATTCAATATTGATTCAGCTGGACCGATTAGGGCAATACATTTATTGGATACAAACCCGGCAAACATCTCTTCGTACTTTTTGAGAAAATGGAGAATCATCTTTTCACTATTAACGGTAAGAGTCTGTTGGGGAGTATATTTTTGTATTTGGTATTTATTTTTATTATGAATATTTGTTTTTTTTTTTATTTTTGAGCATTCTTTGTAATGGGAATCAAAATTATTCTTATATATATAATTACCACATGAATCGCAAATACTATAATCAGCAAACGAATTACTCATGGAACTAATATTTCGTTATATATTTTTTATGTAAATTAAACTCTTACCGCATGTTCATGTTCTATATCTATATAATGAATAATCGCGCCCTCTAGCATCTCAATGGCCAAAAACAGTCCGGTGCAAATTTCTATAAGGTGTCCTCGATTGATGTTTTTTTCACCATTATCTAAAAATCCGTAATTTGTGAAACATATTCGGCATAACTCTTCATGGCTAATCTCTTGTAAAAAATAGGAGGATAACCATGTCATATATTTCTCATACATGTTAACTGGTATAATAAATGTATTGCACATTATCCATGGCATTTTGATAATATCGTCTTTTTTATAATCAGTTGAGAAGAATCTGTTATAATTATCTAATATGGAGCCAAATATTTGCAGCGGTTCAGAGATAAGGCGAAGTGATCCGTGTAAATTTATTTTGCTCTCTTCGATGGCAAAGAATGATGCGAAAATAATTGATTTTTCAGGATGCATTGAAATTAAATATTTTACGGCATTTAATGAATCATTTTTTATTATCATATCATATTGTGCGAACCCTATATAAGATAGGTTATTGTGTAATTTATTTTCATAAACGTGATAAAAGGCGGATGATTCATTGTATCTTTTCTCTTGTAGCTCTTTATTATAAATTGGTAGCTGATATTCATAGATGGATGGTATTTGAAGAGGTGTATTTTCCACCTTATCTTTTACGCCATAAAATATTATATTTTTTTTATTCTCTTCTGAGATGGTCTCATAGAAGCTATCATATAATATTTTATGATAGATAATAAATAATGATAACATTAATATATCTTATATAAATAAAAAAAATATTATGAAATATTATAAATAATGTCGGAGAGTGATAATATTATTATCAACAAAAATTTAATTGTTCAACAATCTGAGATTGTTAATAAAAAATTAGAGGTTGATTCTGGGACTGCCATTGGAGGTGATTTAAATTCGAATAACCAAAACGTGTTTGGTCAATTATCTGTTTATGATAATATTTATTCGACCGGAAATATTTTTTTACAAGCTGTTGGAAATGATAAGGATTATTTGTATTTGAAAAACGATGGTGGTATTGTTTGTGAAAATATTGAAATGAGAGATCATATTTCTATAGGAACAAATGATGGATCAGTTGTGCAGGCGAGTAATAGCATTGTTATTAATGCATCTGGGGATATTTTAAAAGCTGATACGAAAGGATTATTTGTGGACCCTATAAGAAATAGAAGTGCTGAAAAGGCCTTATATTATAATATAAGAACAAAGGAGATAAGTTATTCGGATGTTGGCCAAGGACCAACGGGTGCAACAGGACCAACGGGTGCACAGGGTCTTAACGGAGTTCAGGGCCCAACCGGGGAACAGGGTTCAGCAGGAATACAGGGCCCAACTGGGGCACAGGGTCCAACAGGAACTTTTGGCTTAACTGGTAATAAATATTCTCAATACATATATTGGGACGAAGCTTCTAAAGAATTTCTTGTTGAAACAGATTCTATTGTTCATATTGGCAATAATGCTGGTGGAGAGGTGAGTGGTAGTCAAGGCCCAAATTCTATAGCTATTGGTACAAAAGCACAGTACTATGGAAATACAGGTGCAACCGGTTCTATTGCCATAGGTTACCAAGCCGGTTATACAGGACAGGGTGGAAGTGTCGGCTATAGTATTGCAGTCGGTTATCAGGCAGGGAAGACTGGTCAAGGTAGTAATTCAATCGCTATTGGTGCCTATGCAGGTTCTAACACACAAGGTATTGCAGCAGTCACTATTGGAGATGAGGCAGGATTTTCTGACCAAGGTAATTTTGCAGTAGCTATCGGAAACCGGGCAGGATTTTCCGGCCAAGATAATTTTGCAGTCGCTATCGGAAACCAGGCAGGACAGACTACACAAAGTCAATATGCAGTCGCTATCGGACACCTAGCAGGGAGAGATACACAACAAAGTAACGCAGTTGCTATTGGAAAAAGTGCAGGACTTAATACACAAGGTAAATCTGCTGTCGCCGTAGGAAATGCAACAGGAGAAACTACACAAGGTGATTATACAGTTGCTATCGGAGAAGGTGCAGGAAATTATACACAAAATGATTATGCAGTTGCTATCGGACTTAATGCAGGGCGTGATACACAAAGTGATTATGCAGTTGCTATCGGAAGCGATGCAGGGAGAAATACACAAGGTGATTCTGCAGTTGCTATCGGAAGCGATGCAGGGAGAAATACACAAGGTGATTCTGCAGTTGCTATAGGAGCTAGTGCAGGGAGAAATACACAAGGTGATTCTGCAGTTGCTATAGGAGCTAGTGCAGGACTAACTTCACAACAAAGTGGTGCAGTTGCTATTGGATCAGTTGCAGGATATGATTCACAACAAAGTTTTGCAGTTGCTATCGGAAGCAATGCAGGACAGACTTCACAAAGTGATTCCACTGTTGCTGTTGGACCATATGCAGGAAATAATACACAAGGTCAGTATGCAGTGGCTGTTGGAAATAGGGCAGGACAGACTTCACAAAGTGGTTCTGCAGTTGCTATTGGAAACCAAGCAGGACAGACCACACAAGGTGGTTCAGCAGTTGCTATCGGAAGCAATGCAGGAGTTACTACACAAGGTGATTCTGCAATTGCTATCGGATACAATGCAGGATTTATTACACAAGGTAGTCTAGCAATAGCTATGGGAAAAGAAGCACAGTACAATAGTGGTACAACAGGTTCTATTGCTATCGGTTATCAAGCCGGTTATACAGGACAGGGTGGAAGCGATGGCTACTCCATTGCCATCGGTTATCAGGCAGGGCAGACTGGCCAAGGTCCATATGCAGTTGCAATGGGTTATCAAGCAGGGGCAAGTGGTCAACAAGGTTATGCAATTGCAATGGGTTATCAGGCGGGAACGACAGGTCAAGGTGATTATTCAGTTGCTATGGGTTATCAAGCAGGGGCAAGTGGCCAAGGTGGTTCTGCAGTTGCTATTGGTTTATGGGCAGGAAATTCTACACAAGGTGACCGGACAGTTGCTATCGGAGATGGTGCTGGATATGATACACAAGGTTCACAGGCAGTCGCTATCGGATTTTTTGCAGGAAATTCTACACAAGGTAAGTATGCAATCGCTATTGGAAGAGAAGCTGGAAGTAATACACAAAATGGTTATGCAGTCGCTATTGGAAGAGAAGCACAGCGTTCCAGTGGTGCAACAGGTTCTATTGCCATCGGTTATCAAGCCGGTTATACAG
>JACCEB011935802.1_pt1 | contig 12541 bp, 15 predicted proteins | sample 7454761 | NCBI WGS metagenome assembly JACCEB01 (sample SAMN15323454, study PRJNA562643) | freshwater metagenome | isolation source: river surface water | place: USA:Blue River Watershed | collected 2017-08-18 | reverse complement strand
GGCTCATGCTGCTGCACTTCGGCGGCGAACCATTCGGCGGCTTTGGATCGGGGCGAATCCACGGCGCGTGGCAATGGGTGCGCGGAGCCCGCGGCTCAAGCTCGAAGTCGCGGCGCGGCGCGGCGCGTTGACGCCGCGCCGGCCTCTGGCCCACGCTGCGCCACCCCCGCCGCCCCATGCCCCGTATTCTTCCGTCCCTTTGCGCCGCGCTGTCTTTGTTCGCCGTTCCGGTCCGAGCCGCTGTACCCGCGGCGATCGCGCCGGCCGTGGTCGCGGATGCGCCGCCGGTGCAGTTCTTCGTGCCCGGCTTCGCGGTCCGCGAGTTGCCCGTGCAATTGCGGAATCTCAACAACCTCGTGTACGCGCCCGACGGGCGGCTCTTCGCGCTGGGCTACGACGGCAATGTGTACCAGCTGCACGATTCCAATGGCGACGGCGACGAGGATCGCGCGACGTTGTTTTACGACAATTCCGGCAACGCGATCCCGCCCAGCATCGGGATGACGTGGGGGCCGGGCGGACTCTACATCGCGAGCCGCGGCCGGATCATCCACCTCAAGGACAAAGGCGACGGCACCGCCGAATTGATCACGGTGACGGGCGGTTGGTTGCCGCCCACGGCGGCGGCGGGTTCGAATCTCGACGCGATCGGCATCGCGACGGATGCGGCGGGAAATATCTACTTCGGCCTCGGGACCGATGCATGGAACGGCGCGTATCGCGTCGACAAACAGACGGGCGTCGCCGCCTACAACCTCTACAGCGAGCGCGGCACGATCATCCGGCTGTCGCCCGATTGGAAACGCCGCGACATCCTCGCGACGGGATTGAGATTTCCGGTGTCGCTCGCGTTCAACGCCCACGGCGATCTGTTCTGCAGCGACCAGGAAGGCGCGACGTGGTTGCCCAACGGCAACCCGTTCGACGAATTGCTGCACATCCAGACCGGGCGGCACTACGGCTTCCCGCCGCGGCATCCGCGGCATTTGCCCGGCGTCATCGACGAACCGAGTGTCTTCGACTACGGCCCGCAGCACCAGTCGACCTGCGGCGTGCATTTCAACGAGCCGGTCGGCGGCGGGACGGCGACGTTCGGCCCGGCGTGGTGGCGCGGCGATGCGTTGGTGGCCGGCGAATCGCGCGGCAAACTCTGGCGCACCAAACTCGTTAAAACGGCGGCGGGCTACGTCGCGAAAAACGAATTGATCGCGGCAATCGCGATGCTCGCCATCGACGCCGTGCCGACGCCGCGCGGCGACCTTTTGATCGCCTGCCACAGCGGTGCACCGGACTGGGGTACGGGTCCGCAGGGCGCGGGCAAGATCTTCAAAGTGTCCTATACCGGGCGCAACGAGCCGCAGCCGGTGCTGGCGTACGCGGCGGGACCGGCGGAGATCCGCGTGATCTTCGACCGTCCGGTCGATCCGGTGCGGTGGCGCGGTTTGGCGGCCGCGAGCCGGGTGACGCGCGGGCCCTATGTCGCGGCGGGCGACCGTTTCGAGACTTTGGCGCCGGGCTACAAGGTCGTGAAGGAGCAGGCGCAGGTGGCGCGGCACGACGTGCCCGTGCTGTCGGCGGGACTGGCGCAGGACCTGACGTCGTTGGTGCTGCGCACGGCGCCGCGGATTCATCCCGAGCCCTATGCCGTGCAGTTGCCCGACGGACCGGAGGCGAAGCGGCCCGCCTCCGCGCCGGGCGAACGACCCCAGCATGCGGCCATCGACCTGCTCACCGACCTCGCCGGCGTCGAGGCCGAGTGGCGCGATGCCGCGGGCCGGATCGAGTGGAAGGGCTGGCTGCCGCACCTCGATCTGGCGGTGGCGCGCGAGCTCACGGCGCCGAGCGCGGAGCACGCGCGGCTCTTCGCGCTGTTGCGACAACCGGGAAGGCTGACCCTGCGCACGCAACTCGACCTGCACCTGATGCTGCGGCCGGCGATCCAGCCGGGGGCGAAAATCGAGTTCGAATATCCGGCCGAGACGGTGACGCTGGCGCTGCGCGCGCCGGCGCGGCTCGAGGTCCGCGCGGAAGCGCCGGCGCGGACGACGTGGGCCGGCGACGGCGAGGTGGCGGTGACGGCGGAGTCGCGGGCCGGCGGGTGGGTGCCGCTGGAAATCACGCTGCCGACGGGCGCGGGCGAGGCCGTCCTCGCCGCGACGTGGTCGACGGCGGAAGATACGCGGCCGCGGGCGTGGCCGTTGCGGCGTTTCCTTTTGCCGTGGGCTCGGCCGGCGACCGAGACGGTCGCGGCGGCGGCGCCGGAGCGTCCGGAGTTGGCCGGCGGCGATTGGCGGCGCGGGCACCAGGTGTTCTTCGGCGCGGCGGCCGCGTGCTCGGCCTGCCATCAGGTGCGCGGCGAGGGCGGCGTGGTCGGTCCCGACCTCACCAATCTCGTGCACCGCGACTACGCCTCGGTGCTGAAAGACATCCTCGAGCCCAGCGCGGCGATCAACCCCGACCGGATCGCCTATGCCGTGACGCTGAAGTCCGGGGCCGAACTGACGGGCATGATTCTGGAGGAAGGGCCGGAGACGCTGGTGCTCGCGGATGCGGCGGGCGGGAAGCGCGCGATCCCGCGCGCCGAGATCGCGGGGCGGAAGGCGTCCGCCGTTTCGCTGATGCCGGCGGGGCTGTGGCAGAACCTCGACGCGCAGCAGCAACGGGACCTGATGACGTTCCTGCTGACCGAGCGGAAAGAGTGAGCGGATTCAGCCCGGCGCCGGCGGCCGGGGTTTCCCGCCGCCGGTGACGTGCTGGTAAGTCTGATACAGCCCGTAACCGGCGCCGGCTCCCGCGGTGAGCAGGGCCGGGAGGTAGAGCGTGGCGTAGTTCAGATGGGCGAAGGCGATCGCGCCGACTGCGCCGCCGCCCGCGAAGGCGAGGAGCTGGGCGGTCCACAGGCGGAACCGTCGCCAGTCGACCTGCATCCGGCGCAGCAGATGTCCGACGAAGATCCCGAGATCCGTGAAAATGCCGGAGACGTGCGTCGTGCGCACGACGGCCCCGCTGTAGGTGCTGGCCATCGCGTTCTGGAGCCCGCAGGCGGCGGAGGCGAGGTAGTCGCCGGCGGCGTTGCCCTCCTGCAGGAAGTGCACGGCGAGGACGAGCAGCGCGGATTCCGTCAGCAGGGCTGCGCCGTAGCGCCGGCCCAGGCGGAGCGTGCTGTCGCGGATCAGGACACCGCTGACAGTCGCGCCGGCGACGAACGCGGCGATGAGCGCGAGGTAGTGCCAGGCTTCGTTGCGGCTGCCGAGGCCGACGGCGATGCCGAGGAGCGTGGTCGTGCCGGTGAGGTGCGTGACGCCCTGGTGCGTGAAACTGAGGAAGCCGACGGCGTTGATCATGCCGGCGTTGAACGTCAGCACCGCGCCGCCGAACAGTACCCAGGTGGGCAGGCGGTTGATCATGGCTCTGGAACGGGAAAGCGGGAACGGCCCATGGCGGAGCCGGAGCATTTCCCGCGCCGGCCGCCGGCGCAAGCCGGAGGGGAGGCGGAGGCCCGATCAGGCCTGCGGCTTCTTCCCGCAGGTCGAGAGCCCGAAGGGCAGGTAGGCCGGGCAGAAACCGATGGCGGCCGTGAGCAAGGGCACGAGCCCGGCCAGGCCCCACCAGGATTTCAGGACGAGGCCGGCGGCGAGGATGCCGAGACCGGCGACGAGACGGAGGATGCGATCGAGGGAGCCGACGTTTTTCATGACGGGATGGATTGTTGGGTTCGGGTTGAAGTTGACCCCGTCATCCTAGCGCCTGCGTCCCGCGGTTTCCGTGACTTTGTCACCGAACCGCGATTTTTCCGGCTCAACCCGAGGCTGTCGCGGCCCGGCGCAGGGCGGCGGTATCCAGCAATCCGATGCGTCCGCGGCCCGGTTCGACCCAGCCGGCTTTTTCCCAGGCCGAGAGCGTGCGGGTCACCACTTCGCGCGCGGTGCCGAGTTCGTCCGCGAGCGACTGGTGGGTGGCGCGGACGGCGCCGTCGCGTGCCCGTTCCAGCAGGCAGCCGGCGAGCCGGGCGTCGATGCGGCGGAACGCGACGTCGTCCATTTTGGCGAGGACTTGGCCGAGGCGCAGCGCAAGGAGCCCGAAGACATACCGGCGCCAGAAGGCGTGGCGGTCGACCCAGCCGCGGAAGACCGGCACCGGCACGGCCCACGCGGAGCCGGCGCGCTCAACCACGGCGATGGCGGGAAACGGTTGCTCGCCGATCGCGCAGGACGCGGAGAGCACGCAGGACTCCGTTGGATCGATCCGGTACAGTGTCACCTCGCGGCCCTCGGCGCCCGTCTGGTAGATGCGGATGGCCGCCTCGACCGGAAACAGCAGGGCCGGACACTCGGCGCCGGGGCGGAGGAGGATCCGGTCGCGGGCGAGCGGCACGAGGGCGGCGGCGGCCCGGAATTCGGCGACGAGGACGGCAGGGGCGGCGGCGAGGAACGGCGGCAGCGGCGCGACGGGCGGACGGGTCGGCATGGGGAGGCGGAAGCGTCCAAGGACGGCGCGACGGGGCAAGCGCGGTTTCAGCGCGGCGCGACGGTCGCGCGCAGCACGAACCACTCGATCACAAGCAGATTGGGCACCCAGCACAGCCAGGCCAGGAGCGGGTAAAACACGGGGAACGGCACGCCGGCCGCCATGAAGGTTCCAAGGTAGATCCGCAGCGTGACGGCGGCGAAGGTGAGCGCGAAGCTGCGGAGCGCCCAGACCTCGTGGCGGGCGAAATCGCCGGCCCGGGCGGCGCGCACGGCGAGAAAGGTGGAGAGCAGCCAGACGAGCGCGAGCAGGCCGAAGCCGGCGCGCGCGACCAGCCCGCCGTACGCGATGAACGCGGTCGCCAAGCCGGCGAGTCCCCCGACGGCCACCGCGACGAAATAGATGTAGCCGAGCGCGCGGTGCAGGTGGCGTTGGGCGCGGACCGCGGGGAAAAACTGCAGCGGGCCGACGAGCAGGGCGACGGCGGAGGCCGCCACGTGAACGAGAATCCGGACGGGATGCGCCGCGTAGGCGGCCCGCATTTCCGGGGCGACGGTGCTGCCGGGCGGCAGGGCGAAGTAGGCGAACAGACCGTAGCCGGCGACCCCGAGGGAAAGCAGCAGCACAAGCCAGCGGGCGATGGCGTTCATGGCGTGGGGTCTGGAACGGGAGCGTGACACGCCCGCGCCGCGGTGCAAGCTGGCGGCAGCGGCGGCGCAAGTCCGCGTCCGCTCCCCGACCGCCCCAGCACCCATGAACCTCCGACTCGCAGCCCTGCCCGGTTTGATTTTTGGCTTTGGCCTCCTGGCGCCGCTCGGCGCCGCCGAGACGACGCCCGGTCGCGAAGCCGTGCAGGCCCGGTACCGTGCCGCGCAGCAGGAAGCCCGCACGGGCAATCCGGAGCAGGCCCTGCGGGAACTGGTATGGTGTTTCGACGAAGGGATGGTGTCGGAGCCGGCGTTCCGCGGCGTACGGCTCAGTTTCCTGATCCGCGATTTCGCCCAGTTGGCCCGGCGGCACCCGCCGGCGGCGGAGTTCATGCAGCGGCGCTGCGCGGAGGCGGAGGTGCGCATGCTCGGCGGCGAACAGGAGGCGACGCAGGAATTCGCCGCCTGGTGCGAGTCGCTCGGGGAGGAAACGCGGTTGATGGAGGCGTTCGGCCGGATTCCGGCGGGAGATGCCCGGCGCCGGCTCTTCGGCCTGCGCGTGTTCCGGGTCCTGCTGCAGGCGCGGCGCTACGAGGAAGCGCTGGAGGTGTTTCCCTTCTCCTCCATGCTGCGTTTGCTCGAAGCCGCGGCGGCCCGGCCGGCGACGACCCCCGTGGCGGCCGAGGCGGAACGGCGGTTCGCGGTGGGCAATTGCCTCGACTACATCGAAGCGGTGGCGGGCGCGAAGCAACCGGAGTCGGCCCGGCAGCTGCGGGAAAAACTCAAGGCGATCGACGATTCCCCCGAGACCCGGAGCGAATTGGAAAAACGGCTGGCGCGCGCCGCGCTGCCCGCCTCCTGACGCGCTTTGCTCAGCGCAGGTGCACGATGATCGTGCGACCTTCGTAGGTCACAGCGTCGCCGGCGGCCAATTGGCGGCGCTTGCGCGATTCCGGCGCACCGTTGACCGTGACCCGGCCTTCGGCGACAGCCTGCTTCGCGGCGCCGCCACTGTCGGCGAGCCCGCCGAACTTGAGGAACTGGCACAGCTCGATCGGAACGGCGCGGACGGTGACCTGACGGGGCGCGGAGGCGGAGGACGACATCGGCCGAGCGTCGGCGGCGCGCGCGGCCGAGTCGAATCCGAATCCCGCGGGGCGCGGCGGGATTTCGTTAGCCGATCGTGCGGGTCGGGAGGTCGGCCTGCAGCGCGCGGTGCAGGGGGCACTGGGCGCGGTCGATCGGCTGGCCGGCGCGGTAGCGGGCGAGCAATGCGACCGAGCGCTGGGCCAGGAGGCGGCGAACTTCCCGTCGTCGGCCCTTTTCCCGCGGGATGGCCATGGAATCGTAGCCGGTGGTTTGGTGCCGGAGCCAGGCGATGGTCGCGGCCTCGGCGCGGGCCGGGAGGGGAATGCGTTCGGTGCGCGCCACGGTGCCGCTGCCGACCGGCGTGGCGTGCGCCGCGATGAGCGTGCCGAGGGTCTCGGCTTCCGTGCGGTACGCAGGATGGAAGGCGAGGAAATGGACGACCGCGGCCCGGAAATCGGCGGCGTAGGTTTCCTCTTCCGCGGCGCGGCGGGCGCGGCCGGCGTCCAGCCGGCGTTGATACGAAGGATCGGCCCGTTCGAGGGCGAGGTCGCGGCGCAGGGCGGCGAGACGGTCGGCGGGGGCCCAGATGCCGCGGGAGAAACGTTTGCGGCCTTTGACCTCGATCACCGTAAGGGTCGGGCTATCGGCCTTGATCCGGCGGCTGAGGGCGGCGTCGCCGGGCGGAAGGAGTTCCCAATCAGGGGGAACCGGCTCCAGGGCGCCGCGTTCGTTGAGCACGTGGCGGGGCAGGGGAGCGGGACGGACTTCGCGGGCGGTCGGCATGGACCCCGCGACTGACGGCAAAAACAGCGGCCGGGACAAGCCGCGAAAGTGAGCGAGGCGCGTTCAGGCCGCGCGGCTGAGGCGGGCGGGACGGAGCGAGGCGGTGTGCTGGCGAGGCCCGCGGCGGGGGGCGGCCGGGGGGGCGATCGTCGGGGTCGGCCCGAAGTGGAAGCCGTTTTCGTCCTCGTAGCCCTCGGGGGCGCGGCGGTTCAGGATTTCCACCAGGCTGTTGAGGGCCAGCGTGCAGGGAGTGAGGATCCAGGAGTGCATGGGCCTACCTTAGCGATTTCCTTCGGCCGCGGTTATCCGGACTACTTGTCAAAGGCGCCTGAGTAGAACTACGCGCCCGGTTCGGCGCAAAATTCGAGGCTCAGTCCGTGGCCGCGCGGTTTATCCGTTGATCGCTTGTATGCCAAAATTCTTCATCGCGATCCACCGCCCAGACGACTACAGTCCGGAGACGGCGGAGGACCAAGCCATGCACCGTGCGATTGACCTTCTGAATGAGGAGATGATCGCCGCGGGCGTCCGGGTTTTCGTCGGCGGGCTTCACCCGGCAAACAAAGCCAAATCACTCCTCCGCCACCAAGACGACACGGTCCACGTTAGGGATGGCGCCTATTTGAATTCCACCGAGCACGTCGGCGGCTTTTGGGTGCTCGACGTCGCCAGCCTCGACGAGGCGCTGGTGTGGGGAAGAAAGGCTGTTCTCGCGTGCCGCGCTCCAGTGGAAGTGCGGCAGTTTCACCGATGAAAGCGTTCTTGAAAGCTTCCCGGCCGAACAAGGCGCTGGAGCCAACGATCACGTCCGTCACGCCTCCTGCTGACGCAGGAGGCGCGCCGGCCGCGCTTGTGGCTCATCTTTGACGTTGCCCCACCGGGATTTTTTCCCGCGGCATTGGCTTTGACCCGGCGGAGATGCGCTCCTTGCTCGGCCGCCGACATGGCCACTTCGCCGGAACTCTCATTGCGGGCGGAACGCACCGGACGGCTCCTCTGGCTCATGGCCGGGGTGCTGGTCGCGCTCAATCTGGCGGTGCAGTTCCGGGCCCACTTCACGGGCAACTACAAGGTGGAAGGCCTGTTCAAATTCCTGCACCTCGACGTCGAGAACAACCTGCCGACGTTCTTCGCGACCCTGCTGCTGCTGTTGGCCGCGGGGTTGCTGGCGACGATCGCCCGGTTGGAGCGGCGCCGCCGGGCCGTCGGGGCATGGAACTGGACGGTTTTGGCGGTCGGGTTCCTCGTGATGTCGGCCGACGAAGCGATCTCGTTGCACGAACGCCTCAACGAGCCGATCCGGCGCCTGCTGAGCGGGACCGGCGGGCGGCACGGTTGGCTGTATTTCGCGTGGACGATTCCGGGTCTCGCGGTCGTGACGGCGGTCGGGCTCGTTTTCCTGCGTTTTCTGTTCCGGCTGCCCGGGCGCATCTCCCGGGCGTTCGTGCTCGGCGGGACGCTTTACGTTTCCGGCATCATCGGGATGGAATTGATCTGCGGCCGCTACGCCGAGCTCAACGGGGTTTTCAATCTGACCTATTCGCTGCTGGCCACCGTCGAAGAGAGCCTGGAGATGGCGGGGGCGATTGTGTTTGTCCGCGCGTTGATCGGCTATCTGGCGGAAACGTACGGCGAACTGCGGATCGACTTCGGGGGCCGTCCGCCCGCCGGGTGAACGCCGCAGGCGGTTGCCGCCGCGGAATTCCGCCCGCGGCTTAGTTGCGCGGATTGAAGTCGAAGGTCTGCTGGCATCCGTCCCACGGCAGCAGCCGCAGGTCGGGGGAGGAATGCGGGCGAATCGGTTCCCGCCTCGCCGACCCGACCGGTTGGCTGGATTCGAACGGGGCGGGCGGCGTATCCTTCGGATCGCGCAGGACTTGGCGCGGATCGCCGACGGCGGCCGCCGGCACGGGTTTGGGGCCGAAATGGAAGCCGGTCTCGTCCTCGTACCCCTCGGGGGAACGGCTCTCGAGGAACGCGATCAATCGCCGACGGACACCGACCTTGAGCTGGTGCAAACGACGGAAAGGCATGTTTCCTGAGGGGTGGACGCGAGAACGGCGCGGACGCCGGTGGGTTTTCGCTGCGGGGTGAACTACGCGCCACCCGGCCTGGCGGATGCGCGGGGAGCGAGGGGCTGCGGGGTATGGTCAGGCAGGAAGCGCGAGATGTTCCGTCTGGCAAGCCGCGGTTCTTGGCGGCCGCGCGATTCACCCGGGATTCACGCGGCGGGATACCGGAGCCGGACTCAGGGCGCGCGCTTGCGCTGCAGCGGGCCGATAGCGGTATCGGAATCGAAGAGCCGGGCACGTCCTTCCGGAGTCGAGGCCACTTTGGCAAGGTGGTCCCAGATCTTCCGGCCGGGCATTCCCGCATACGGATGCGGGCCGTCGCCACCCGGGGGCAGGGATCGGTAATCCAGGAGCCGAAACACCACGGTGCCGTCCGCCTTCACCTCGTAGCCCAAGGGCAGCCAAGGCTGGAGCTCGATTTCCTTGGGCGGCGGATCCTTGAGTTCGAGGGAGAGCAAGCGGATGCCGCCGGGCAAATCGGTGTGGTACCCGACAAACGTCATCTTGCCGGGACCGAAGTCCCGGTCGTTTTCCTCCTTGGCGCCGGTGTCGTGGACGATGCGGTAGCGGCGGTCGCCCTCGGCGGTGATCCGGAGGCTCGCGCCCGGCTGTTCCGGGTTGTGCCACTCGCCGAGCAGGCGCGGATCGCGGTCGGCGTTGGGCTCGGGCAGGAGCGGTTCGCCAAGGTGGCAGGCGGAGAGGGCAAGCAAGGCGAGCGGGGCGAGCAGGCGTTTCATGGGCGGCGGGGTGATTGGGTCGAAGGCAACGTTGGGAGCGTGGCTGCGAAGCAAGGAAAACCGAGCCGGGGATGACCCGAAATTCGGGTCGACTCCCGGCTTGCCGTCGCCGCGGGTTTGGGAAAACGGCAATTCCGGGCTTTCGGTCCGCGGCGCGAGCCGCCACGGTGCCGGTACCCCTATGCGTTTACCCCTGCATTGCGTGCGTATGTGTTGGTTGGTCGCGGCGGCCGTCGGTTGGGCGGTTGCGGCGACGGCGGCGGAGCGGCCTTTGCGTTCGGTTGGCCTGACGGTCGGCGATCTGGGCAATCCGTTCTTCGTCCAGATTGCGAAGGGCGCCGAGGCCAAGGCCCGCGCTCTCGGCGGACCGGGCGTCAAGTTCACCGCGGTCTCTTCGGGCTACGACCTGAACCAGCAGACGAACCAACTGGAGGATTTCATCGCCGCGAAGGTCGATCTGATCGTGCTCAACGCCGCGGACACCAAGGGCATCGCTCCGGCGGTGCGCAAGGCGCGCGCGGCCGGGATCGTCGTGGTCGCGGTGGACGTCGCGGCCGAGGGCGGCGTCCACGCCACGGTGATGTCCGACAACATCCAGGCCGGCCGCCTCGCCGCGGAGTACGTCGCGAACCGCCTCGGCGGCAAAGGGGCCGTCGCAATCATCAACGGCCCGCCGGTTTCGGCCGTGATGGACCGCGTGCGCGGCGCGGAGGAAGTTTTTGCGCGGCACCCCGGCATCAAGGTTGTCTCGCGGGACCAAAACGCCGGCGGCCACCGCCAGGGCGGCATGAACACGATGGCGGACTTGCTCACGGCGCACCCGGATTTGGCGGCCGTGTTCGCGATCAACGATCCCACGGGCCTCGGCGCCGCGTTGGCGATCCGGCAGGCGCGGAACGCGAAGATCTTCGTTGCCGGCGTCGACGGTGCGCCGGAGGCGGAGAAGGCCCTGCAGGATCCGAAAAACGCGTTCGCCGCGACGGCGGCGCAGGATCCGTTCACGATGGCGGCGAAGGCCGTCGAGGACGGCTTCGAGGTGCTGCAGGGCCGGAAGCCCGCGGTCGATCCGCTGCTGGTGCCCGTGACCTTGGTCACGCGGGAAACGTTGCCGTCGTACCGGGGATGGACGGCGAAGTGAACCCGCCGGGCCCGGGGACCGTGGCCCTCGGCGCGCGCCTGCGGGCTCGGATCGCCGCGCTGGGCGTGCTGCCGATGCTGCTCGGCGTCGGGGCGCTGTTCGCGGTGCTGACGCCGAAGTTTCTCACCGCGGCGAATCTGACCAACGTCGCGCGCCAGGCCTCGATCAACGTCGTGCTCGCGACGGGTCTGACGTTCGTGATTCTCACCCGCGGGATCGACTTGGCCGTGGGCTCCGTGCTCGGGCTCACGGCGGTGATCGCGTTGCAGCTTTCGTTGCTGGAGGCGTGGTCGTGGAGCGCGGTGCCGGCGAGTTTGGCGGCGGGGGCGCTGATCGGCGGACTCACGGGCGCGGCGGTGGCGTACGGCGGTCTGCCGCCGTTTATCATCACGCTCGGCACGTATACGGCGCTGCGGGGCGCGGCCTTTCTGCTCGCGGGCGGCACGTCGGTGACGAATCCCGATCTGGCGTTCGGCTGGATCGGCAACGACTACCTCGGCCCCGTGCCTTGGCTCGTCGTCATTGCCGCGGCGGTCGTGGTCGGCGGCGGCTTGCTGCTCCAGCGCACGGTCTTCGGCCGCGACGTGTACGCCGTCGGCGGCAATCCCGAGGCGGCCCGGCTGGCGGGCATTCCCGAGGCGCGCGTGCTGCTCGGGGTCTACGCGCTGAGCGGTTTGCTGGCGGCGCTCGGCGGCGTGATGAGCGCGAGCCGTTTGTTCGGCGCGACGGGCCAGCTCGGCACGGGCTATGAACTCGACGCCATCGCGGCGGTGATCTTGGGCGGGACGAGTTTTGCCGGCGGGGTGGGCGGCGTGCTCGGCACGCTCTACGGCGCGCTCATCATCGCGGTCCTGAACAACGGACTCACGTTGCTCAACGTGTCCTACTTCTGGCAGCTCGTCGCGAAGGGCGGCGTCATCGTGCTCGCCGTCGGTTTGGACCGCATGCGCCGCAGCCGGGCGACGGACTCGTGAGCGGGTCGCGGGTGCCTTGCCGCGGCCGATGGATGAATTCAATTCCCCGCTCGCATCCGGCCGCGGTCCGCATTCTGTCTCGTTTTCCCATGTGCGCTTCCCCCGCTCTTCGGTGCTGCCGGCTGCTCGGCGCGTCCTTTCTTTTCCTCGCCTCCACCGCGGTCTCCCCGGCGCAAACCCCCGCGCCCAAGGCCAAGGGCCCGACCCGCGGCCCCGTCGCGCCCGCCACCGGCGAACTCGTGCTGCACAAGTGGTCCGGCGCCCTGAACGTCCCCGATCCCGTCGCCTGCGCCGTCGATCCGCAGGGCCGCGTCTACGTCGCCGCGACCACGCGCCGCAAGGTCGGAGACCTCGATATCCGCGAGCACACGATGTGGATCCCCGACGACGTTGCCCTCCGCACCGTCGCCGACAAGCAGGCCTTCTTCCGCCGTGAAGCCGCCCCGGGCAAACTGCGAGGGCCGCGCGGCGGGTTCATGGATCACAACAAGGACGGCTCCGTGGATTGGAAGGACCTCACGTTCCATACGGAGCGGATCTACCAACTGCGCGATACGGACGGCGACGGCACCGCGGACAAGATGACCGTCTTTGCCGAGGGCTTCAACACGGAGGTCACCGGCAACGCCGCCGG
>JACCEB010368892.1_pt1 | contig 12547 bp, 9 predicted proteins | sample 7454761 | NCBI WGS metagenome assembly JACCEB01 (sample SAMN15323454, study PRJNA562643) | freshwater metagenome | isolation source: river surface water | place: USA:Blue River Watershed | collected 2017-08-18 | reverse complement strand
TCTTTTTCAAGTCTCTCTATCATATATAAACTCTCTTCACTAGCTTCATTGCTTTTTGAAAGTCTAATATCTCTTTTTGCGGAATTATAAAACCTTTCAAAGTCGAGCGGTGGGTCAATTGCAAAAACTGCCGTAGGTTAGACGTCCGAATTTTCAGCATATTTTATAGCACAACTGCCACCAATGGAATATCCGCCAACAAAAAATCTTTGGTCAGTAAGTTTGTGTTTAGTGGTTACATCTTTCAATATTCTGTTAAAAGTTTGTTGGCTTAGATTATCCACTCCTAAAGATAGAACACCATCTTGTAAGGTTGGAATAATTGTCAAAATACCATTAAGGGCTAACTTTTTTGGTAAGTCTGTTTGTTGTAAAACTCTTTCAGCTGTTTCACCAAAACCTGGCATAAGGAACAAGTATCCTGTCCAAGGTAGTTTTGGTGGATATATTATTGTATAACAGTTTTTTGTAGTGTCAGATTTGTCAAGAAAAACTTTCTCGATTTTGAGATTAGATACTTTCTGTCCATTACAATTAATTACAAAAAGTGAAAAAGTCAGAATTATTAAAAGTCTATTCATAGATGTCTGTTCTTTATTTGCGTTGTGTCGACCGCTTCGCTTGCAGGTAACTTGTTTATACATGAAACAATCTTTCGCAAATACAACTGAAAATGGTTGTATTTGCGAAGTATTTAAGCATATTTGCTAAATTACAAACAATACAAACATGTGATTTTTGTAAGAAATGGTCAATTTGATGTAAAATGAAGCAAAAGAAATGCTGAATTGCTTATTCAGTAAAGGAATCAGCTTGTTTTGTTGTGTTTTGGGAATGATAAAAAAATAGTATTTATACTAATAAAATTAGGGGTTTATACTAATTTATTTTTCGGGTTGTAAACCTCTTTTAGTTGAATTATGGCGAGAAACTACCCGCCAAACCGCTCCCGATGGAGAAGAAGACACCACCGCCAAAGGTTGGAGAACATGACCTGACGATTGGAGCCTTCAGGCAACGAAAGAGACTGGGAATGGATATAACGCGCATGGCGATAAAACTCCTCTTTGGGCATGGAAGCGAGGATGGACTTGATGACTGCCGGATTGATGTGATACATGACCTTTTGGAGAAAAGGGGGAATGTATTCACAGAAATGGCAGATCAAGGGAGGCCGATTCTGGTTTTATATTATGAGGTTTTTAGAGGATTTTTTATTGATTGCATTTCTTTTTTTACAATCGATTATAAAATTATTATGTAAATGGAATTATAATTGATCATATTTGAATTAAATCTTTATTGCGAGAGGGAACTTATTCAATATGATGATTTGATGGCCGATTGCGATTTTAATCTGTTTATTGGAAGGGAGTAGTTTGGCGAATTATTTCACTTTATAATGGATGAACTACATTTTTTTGGCATTCTTGCTGAATTTATCCAAATAATTATTGACTTAATTCATTCCCTGTCTGTTCTGGTTTGAAAGTTCCTTTTTTAATATTGGAATGGTGGAAGAACGTAGATAGGGTAATAAAATTATTAAATTGGAAAAATTCTCTCTGAAGCTAGATCAAAATCAAATGGATCAAACATATTCATGTTTAAAGAATAATCACAATTAAAACATCTAAACCAACTAGTAAAATCATTTCCATTACCGGAATCAAAATCTTTTTTGATTTTGTAAACCACTAAAGCTTCAATATTGCAACAATTACATTTCATTCTTTTATAAACGTGTGATTTTTTTTCTTCTAATGAAGCAAAACCAATATTTCTTCCTGCTGGGTCTTCACAACCTGGTTCATCATACTTTATATTTTTTTTTATAAAATAGTCTTGTGAGAAATTTGCTCTTCCAAGTTCTTTTAGATGCCCAATTAGCAATAACTGACGAATTATGTTGTTTTTATTATTAATATCATCTAGTGTAAATTTACACTCCTTACTTGTGAATTTTTGAATTATATCAATACAAGATTGCGTTTTAAAATAATGAGGCTCAAAACCTTTTAGTGCATCTTTTTCAATTTCCCAAATCTTATTTACAATTGGAATGACTTGCTGACTTATTAAATACTCAAATGAAATAAAATTTGGTAGTGTGTTGCCATTATGAATCAATTTATTTCTCCATTTATTAATACTTTCTAAATCTCTTAAACATTTTGATCATTTAGAAACGAAATATGGTATAATTGTTTATTAAAAATTCCATTTTTCGATTTATTAATCTTAAATGCTTTTTTTAATCGTTTAAGAGATTCGGAGAATTCAATGGTGTTGAATTTTTCAGCAGGATTAATGTAATTTGATAAGTTTAATATTTCTTCAAAGTCAAAATTAATTTTCACAGCTAAATATGGATTAATTTTTCTTAATACGTCTTTAATATATAGTTCTAAAAATCTATGAAAACTTAATATTGAGAGTGTTATATTATCATACATTCCTACTATTTCAAATCCTTCACTTTTATTAAAGTCATCTTTGTCAACAATGAAATGGTAAGCTTACCTATACATCTCCCGCACAAATTAAACCGGCCTGTGTATTAGTTATTTGATTAAATAAAAAGGCATGGTCATACAAATTGTTAAAATAGGTTTGCGCGAATGCTTGAAAAGTCAACAGCATACTCGCAAGAATCCCTATTTTATTTTTTTTTATCATTATTTAATAACCACACGCTGTGTTTCTATTAATCCATTTGAATATTGAATAGCCAGCGTATAAACACCTTGAGCTAAATTCAATAATTCATAATTTAAACTATTTCCATCGAAGTTCAAAGTTTTAATATTCCTGCCAAATGCATCAATCAATTGTCCCGAAGCTTCTTTTGCTTCGACAAATTGAATTGTCACATCTCCTTCTCCTGGATTCGGATAAACAGTAAACGATTTTGTATTCCCTGAAGTTTCAATAATATTATCCTCATTCGAAATTATCATCGCTGAATTTGATGGAATTCCTTCCGGGAATCGGATATAATCTGATTTTGATAATTCTGCTAGAATTGACTGAGCTTGTGTAGAAACTTGAGTACCTGAATTGGCTACATTTTCTATAACTAATTTTTCAGATCCATTAATTTGATCTAGCTCACGGTCCGATTCACCAATAAACGTTAACACATCGAACAATTCGAAATATTTTTGATTTTCAAAAGTCGAAAGATCAAGTTGGTTTAACTCATTTCTAGCATCAGTAAATTCTTTACGCTGAATATGAGTGAGGTAGGTGTCTTGTATCATAGCACCTCAATTCGTATCACTTCTTTTCTGCCATTAGTTATAAATACTTCCACCAAATAAATTCCTTTTGGCAGATCAGAAAAGGTATAATTGAGTTCTCCTTTGTTTACAATCAATTCCTGATGCACCCTTCCCAACAAATCTACAATCCGGAGACTCCCGTTGATTCCGTTCTTAAATGTAATAGTAAAATCTCCGGTTGAAGGATTGGGATAAACTTTTATCCCCGTTTCAAGTATTAAATCTTCAACACCGGTTGTATTTATTACCTCAATTGTCTGGGTTACTGTATCAGAACACATTCCATGGAAAACGATTAATTTTACCTCATATGTTCCAACTTGCGTAAAAGTATGAGACATGATTGAATCTGTGTAATCCATATTTCCATCACCAAAGTTCCAAATTCTTGAAGTTGTATTTGAAGAGTTGTTTTCAAACGTTACTACTCCTCCGATTGCTAAATCGACTGTAAAAGTATTTGCGATAAAATTGGCGTCGATGGGAAACTGAGTACAATCGTATTGATTGCAAGGTGTTCCTGTTATAGGATATTGCACTCCGTCTTCTCCATTACAATTTGTTCTAACAAGCCAAGCATGTTGAATATTGGTGTCAACTGGAAAGGCTGAACCGCACATTATGTAGCCACTATCCAACGTTGCTTTAATATCATAAATGTATTGCGGGAGATCCGGTCGTGTGAAGTATTCTTTTTCCCAGAGTGTATTACCAAATGGATCTAATTTTATCATGCGGTTAATCATTACATTAGCTGTATTTCTACATGTGTTGCTTATAATAATTGTACCATCCGGATTTTCAATTGGGTATGAAAAATTAGTGAACGCAGATTTAGTATTATAGGGAAAAGCTTTACTCCATAGTAGATCGCCATTTCCATCCAATTTTTTCACATATCCAATAGTTGTGCCTCCATTTCCGTCATCTAAATTGTGATAGGTTAAGAAATTATGATCATGAAGAGTAATTCCATAACCACTATAATCATTGATCCCATAATCGTATTCACGCTCCCAAATGGTTTGACCTGAAGTATCAATTTTTATGTAATATAAATTATAATCATAAATCGTTATTTTTTTTGCCCCCGTAAGAATTAAATTACCGTCATCCGTTTTTAATGCACCCCATAATAATTCATTCATGGCGGTACCATAGGTCTTCTCCCAAATAATATTTCCCTGCTTATCAGTCTTAATAAGATAATAGTCACCATTACCCGCCCCAAAACTATTGGTAGTCGCAATAATGTAAAGAAAACCATCTTTTTCTACAATACTATAAGGTTGATCAGTAAGATTACCTCCAAGTGTTTGAGTCCAATTTTGTATAAACGAATTGTCTAATTTTGAAAACTGGATATTCCAAGTAGAAGATGAATAAGGGAGAGTTGTGCTAATAATATTGGACATGAAAATACTGTCTTCTGAAACAATAGATTGAGATCCCATTGTGATTATACCATCTGTAGAAAACGTATCAATTAATATTGTTTGTCCAAAGCAGTCCATTTTGTTCAAGATAATACTACCACTTCCTGATTGATTAAAACCTGCTCCAAAGGTTGTCATTGTTGTATCAGTAAATTCTATTTCATAAAATAACGCTTGTGGAAAAAGTCCGTTAAAATAGGATTGTGAGTACACTTGCCAAGAAACAAGCATACTCACTAAAATTCCTATTTTATTTAATTTAATCATTATTTAATTACGACACGCTGTGTTTCAAGTGTACCATTTACATATTGGATAGCAAGAGTGTATATACCTTGTGCTATATTATTTAATTCATATTTTGAACTATTTCCATCAAAATGAAGTGTTCTAATACTTCTTCCCATTGCATCAATTAATTGACCTGAAGCTTGTTGTAATTCACTGAATTCAATAGTCACGTCGCCTTCTCCCGGATTCGGATATACTGTAAAACTTTTTAAATCTATAACAGCTTCTCTGGTATTTTCATTGCTAGAAATTATCATAGCAGAATTTGCAGGAATCATTTCTGGGAATCGGATATAATATGATTTTGATAATTCGGCTAGAATTGCCTGAGCCTGTGTAGAAACATGAGTGCCTGAATTAGCTATGTTTTCAATAACCAATTTTTCAGATCCATATATTTGATCCAGCTCACGATCCGTTTCACCAATGAATGTAAGAACATCGAACAATTCGAAATATTTTTGATTTTCAAAATTGCTTTGATCCAAGTTGTTTAATAATACCCTTGCCTGGGAAAATTCTTTACGCTGAATATGAGTTGGTATCACAATTTTCATGTCTTCAGGTAAAGCTTCACTTGTTAAAATTGTTACTAAATCCTGGACATTTCCTTCTTGCGCGAGACTACGAATTAATTCACCTTTAATTTTATCTCGACCCAATCCCGGAGGAGTATTATTTAGATCTTGCTGCAGCCCCGCAACACAAGATGGACAAGGAAGGGCAATTCCAGGATATTGTGGGCATAAATTTTCAAAACCACCCCCTGGAGAACACAAAATATTATTTATAGTAGTACTTTTACATATCGGCGCAAATCCTGGATCAGAGGAATAATTGAAATTAGCAGAACTAAAAATTTGACTTTCATCGGAAGTTAAACACTGTCCAAAAATATTAGTTACTTGTAAGGTTGAATTCGCTGCATCACATTCTCCTTGATGTGCTAAACTTCCAGAAATAATTGACCAATCGTAAGTATTGCTTCCATTGTATCGGTTACAATCGATTTGCAATTTGGAATTACTTGTACCCTCTGCTTGAGTAGCACTATTGTAAGATCCATTAAATGTATTCTTATAAAGATCGCCCATAATAAGATTTACATTTTTGTTCACAATTCCAAAAGTATATTGGTTTGTTCCAGTTGTATTCAACGTATTTTCAGTTGCTAAAAATCCTGAACTAGTTTGTAAAAACATACCCCATGAATTAAAGTCTATATCACCCATCGGTGTATTGAATACATTAAATGAAATCTCATCGAAATTACTTCCATTTGCTGTAATTCCTTGATATACATTATTAAAACGATTGTCTTTTATTCTTACAGTACTTACTGCACCTCCAGTGGAATAAACGTCAACTCCCTGAGAAAGGTTGGTAAAAGTATTTGGTACTGGCGGAGTTGTTGGATTCACCGGTCCGGCATTTCCGGATTGAACAATATAACCGGCATCATAGCTTCTAATTCCAGTGGCACGCTTATCAATTGCAAATGCTAAATTTCCGTTGAATGTATTCCCATTAAAAACAGGATTTTTCACTTTTGACAAACGGATGTAGACATCGGAACCCTCTCCATTGTATTTGAATGGGTCAATCATTGGTTCATTGCAGTTGAAAGAACATTCTTTAATGTAACTGTTGTTAGTAACTAAACTTCGTCCTTTAAAGTCAACTGACACACGATTGTTTAGAAAATTTGAAAATTTAGCTTTAACTATTCCTCTTCCGTGATCCAAAGCGCCCGATATAAACGGAGCATTAACTCTATAAAGCGCAACTCCAATATGAGCATCTCGAACTGTTGAATTTGTTAGAACTAATTCCCCATGCTTCAATGAAGCAATTGGCATCAAAGGCTTTTCTTTGCTGATTTTGTAATCGTCACCCCAAACCTGGATACCTTGCCACATAGCATCACAAGTACTTACACCCTTAAAAACACAATTAGTGGCAGTTAATTTAGATTTAGGTTCAACAATGATTCCAGAATGCGTTGCTCCCTGATCTGGAATTTCAGGATTTAAATCCCTAGCAAACTCTATAGTTTTATTATTTATAGTATAATTCAGACCATCTTTAATTACTAATGGACCGCGAATTCGAATTATTCCGTAAGGAGCCACATTATCTACTAAAACAGGATTAGGATTGGCTTGATCTATTACCAACCCATTTGGATACTCGAAATATCCTGAACCGGTTGTTACATAAAGATTATATGCCCCAGAACCCGTGCAACCATTAGCATCTTGTACTGAAACTGAGTAATTTCCAAAAGGAACTCCTTCAATTGATGAAGTTGTTTCACCATTATTCCAATCAAAAAGATAGGGGCCTGTACCATTAGTGACATTAATATCTATAGCTCCTTCATCATAGGTACATGCATTTGTAATAGTTGCGTTCAAATTCAGAGTATAAATAAGATCAATTACTCTAGTTTCTGAATATGAGCACCCATTTGCATCAGTAACTGTAACTTGGTAATTTCCAGGGGCTAAGTTTATTGCAGTTTGAGATGTTTGTCCATCTTGCCAATTATATGTAAATGGGCCAACTCCTCCAATCGGGTTTACGGTAGAAGTACCATTATTTGTTGTACAGCTTGAATTTGTATTTACAAAATCCAGACCTGTTAATCCATTTGGATTTGTCAAGGTGACTTCTGTCAATTTAGCATTATTTGGAAACATATCGACAGAACTATTAAATCCTCCGACTACGTCCCAGCCACTAATTGAAAACATCAGGTTGTCTCCCCAGTTAAGAGCAACATAAGATAGGTTACTAACTTGTGGTTTCAACCAATATTGACCGCTTGGTATTGTACAAGGGACTACTATATCCTCAATTGGCGAAATATTTTGGTAAAATTCATTTTGAAAGTTTGAAACACCACCCATGTTGACAATGTGTTTATCAATGTCCTTGACTAAATAGGTATCATTTGTAAATTGATCAACAAGATAATATTTGACATTATAGTCTACTTCTGAATTGTTGACAAAAGTTGCCCAATTAAATTCATGATTTATCTGAATTATGTCATTTGGCACAACGCTTACCGGATTTGTTACGGTTATCATTCGAACACTTAAAGATCCCGATGTTTGACTAAACACGGGAAAATAAATGCACAATAAGAAGAATAATTGAATTTTTTTCATTTTGATTTGGTTAAAGATTTTTGGTTAGACATAGTTTATAATCGGGCGCAATTAAAATATATTTTTTGACAAAATCAACATATTTTGAATTAATTTCAACGAGATTAAGATCATAGTGTAAGTTCAGTTGGGTAACTACTTCGAGTTAGCCAAAAAGAAATATTAAATCCGTTCAATATCATAAGTGCTTAAATATTAAAAACAAAATAAATGGCTATAGGTTGAGAGAATTGTGTATAAAAATTCTTGGTATCCGGTGAAGTTTTGTCTGCCATCGGGGGATAACCTGCCAAAGGAGTGTAAAAATCTCTGTTTTTATAATTTTTAGATATATTAAAGCTAAAGTTAGCTTCTGTCATCAAACTAATTCTGTCATTTAATTTAAATCTTAAACCCAATACAGGTGCGAATCCAACTGTCGTAAAATGACTTTCATAACCATATGCGTAACCTCCATTGAAAAATGTAGCTTCATCTTTAGTATTTCCAAATGAAAACCTAAAATCTAATCCATAGTACACCTGCCAACGCTTCGAAATTTCAGACTTAAATTCCCATCCTAATCTTGTATCTAAAGCGCTTGAATTATACTTGTAGATTGCAGAATCTCCAAAGGGAGATGGTATTTCTTGGTTTGATCCGCCACCACCTATTCCAATACGGATATTACCCTTGTCAAAATATCTACGGTATGTTAAAAAGTATGTTGGGTTATAATTGAAATCTGTACTAGATTGAAATTTTGTAAAGAATCGGATGGTTCCAGTTATATCAAGGCCAAACTCGTTTTTATATTTCGCAGAATCATTTTGAGAAAGCGCGTTTTGTGGTAACATCAATAAACAAGAGAATATTAATAGAAGAGTGTTCTTTTTCATTTGAATAGTTTTTTTTCTTTTATTGAATAACAACACGTCTACTAATTTTATGTGTTCCGTTACCAATATTAACAATGTAAATTCCATTAGAAAGATTTCCAAGAGAGATAGATTCTATGATTTCCCCATGAGCTATGACTGATGATTTAGAGTAAATTCGTTGACCAATTACATTAACAACCTCAACGTTTACCTTTCCATTCATTTTAATGTTTGACCCTATAATTGAAAAGATTCCATTAGAAGGGTTTGGATAAACTAATAAGCTTCCGTTTGTTTCATCAGAATTTAGATCTTCAAGACCCAATACAACACCTGTCATATCAAACTGTGCAAGGAAGCCATCACCCCAACCTAGTGGTGTGTCGTTTGGAGCATTTGAATTTTCATACTGAATATAAGCATTTGGAGATGCTGTTAAATCGACAGTGATTGGAAAATAAACGGTTGAATTTGTACTACCCCCAATGTATAAAATTTCATCATTGAAGATTGTGATTCCTGTTCCTTCATCAGTTGACTGAACGTTATTAAGTCCATTTAGATACCATTCACCACCAAAGTATGTTCCCCAGCCATACGCTAAATATGAGTTTAATCCCAAAATAAAACTGTCATAATGTACTCCTGTAGGGTCGTTTTCAAGTACAGATTGATTGTAATTTCCAGTTAATTGCTGAAGTGGAAAATTCTGACTTTTAGACATTCCAATTACATAGACATTTCCACTTTCAGAAATTTCCACGTTTCCACATTGGTCATCGCTTGAACCACCAAAATATGACGAGTAATAGAGTATATGCCCACCTGTTGTTTCTGGGATGAATTTTAACACTGACAAAAAGCCATCCGATGTTCCATTTAATATACCGTTGTAATGGATTTGTGTGTTGCTCAAAGATTGAAGAGGGAAGGATGCAGAGCTACTTTTTGTTGAACCTGTAATGAATAGACTTTTTGAATTTGGATTATAGTCAATTCCCAAACCACTGTCGTCGCCCGAACCACCAAAGAATGAAGCCCATCGAAGAGCATTAGATGAATTGAATTTTGCAAAGAATGCATCAGTTGCACCGCCTTGAAAATTAGATTGATAGTCATTCACTTGTTCAACATTGTTCATCGGAAAAAGGTTTGTGTTTGTTCCAGTTGTTGTTCCTACAATAAAAAGTTCGTCTTGGTTAGTCGAAGGGTTGTATATAGTATTCATTTCATTAACTACTAAGTTATTGTTTCCGAATAATGTGGACCAAGTTAATGCCCCAGCAACATTGAATTTTGCTAAAAACCCCATTCGCGTACCTGCTGTGGATTGGATGTACTGTAAGCCGGTACCAACAATAGGAGAGTTTGCAACCCTTTTCCCCTCTCCTCCAATGTAAACGTTTCCTTGTGTGTCAGTGGCAATACATGTGCCTTTAAACCAAGCATCAGCATTATGTTCACCAAACAACGTAGCCCAAGAACAAGTGCCGTTATTTTGGTTGAATCGATATAAAGTAGCATAAGCAGTTGGTACCGAAGTGCCCAATGGCGCCATATTGAATGCGCCAGCCCTTGGTAAATCAATGAATTGATTTGGAGAAGACGTACCAGTTACTCCCGTTACATATACGTTTCCTAAATTATCAGTTGCACAACCATATGCTAAATCTGCTTCAGCACCATAGATTGTACACCAACGTCTTTCTCCCAGTGGCTTATGACTTCCTAAAAGAATTCTCCCGTTGTGGCTTGATGAAGTTACAATCGTCTGTGAAGTATGTGGAAACTGTAAATCCCAAGTCCAACCTGTGAAGTATACGTTTCCTGAGGCATCATGATCAATATCGTTAAACTCATCGTCCTCTGTATTTCCGTAGAAGGTGCTCCAAAGTAGATTGTCAATATTTTTAGGTGCATCAGTTTTATGACCTTGATCCATTTGAATGACAAGGGTCATTGGTGGGGGACTCGAATAATTTTGTATCGTAAACTTAACTTTGTTTGGTCCGACTAATTCGTACTCGACATCGAATGGCATATTTACTATTTGTCCTCCGGGGTTAACATAATAAACATGAGGCTTTTCAAAGTGGATTGTTCCAAGTTCAGAAATAACGTTTAAATTTTCGCTATCAATACTTATACTAGTTGCACCATCAAATTTCATAATTATATCCTCATAGTTTCCGCCGGGACGTACAACATAGTAATTCTTCATTCCAGCAATGTTACTGTAATGTTGAAGATCAATGTTGGGGTATATTTCATTTGACACGACTCTTGAATATGATTTATTCCTTATTACACCATCTGGAATATGTGGAAGATAATAGTTATTTATACCTGCAACTTGTTCTGTTTTAAATATGTCGTAATTAGAGTTAGCTCCTTCAAAAGACATGTCAATTCGTTGTCTTGAGGTATCTCCAGCGTATACGCCATGATGTACATACGAAATATGGTCCTTACATATATAAATCGATGGGTTCGTTCGTTCGTTATACATTACAACTTCATCTGCAGGCGTACCATCAGTATATAATAATTGCCCCCTGTTCGTTTCAAGCGCAAGGCTGGAAACAGGTTTTTCTCCAGAGAAATCGGGTGGAATTACAACGGTAACATCTTTGATACATAATTCAAATGTTGTTGGATTCGTGGAACCATTTAACTTACACTGTGTCCTACTACATTCATGGAGAACAGCCTCACGATCTGCTCGAATGTAGTACGTCTGTCCTATTGTTAAATTCGAAGCATTCAAGTCTATATTTAACTCTTTGGCTTCGTTATAAAAGGGAAGCTCATCTTCTGCAACTAAGTTGAGAGATCCACAAGTACCGCCAAACAAGTTCAATGCGTGGATATGAGGTGCATCAATTCCATATTTTGTGGTAACTAGCGAAATATTTACTGTCGGGCTCGTAGCCACAAACGCAAGCCAAAATTCTGAACCGGATGTGGTGTGATTTGAATAGTTGCACGATGACATACTTAAAACTGGAGTCGCATCTGAACAGTTCAATCCACTTTGGGCAAAATACATATTTGAAATGGAAATTAGTCCGAGTAGAAGTAATTTTCTTGTTTTCATAGTTTAATTTTTTATTTGTTAATTGATATTAGTCTGTCTTTTATCCAATTTTTAAAGAGGCTCTTTTCTTTTAATTTTGTTTGTTAAATGTACGTAGTTGTCAATTGTAACCGTCATTGCATGTTTGCTAACTTATTTAATCTCTACAAACATTCGCTAATAGATCCAATATACTTTGTATAGCGAATCGTTTTAGCTAGCAACTAAATTACAAACAATACAAACATGTGATTTTTGTAAGAAATGGTCATTTTGATGTAAAAGGAAGCAAAATAAACTGTGTGTTGCTTATTGAGTAAAGGATTTAGCTCATTTTGTTGTGTTTTGGAAATGATGAAAAAATAGTATTTATACTAATAAAATTAGGGGTTTATACTATTTCTATTTTGGGGTTTTAGACCTC
>JACCEB010613198.1_pt1 | contig 12550 bp, 9 predicted proteins | sample 7454761 | NCBI WGS metagenome assembly JACCEB01 (sample SAMN15323454, study PRJNA562643) | freshwater metagenome | isolation source: river surface water | place: USA:Blue River Watershed | collected 2017-08-18 | reverse complement strand
GGAAAAAGTGTCAGGATCCAAATCTTTCGATGAATCATTCCGTATACTCCGGCATGATCATGGTGATTTTTTTATTTTCCATATCAATTTCAGGGAAAAAGGATTCCACATAAGGAAGTGTGATCTTCTCACCAGTCATAAGTCTCACGTCAAAAAGATACTGCATGCCATTGTGGGAGAAGCTCTCGAGAGTCCCGACTTTATCTCCCGACTCATTCACCACATCCATATCCATGAGATCCACTAAGTAAACTTGATCATCCTCAGGTTCAGGAAAAGATTCTCGATCTAGATAAATCTCAAACGGAATAAGACTCTCAAGATGAGTTCGATCTTTAATGCCTTTAAATTGGCAAATGACTTTATTTCCAAAGCGAAGCTTTTCGATTTCCCACTCTTCACCATTCGGATTAATTTTAGATTTTAAGCTCGTCGGGAATAACCAAAGCTTCATCCCCTCATCAAGAATAGAATCCTCTAGTTCTTGGTTCACTAATCTGAGTTCTGCTTCTCCCTTAATGCCGTGGGGATTTGCTACAAAACCAAGTTTAATTAATTCTTCTTTTTTCATAATTTCCAAACTAAAAAACCCCAATCTATCTTTATGTGATAAATTGGGGTTTTCGTTATTAACTCAAATCAATTAAGTTATTCGATGATTTCTAAGACTGATCTTTTTCTTAATTTGGTTGAGGCCGCATTAAGAATCGTCCGTAGGGCTCTTGCCGTTCGACCTTGTTTTCCAATCACCTTACCCAAGTCTGATTTATCAACCTTGAGTTCAATGACCGTGGTCTGCTCACCTTCGATCTCGTTCACTTCCACGCGATCAGGCATGTCCACAAGTGCTTTTGATACGTACTCGATCAAGCTTTTCAATTCACTGCTCATAAATACCTACTTTAAAGGTTTACACCCCGTTATGAGCACGGGGATAACAACATTATAACTTGATATTGTTATTTTTGAGCAAAGTTCTTACAGTATCAGAAAGTTGAGCACCCTTGTTTAACCAAGCCTTTATGCCATCAACATTAACAAGCTTAATAGCTTCTTTTGCTTTAGGGTCATATTGACCTAATTTTTCAAGGAATTGGCCATCACGAGGGCTACGAGAATTTGTAGCTACGATCGTATAAACAGGACGGTTTTTGCGACCACCACGGGCCATTCTAATTTTTACCATTGGAAATCTCCTATAGATTCACTAAAAAAATGTTAGAGAGTTATAATTCACACTGAGGGCAAAGTCAAAAACTTTGCCCTAAAGCCTTAGAAGTACTTCTTACCAAACGGGCTCTTAGGCTTGTTCTTCTTCTCTTGTTGCCCAAAAAGCTGCTGGTTTTGATTCTGAGGGGCCTGTCTGAAGCCTTTAACCGGGCCCATTCCAGGAATATTCGGAAGTCCCCCTCCTTTCATCATGCCCATCATGCCCACCATCATCTGGCGCATCTGGTCAAAGCGCTCAAGGAATTGGTTCACTTCTTGGACACTTTTTCCTGAACCGGCGGCAATACGTTTTCTCCTGGATCCATCAATAAGAGACACTTCCTCGCGCTCTTTTTTCGTCATCGAATTAATGATGACTTTCATTTTATTCATTTCATTTTCAGCACCGGAGAGGTCTCCCATCTGACGAAGGGCCCCACCCATACCAGGAATCATTTTTAAAATAGAACCAAAGGAACCAAGCCGATTAATGGTTTCCATTTGTTTCACAAAATCATTGATCGTGAATCGTCCACGCTCAAGGTTTTGCATCATCCCCATCGCCTCATCTTGATTGATCGCCTCTTCAGCTTTTTCCACGAGAGAAAGGACATCTCCCATATCAAGAATTCTCTTCGCGAGTCTATCTGGGTGGAAAGGCTCAAGGTCCTTCATCTTCTCACCAACAGAAATAAACTTTATAGGAACACCAGTTACATAACGAATAGAAAGGGCCGCACCACCTCGAGCATCAGAGTCCATTTTTGAAAGGACCACACCCGTGAGTCCCACTTTCTCATGGAATACTTTTGAAACGTTTACCGCTTCTTGTCCCGTCATCGCATCGGCCACCATGAGGACTTCTGGATGATCGAGAGACTTTCTCACGTCCACAAGCTGACTCATGAGTTCTTCATCAACTTGAAGGCGTCCGGCGGTATCGATGATGGCGATTTCTTTATGAAGGCGTTTTGCTTCTTCTAAACCCGCTCTTACGATATCCACTGGCTTCATCGAAAGATCAGAATCAAAGTAATCCACACCTAGGTTTTTAGCATGAGTGATGAGCTGATCTTTTGCCGCTGGACGGAAGTTATCCGCAGGAATAAGGAGGACGTCTTTTTTATTTTTATTTCTTAGATAAAGAGCAAGCTTACCAGCAAAGGTCGTTTTACCAGCACCGTTTAATCCTACGATTAAAATAGGAATCACTGGTGGGCGCTTCAGATTTAGCTCAGAGTTTTCACCACCCATGAGCTTTGCGAGCTCATCGTGCATGATTTTAACAAACTGCTGGCCCGGCTCCACGCCACGAAGAACTTTTTCACCAAGAGCTTCGGTCTTAACTTTTTCAACGAATTCTTTAACGACTTTAAAGTTAACATCGGCCTCAAGAAGAGCGGTCTTCACCTGCTTTAAGGTTTCTTCGACGTTTTCTTCTGAAATTTTATTCTTTCCACGAAGGGATCGGAACGCATCCGAAAATTTTTCGCTTAAGTTATCAAACATGGGTATCTCCCTTAAGATTGAGCTCGATGAGTTTACTACATTCAGAGGGATGAGACACTATGAAATCCGCTCCTGAATCCCTTAAAATTTGTGGGTGAGCTTCTTTATTCCACGTCGCACCAATCGCCAACACTCCAAAATTTTTGGCCCCCATCATATCATTGGAGCTATCCCCGATGACACAGATCGACTGCTTGGGGGTTTTTCCCACAAGTTTAAGAAGTCCATCAATATGGGGCTTGGGGATAGCATCATCTGGGGTTGAGAAACTATCAAACAAGGAATGAATTCCAAATTCCTCTAAAAACTTGATGGTGGACGCCCTTCCCCGAGCGGTCCATACATAAAAAAGGCAGTCCCGGGAATGCATGAGAAGAAGCTCTTTAATACCTGGAAATAGCTTATATTTAGGAGAACTCGTATCCATAAGCGTGCCGTCACAATCAAAAATCACGTGTTTCATAGGAAAAGATTTTAATGAAGAAGCTAGTCTGTTTACAACCCCTATTGCTCCCGATAAATAACTGTTTATGAACGAAGTGACCCCTTTTTCTGAAAATCTCACAAAAAAGATTGAGTCCATGAGGACCCATGCTAAACCAATTAAATTGGGCGAGATTCATTTTGACTCAAAACTTCTTCTCGCTCCCATGGCCGGGATTTGTAATATTCCTTATCGCTTACTGATGGAAGACCTTGGTGCCGGTGGAACAGTTTCAGAACTGATCTCCTGCCACGGGATTAATTACGGAAATCAGCGCACCCTTGAAATGCTCAAGATTCATCCTCTTGAGAGAAACGTTGGGATCCAACTTTTTGGCGAAGATGGTGAATCCATGGCAAAAGCCGCAGAAGTCGCCGAAAGTTTTGGACCCAAATTTTTAGATATCAATATGGGCTGCCCAGTCGCAAAAGTCGTCACAAAAGGTGGTGGCTCCGCCCTTATGAAAGAAGTCACTGCTCTCGCCCCTCTCTTTGAAAAAATGCGCTCTCGAATGAAAATTCCTCTTTCGATCAAAATTAGAACGGGCTGGGACGCCAATTCTAGAAACGCTCACGATGTGATTAAGATCGCTCAAAATTCAGGCATCGAGTGGGTTGCCATTCACGGAAGAACCAGGACTCAGCAGTACACGGGACTTGCGGACTGGGATTTTCTTGAGGCCTTAAATGAAGATAAAAAACTTCCTCTGATTGGAAACGGAGATCTTCATCATCCTTACGGAGTATCGGAGCGCCTTCAAAAAACAAATTGCGATGCTCTCATGATCGCCAGAGGGGCCCTTAGAAATCCTTTTATTTTCTTGGAATCCCTCGATCCTACCTATGCTTCTCAAAAAAGATCCCAATTTTTGGGAGAAGATTACTGGGAAGTCATTAAGCGCCTGCGTTTTTATTGTGAACAAACTTTTAAAGAAGAAAGAACCATCCTCGTTCAATTAAGAAAACTTATTGTCTGGTTCGCAGCTGGCTTTCCTCGCGCAGCTGCCTTCAGGTCTCAGATCTTTGGTTGCCAAGATTTAGAGGAATGTATGAAATTTGCCGAAGATTACTTCATCTCATTAGAAAACTCACAAAAGTTCATTAATTACGATGAGATATTCATGAGTTCTGGCCACGGCTAAGAGTACATCCAAGAATCCACTTAAGTTATTTACTCACCTATCCGAAAATAGAAATGATGAAATTTCTTCTGCCGCTTTTTTTTATCCCCCTCTCTTTTGCTGGTTCCCCACCGGGCTGTAACGAACTGGGTGTTATTCTTCAGGGCTATGAGAAAGACCTCAATGGTAAGGCCATAAAAGACTGCTCTAAACTAAAAGCAGAAGATCTTATCGGAACTAGACCTATTGTTAATAAAGATTACTTAAAAGATAAACTCTGCCTCGAGTCTGGGGCGATTGAAACTCAACTTGAAAGACTTAAGGCCGAACTAGCTGTGATGGATGGGATTGATAAACTAAAAGCTTCCCTTGAAGAAGATAAGAAAAAAGCACCGAATTCCAAAGCAGCTGGAATGAGTTTTGTTGCGAGTCTTAATACTGCTCAATCACTAGAACTTTTACTCAATACAAAAAATTCAAAAGATGAAACACTTGCTTCTTACCTAAAAAAAGAAGTGAAGGCGAAAGAAGATCTCAACACCAAAATTCAAGACTTCTGTAAAGACCTTGATAAAAAGGGAGTGAACGCTTGTAATGGAGAGGCTTTTAAACCAGGACCTGAAGCCACGACAGAAATTTTTAATCTCCTGAGCTCTGCACCTAAAGTTAATTCAGATCAAATTTCAAAATGGCAAAACATGCTCGCCATAAAAAGAAAAAATAAAGAACCTGAAGAAGCTGATTACTCTTTTCATATTATGCAAACGGAACTTGCTTCCGCTTTTGAGGCGATTGATAGTAAAAAGATCATGACAAAGGAACATCTAAAAGCCATTTCTCGCCTGGATGATTTTGAAAACAATGCTCCAGGGCTGGGTTTTGTTAAGGACATCAATGACATTAAAGATAAAAAGAAAACTAAATTTTTATCCGATAAACTTTTTCTTCTTATGGGAGACGCAAAGTCTCGTCAGCAATATGAAATGCAAAGTAAGCTCTCCGTTCTTTTTGACAACAATAAAGACAAACTCGGAGATATTCCTGAGTGTGTAGCAGGAAGAAATTCATTTGATCAAGCAAAGGCTTGTTTTGATACATTGGTTAAAAAGAAAGTTGATGTAGGAACCGCTGCTTTTGAGAGTCAACTTGACTCCATTAAAGCTTCCATGGACTTTATCAATAAAATCGCTCTTGTTGAAACGACCTGCAAAGAAAAACTCCAAGAGACAGAACTTCTCCCAGAAGTTTGTTACACAACAATGACTAAGGACAAGGCGGAAATTCAAGACCAGATTCTTCAGTTAAATGTTCTTAAAGATAAAATTGGTTCAGAGAATATGGATCTCATGACCTACAGAAACTTAGCTCTTAATAAGTGGTATAAAAATTCTAACTGCGGAAAAGTTGAAACACCCATGGATCTCTGTGAGGTCACAGATACATCAGGAACCATCTCTAAAAGTGCGCTTATGACTGTTAGTGACTCTATGACTGTGGCCATCATGTTTACTCCTAAACCTGAAGAGGAAGTCAATACTAAGGCCCAAGAATTATGCGATGATGATAATAAGAAAAAAACAAAGTCTGAAGAAAGGCTCTGTGAATTTTTTGATGATACGACTCCAAATGTTGTGACTAAAAAAGATGACGACTCCGATGGTCCGGTTGAGGCACCAGATGGAGGCCATGAGCAAGCTAAAATAAAAGATGCTTGGCTTCAAGGTGGTGCCAATATTCTCGCACAAGGTCTGTCCTATTTTATGCAAAGAAATACGCCACCACCGATTCAAAATCCTTATCCTTATAACTACGCTCCTTACAATGGAGGAGGTAGCGGAATGGGAATAGCAGATTCCATTATGTTTAATGCTCGCTATCAAGGTGCTTACGGTTTTTATATGCCCACTCCAGGACTAGTTCCTGGCCACGCTTTCCCTAGTAGCTCTATGACAGGTTACCGTCCCCTTTCGGGTTCCGGCGGTAGGTTTTTTAATCCTTAGATAGACATATATTTTTGTCAGAGCACTCTAGTTTCTCAGTCAGAGATATCGCACTTCCAATAACTTAAGTTGTTTCGGCAAATAATTCCGCTCCTAGGGTACAATAAAGCTAAGAGCATGAAAGTCCGAAAAAGAAGATAGGAGATTACCATTATCATGGATGTAAGGTACCTCGTTCTCATTTTATTTTTTCTCTCGTCTTGTTTGCCGTCACCGACAGTGACGAGAGGTGATTTATCTAGTCCTCAAACAACAAGTGGCTCAACATCAGGCGGAACAACTCCAACTTCGTCTCTCCCGACGAACTTAACTTGGAATTATCTCGGTCAATTAACGAATACGATCACAGTTAATGTCTCAAATTTAAATAATGCTTATATTGTGGGTGTCCCTGTTGATCAATATCTCTCGGATGCGACTCAATTTTCCAATGTCAATTACTGCCTTGTGAGTTCGTATTCCATCAATGGCATCAGTCACGAACTGCGCTCTCGAATTGTTCCTATTTCCTACTATGACTTTAAAGCGAAGAAAACAATTCGAAATTTTCGCGTGGATTTCCATGATGTCACAAATTCAAATTCAATTTGTAATAAAACAGCGAGAGTTATAGATTCAACCACTGGCCAGTATGTTATTGATCCCACAACCCCTTCCGTTGCTTCGAATAAGCACTATGACCCCTCTCAACTTTGCACCTCTTGCTCATTCATGCTTGTTTCAACAAGAAGTAGAGTTTTTAAAATTGTCAGTTCAACCAATATGGATGAGGTTCCTTCAAACTATATCAATACAACTTCTCTCAATCTTCAAATTGATCCCAACTATTCCACCTCTTCCAATGCAGGTACGTGTACGAACAATGAATGTAAGGGAAAGGGATTTGACTGCTGTTTAGAAAATCAATGTGTCAAAGATGGTGCTCAAAAACCATCTGCTTCCACAACCTATGCGTCTCTTCTTCAAACAGCTGAAGAAGAAAGATTACAAAATCCTCTCGCCTATTTAAATTATCCACAACTTTATTACATTTGTGGAATCAATGTCCCACCAACTGGTGGTTCAACCGCCGGAAGTTCTGGTGGAGTTTCTAGTTATGATCCAGCCTTTTTACAATTAAAAAAGGATTATCAGTGTATTGAACATATTAAATCTCAATCCACTCTTATTCCTTTCCATAATCAAATCTTAACCACGAGTTTTACAGGAACAACTGATTGTCTCACTTTGAGTTCTGAATCCAGTCAAACATTTTATTTTCAAAATGTTTTTAAACGATTGTACACGACGTGTGGTTGTAATCGCACAGACCTTACCGACATGATTGCGAATTGTCCTAACTATGAGTACACAGTCACAACAAAAGATTCACAAGGTCAACCCATCAGAATCGATTGTTATACCCCACCGTCAAATGCCAATGTGATTCCTCTTCAACAAACGGTCTCAGTACCAAGTCGATCAGCACCACATCGTTTTTATGATATCGATGGAGTTGAGAGAAATCCAAGTGATGGTATTGAACAAGAGGGTGATGCCTTTGAATATCTTGATGATGGAAAAATTCTACCAAGCCAACAAAATTTCAGCATGAATGCCATTCTAGGTCAGATCTCAATTGGCCTAGATAAAGCTCTACCAGCAAAATCTGTTAATGTTGACATCGATCAAGTATACATCATTTCAACTGCTAGCGGCTACTACACTCCTTGCCCCACATGCGCCAAAGATTCATGGTTAAGTTCTTTCTCTGCTTTTCCATCAAGTAGCACAGGGGTGGGCCTTCAGGCCGTGGGCTACACCACTGAAAGAGATTTATTTTCTACCAATACGACAGGTGGAAATTACGAGGATACCATTTTTGGTAGGGCCTGCTGGATTCCTCCAACGATGATTCCATTTTCTCATGATCCAAAAGCAACCGTGGTCGAACAAAGAAGAAATCGACTTCAAGCTCAAGCTGCTCTATTTGCGAACGGCTATCAAAGAGATTGGTTCGGTTTTAATAAGGGTGCTCTTATTGGTTCTTTTGATGGTGTTTCTTGGTTTGCTATTGGAAAAGGTAGAATTGTTAGATCTACTTCTAAAAAATTATTCCTTGCGATCAATGCTCCATTTGCGGATCTTGCCGCTGCCACCATCCACTCCGTTCGTGTACAGGCATACGATGGAGTGACTCAGGCCGCACAAGTGGATTATGATCCACAGTTTCATCAAACACACCCCTTGCAAAATGAAGCTGGTAATTGCCAAAAGTTTCACATCTGTAATACTGATACTGACTGTGTTACAAAATTGGGTTGGGAATACGCTTGCGCTGATGTGAAAGATCTTAGAACGAATTGGCCAGAGTTTGATTTTAATGGAAATGAAAAAGCCAACATTTCAAATGTCCAAGGAATTGATCAAATTCTTCAGCAAAAAAGATTTCCATCTTCATCCACAAAAAGGTGTGTCTACAGAGGATCAGGAGCTATTTGCCATACAGATTCGGGTTCCCTTTCAGTCACAGAGGTTAACAAGAAAAAACTTCTAACCTGTGGCCCAAACTTCTATTGCGCTAACCTTGGTATGCCTTCCCACAATAATAAAATTGCTCGATTCGCTGCTCCTCTTGAAGAAATTCCAACCGCAAACAATCATTTCTTTGGAAAAGATGCCAATATACTGGGCCGACCATTAGAATACCTAGGAACTTCAACTCTTCTTAGTTCAATTCAAACGACCATAAGAAATAATGTGATCCCTTTTGAGTCGACTCTTTCAATGTCAACTGGACTCTGCCAGCCAGGAAAAAATCTCCCAACGCTCGCAAACGAATCCACTCTAAAGAATCCTTTCACTCAACATAAATCTGGTGATTCTTTAAAACGATCTGATTTCATAAGCCAAATTGGAAGTTGTAACTCTGGACTTTTTACAACCAATAGACACTCGTCTTGTCCTGTCATAGGAGCAGACGGTAACTACTCTATCTTTTTTGCTGGAGTAGGAGCGACTTATTCTCAAGATGCGACCGCTCAAAACGCGTGCGGCCTTGAATCTCTTTTATCAACAGCAAGTTTAACTTTTTCAACTGATGCTCTAAAAAATTACTCTCCCTTTAGGAATATCGAAGCAAAACCACTTAACTCTCAAATCATTGTAGATCCAACTCTCTCACGAGATGCATGTTTTAGAAGAGCAGGGGCCGTTTGTCACACTGACCTTGACTGCTCACCTAATAAAATGCACGCGACACAAGTTGATTTTTTTAACACCAATTTTTTTGGTAATGAGGCCGAAAAAAGTTATTGGAGCGAGTACTTAGTTTGTGGTCAGGCCGATCCAAAACCTTTCCCATCAACCACCGATACCTATCGAAACTATGACATGGGAAAAAATCGATGCTGCCGTGAAATTGGAAAGGATCTCACCACTTACACGGCTGACCTACCTCAAGATACATTCGTTAGTATTCAGAAACCCTACAATTCAATCTCTAAGGGACTTAAGATGTCCATCCAAGCTGGGACGATCCCAAATGATGTGAAACGATATTCTCGTTTGGCGAGTGTTGAAAACATCGGGACTATCACAAGACCAATCCTCACTTCAAATATTACTCGTGATGTGTTGACCACCAATGCTTTAACTGACACACCCAACATAACCACACCTGGTCAATGGAATACGCTCACAGAAGCGAATTCGGAGAGCTGTTGTGGAGGTGGTTGGGTGAGAAAATTTAGTGACGGCTCGAATGATTGGTCAAAGAGGGATCGAGTTGTTTTAGATGTGAATAATTTTAAATGCATCAATTCAAGTACTCCCCTCATCACTGATCCTGAAGTTTTTAATTTACAAGGAACTGGGGACTATGGCCCTAATGAGGCCACAAGCCTAGTCAGTGAGGACTATGGGGATTATTGTAAGGACATCACCAGTGCATTTGGTGCTTGTGCTCAATACACCATTTCAGATAATTTCAACGATATTCAACCTGGTCTTGGTGGAGCCCCTGAAAATTTCTCACCTGCAATAACGATAAATACGATTAGTCCCTCTTACACGACTCAAGATTTCTATTTCCAACCACGCTCGGCCGATGCTAATGCGAGCACTCTCATCGATACAAAACTTGATTATTCCACAAATACCGGTGCAAGAACGAACATTTCAATAAAAATACCAAGCTACATTACCAAAAGATTTGATAATAAATATAGTTCACTAGCGAACGACTCTGCCGGGGACGCAGGTCTCAAAATTGAATTAACGACGTCAACACTTACAACGTTAACTTGTAAGAAGGATCACGGGAACACTTCAATCACGGCCTTTAACTCAACTCCTCCAGCGACTTGCCCAACAAATGATGGAAATAATAAATGCTGCTTTTTTACTTATGACACCAACACTCGAGTGCTAAAAGTTGGTCTGACGGCCGGTACATGGAATGATACTGCTGCTCCAGATCTCAATGATAAAACACTTGGGCTCCTTATTTCTGGAACAAGTCTTCAGCCTCCGGGAACTTCGACTAATGGTACGTACATTGCTAATACACTTAAACGCATTAGACCTGGTTCATCTTCTTATTATCTTCGCCGATTGGGAAGATTGGAACTCAGTGGAATTCCACAAATTGCTTTTGAAGAACTCTATTGCAGTGACAATCACACCAAATTGGTACCGGGTATTTTTAAATCAGTTAAAACGAAATTAGACTTTGGCCAAAATAATTTTTCTTGGTCTCAGTCTTACGATTCAAACCTTAACATACTCACCACGACCACACCGATCGGAGTAATAAAACGATTTACAAACTATCATGGCCTTCAGCATGAACCTGTGTTTTCTCAAAATGATTTTAAATGTTGCGCACCTTTAGGCAAAACCGTCACAGACCAAACTCAGTGCTGCTCTGGTTTTGGAGTGCAGATCGGTACGAGTAACAGTAGAACCTGTGCCCTACCGAGCGGAACCAATCTTATGGTTTATTTTAATCGCTTGGTTTCAAATGAGGGTGTAGGAACTGATAAGCCTGGTGGCGGATTAATTGCATCTGACTTCACTGAACTCACCGGTGAACCAAAAATTCTATCAACAGTAACAAATAAGATCCGTGCCATGGGAGAAGCTTACTGTGCTTCTGGCAGAGTGAGACAAGGTGGCGCGTTTGGTGCATTCACTATTCAGCCACAAGGGTCACAGACAAATCTTACTCAAACGAATTATGGCATTATTGACTCCATTCAAGATATTGGACAAAATTCTAATGCAGGAACAACTGTGCAAACTGGTTATCCTGCGTTCAGCGATGGCTTCCGCTGGAATCACCACCTTTACTGTGATGAAGATCAATAGGAACATATGATTAAATCTCCCAAGACCCCCTCTGAATCTGCTGTAGAAATGAGAGAAATGGTAATGCCCCATCACACGAATCCTCAAAATACAGTCTTTGGGGGAACAGTTATGAGCTGGATCGATATCGCCGCCGCCATGGTCGCTGCCAGGCACTGTGGAAAACCAGTCGTAACCGCCCACATTGACGATATTGATTTCATCGCTCCTATTAAAGTTGGATACCATGTTTTGATTCAGGCCTCTCTAAATTATGTAGGAAAGACATCCATGATTGTTGGGGTGAAAGTAACGTCAGAAAATCCCTACACAGGAGACGTTAGAACAACCACCAAGGCCTATTTAACTTTTGTTGCTCTCGATGATTTGGGAAGACCTATTGAAGTACCAGGACTAAGGCCAGAAACAGAAGACGACATTCGAAGGTTCGAGAACGCAAAGAAGAGAGTTCAAATGAAAAAAGATGTGAGAAATGCTCTCCAAAATAAAAAGTGAAGAATTAGTTTTTATCACATTCCATTAGTTTTTTTGCAAATTCTTCTTCCTCCCAAGGTTTCGTGAGGTAGTTACTTATTCCTGCTTTTATGGCATCTAAGAGTAAATTGATTTCTGATTTTGATGTAATCATGAGAACTGGTAGATTCTTCTTTCCCAGCTGTTGCCTAATACCAGTGACTAAATCAATACCACTTCCATCCTTCATCATCATATCTGTAAGAACATACTGAATCGGATCTGATGAATCTAACTCAGAAATTTTTTTCAAAGCTTCGTTTCCAGAGCTCGCGAAAGTAATTTTATTAATTCCAAAAGCTTTTAACTGTTCGGATACCATGACTCTCATACTCTCGTAGTCATCAACAACCATAAAATGTTTTG
>JACCEB010948015.1_pt1 | contig 12552 bp, 20 predicted proteins | sample 7454761 | NCBI WGS metagenome assembly JACCEB01 (sample SAMN15323454, study PRJNA562643) | freshwater metagenome | isolation source: river surface water | place: USA:Blue River Watershed | collected 2017-08-18 | reverse complement strand
TGGTGGTGGGGCTGGTGACGCTGCTGCTGCTGCGGTAGGTGGTTCTGGTGGTGGCGGTTCATCACAGCAAAATGCAGCTAATGGCACAACCGGACAAGGTAATGCTGGAGGTACTCGTAATGGCCCAGCAGGCACTGGAAGCGGCGGTGGTGGTGGTGCAGGCGGTGTAGGCGGGAATGGGTCATCTCCGGGCGGCAATGGCGGCAATGGCGGCGCTGGAACGGCCTCATCTATTTCGGGGAGTTCAGTGACCTATGCCGGAGGCGGTGGCGGTGGTGGTGATTCTCGCGGGAGTGGTTCTGCCGGTACTGGCGGCTCCGGTGGGGGAGGCAATGGTGGTTTTGGAGCAAATGGTTCGGCTGGAACTGCTAATACTGGTGGAGGCGGGGGTGGAGCTGGTCAAGGTGGCGGTGATGGTGCTGCTGGTGGTTCAGGCATCGTAATTATTAAAATCAACCAATAAGGTTTATGGAAACTAAACTCTACAGAATGTACGGTATCGATGTAGCTATGTCATTGCTGCGTCCTAATGCTAAATGGGAAATATCCAACACTACATTTACACGTTGGGATGATCCTAGACCTTGTCCATCATGGGAAGAAGTGCAATGGGTAATGGATAAGATTCGAGAGTTTGAGGATAGCATTCCTACGATATGGCTTGATGATGATTTAAAGAAAATGAAGGCTGATGCTGAAGAATTTGAGAAGGCTACTGCGTGAATATGCACAACCTTTTTCCTGTGCCTATTGGTATGTTTGATCTTGACCGTGATTTAACGGACGAGGAAATGTTGTTTGTTCGTGGGCAGGATACACGCGCTAACGAAGGCAATACCACTAGCAAGAATAACTTTGTTTTGCGTGATTCCGTAATGACATCGTTGCGTGGTTGGGTGGAAGATTGTGTCGCTGAATACTTTAAGGCTACCAGTAACCCTAAGCATGACGTTCAACTAAGAATTACGCAAAGTTGGTTTAATTACAGCGAACAAGGTCAATGGCATCATAAACACGCGCATCCAAATAGCTTTGTATCTGGTGTGTTTTATTTGAATACAAATCCTGATGACAAGATTTATTTCTATCGTTCAGGCTGGCAGCAAATTAAGTTTCCACCAGAGGACTGGAATATCTATAACTCTGAAAGCTGGTGGTTTGAGGCTACCAAAGGCAGATTGATATTGTTTCCATCGTCGTTAGAACACAATGTTCCGACGGTTCAAGGTGATGAGACACGCATAAGTATGTCGTTTAATACATTTCCTGTTGGGGTGGTTGGCGACGAATTAAGTTTGACCGGATTGAAATTGGAGGCATAAATGGCTCACTTTGCACGAATTGATGAAAACAATATCGTCACTCAAGTTATCGTAATAGATAACAAAGATACGGCAGACGCTAATGGCGTAGAGAAAGAGTATATCGGCGCTGCATTCTGTGAGCGATTGTTTGGTGGAACATGGAAGCAAACTAGCTACAACGGTAATTTCCGTAAAAACTATGCTGGCATTGGCTATACCTACCGTTCTGACATAGATGCTTTTACTGCACCACAGCCTCATGCAAGCTGGACACTAGACGCTAATGCTCAATGGCAAGCACCAGTAGCTATGCCTACTGATGGCAAGATGTATTCATGGGATGAAGCCACTACTTCATGGATTGAAATTCAGGGGGCATAATGGGCATCCAAGCATTTACAAAACTTGGTAATACTGTAACATTTACGGCAGACACAGTTGCTCCTGCTGCTGTGCAAGCTGCATCTACAACATTGGGCGGTAATCAATACCGTATTATCAATGCTGGAACGAACATCGTATTTCTTGGTTATGGTACGGATGCTGCCACTGCGGCTGCTAATGCTGGCAATGTTGCTACATCTCTGCCTTTGTTAGCAGGTACAGACGAGATTCTGAGCTTTGTGCCTAACGCTTACTTTACTGGTTTAACTGCTGGCGGGTCATCTGTAATTTATGTGACTGCGGGTGATGGTCTATAAGGAACAATCATGTTAAAGACGGTTGTAACTTTAGGGGGCGGTGGTGGTAACGGTTCAGGTACAGTAACCCAAGTTAGTACGGGTACTGGCTTAACTGGTGGCCCAATTACGACCAGCGGTACTATTAGCCTTGCTAACACAGCCGTTACCGCAGGGGTGTACGGAACATCAACTGTCGTTCCGCAGATCACTGTAGATGCACAAGGCCGTATTACTAGCGTAGCAAACGTAAGCATTTCCTCTGGTGGCGTTGGCACAGTTACAAATGTGGCTACTGGTACAGGTCTTACTGGTGGCCCGATTACTTCTAGCGGCACTATCTCACTTGCCAATACAGCGGTTGTTGCTGCTGATTATGGCTCTGCATCCCAAGTTGGAAGCTTCACGGTTGATGCTCAAGGCAGACTAACTGCGGCTTCTAACGTAGCTATTAACATTTCTGTAGCTAACGTATCTGGTGCTGTACCAAACACAGTCAATGTTATTGCTGGCACAGGCTTATCTGGTGGCGGTAACTTAGCATCTAACATCACAGTCAGTCTTGCTAATACGGCTGTTACGGCAGGAAACTACGGCAGTTCTACTCAAGTAGCCCAAATCACTATTGACGCACAAGGTCGCATTACAGCGGCAGCTAATGTGGCTGTTAGTGGTGGCGGTGGTGGTGGGACAGGCAATGTAGTTTCCAATGTTGTGACAATTACTGTTGGCGATAATATTTCTTGGACTAACGCAACTAGCGTAGTTTTGTCATGGATTAACAGCTCAAGTAGTGTTGTTACGTGGACGAATACCGTATATTCAGTCACTAACAATAATGCAACTATTCTAGTTAATCATCCTTCAGCACCGTTTGGCGTTGTCTTGCCTTCAGCTTCAACAGTAGTTGGTCAGCAATATCAGATTAAGAAGATTGATAGTTCTGCTAATGCGGTAACTGTCAGCACTACGTCCTCACAAACTATTGATGGCAACTTAACGTATTCGTTAGCAACAATATACAAGAGCGTTACGTTGCAATCAGACGGTTCTAACTACTATATTTTTGCGGCTGTTTAAACATGGACGGACAATCTTTATTTAATTTTGTTGTGGGTGTGGCTGCGTTCTTTGGTGGATGGACGTTGAACAACATTACTAGAATGCTTAATCGTATAGATGACGATATTCGTGAGATGCCGCACGTATATTTGAGCAAAGATGATTACAAATCAGATATTGCTGAGATAAAGGGAATGTTAGGCAAGATATTTGATCGGCTTGAGAACAAGGCTGACAAGTGAATATGGATGGATTAAGCATCGTCAAATATGGCGATGTTGATTCCCTACAAGAGTTCTTGTTTGAGAACGGAATGCAGCATAAGTTGTTCCGTGAAGTTTTGATGGATCAAGGAAAGACAGTTCCAGCGTTTCCGTTAATGGAGGCGAACACTGACAATCTGGATGATTGGTTATTAGCGCATCAGGTAGAGCATCAATCGTTTGCTGGTTATTTAGACTTGAACAATCCTTTTAACTTGCTTGATGTTGATTGGAACAAAGAAGAAGCTTTTTATGATTGGATAGCTAATCACTATTACATTCATGTTCAGATAGCTGCTGCATTAAATCTGTCGAGTACAGGATAAATTATGGCAATTACTTATCAACAAGCAATTGATTTTAGAAATGGCCCCATAGGGTCACAAATAGCTTATGTTGAAAGAGTTCTGCGACCAAGTAATTGGAACAACTTAAATAAAGGTCTTAAAGCAAAATATTTAGGTGAAATTGAAAGGGCTATGAATGACCCTTATGGTTTTGCTTTAGAGAAATTGCAAGATGATGTTTCTGGCCTAGTTATTTATTCGAATACTAGAGGTGGTTTGGCAGCGGCTGAAGCGGCTGAAAGAGAGCAAAATGTTGAAAAATCAATTGCTTTCCTTCAACAAGGAAATCAACCAGTAGAAAACATACAGTCGGCTGTTAATCAAGGTATTCAAACTGGTGCTGCAAGTGTAGAAGAACAAAATGCTAGGAGAAGCGAATATTCTGTAATTGATAGAGTAGCAGATATTGCTCTTAATCTTGGATTAGGTGCTGCAACCGCTGGTTTAAGCACTGGCGCTCAGATAGCTATTAATGCAGTAATTGCTTATGAACAAGGAGCAAAACCTGAAGACATTGCTCGTGGCGCTGTAGGGTCGATACTTGCTAATCAATTTACTCCATTAGCACAAGGTCAAACTACTGGTGTTAGTGTAATTGATGATTTTAATAAAGTAATTCAAAAAGTAAAAAATCCAGAACTGCAAAGCGCTATTTTTAATGGCGTTAGGCAAGGTGTGTACGCTACCGCAACAGAGCAAAATATTGCTAAAAACGTGGCTGCTGGTGCTGTTGCTGGCGCTATTGCCACAAATATTCAAAATAAATATAACGACCCTGCGTTAGCAAGTGCGGCAGGTGAATATCTACAAGCAAAGATTGCTGGAAAAAGCGATCTTGAGGCTGCTACTGCTGCTTTTTCTGGTTACGCCACAGAAGAACAAAAAGCGAACGCTAAGAAGGCAGTTGTAGAAGAAACATTTAATTTACCGTTAGAACAACGTAAAGCTCTTGGATACATGACAAGGCAAGAAGTTGCTGGACTAACTTCTGGAGAAGTGGGATCGTTTTCTCAAGTTCCTTCTGAAATTGCAGCAAGGCAAGAATTTAGAGAAATGCCGGGCGAAACTGGCGAAAACATTATTCAATATACAGATAAAGATGGAGTTGTTACTTATGAAAAAAGAGTTATTGCTCAAACTCCTTTAGGTAACAAAGTTGGTTACACAATTCTTTATGATACAGATACAAATCAATTTTATTATGAGTATGGTACTGGAGAGGGAAAGGTACTTAGTAAATCTAGGCCATCATTAAAAACGCTTAATGCTTCTCAAGAAATTTTACCTTCTAGTCTTGTTGGCTCACAAACTGGTCAGCGCAAACAAGGTGATGATTTTGGAGTTTCAACGGTTAGGCAACAAGAAGCTCCTTTGCAAGTCGATGTTTTTGGTGGGCAACCAGTAGAAGAAATGCCTACAATTTCATTACTTCGTACAGTTAGAGCTGGTCAAAAGCCGCTTCAAGTTGATGTTTATGGCGGGGCAGGATTTGATAGAGGAGGAGAACTTGCTCCTCAAGAATCAGTTGCACAAAGAGAGCCAGAAGAAGAAATTTCTGCGCCGCTAAGGCTAATAACAAAAAGCACACAGGATACTGAGCAAGAAGAACCTGCTGGTCAAAGATCAACTAATAGCACCGTGTTGTTAGGTTTGTTAGGCGGGAATATGAGATCAGCCATACCAAGAACTCAACGCACACCTAATGAGAGAGAAGCGGCAAGTATGCAAGCTTTATCGCAAGCATTGAGTATTGGTGATCCGGGTGATGCTTTGTTTGGTAGTGGATTAGGCAGACGCAGGAATGTTTGGAACGTAGAATCCTTGAGACTTAAAGACGAATTAGGTGGCTAAAATGTCAAAACAAATTGCTAGACTGTTAAAAACCGATGTTATGGCTGATATAGATATACCAGCTATTGCACAATTTTTACAATCACAAGGAAGGCGTGGAGACACCATCCTAGCGCACATCAATGCTAAAGAAGCTGAGATGCTGAAAAAGATGGGTGGCGCAGAAGAACGGAACCCTGTTACTGGATTGCCTGAATATTTCAGTATTACTGATTACGGTACTGGATACGGCTCTGATTACGACCAATCAGCTATTGCTGATTACGAGGGGCCGCAATTCCCATTGATGGATTCAAGCCAACAAGCAAATATTAGAGATAGCGTAGATACCTATTTAGCTGGTTTGCCAGCTAGAGAAAATGACTTTAATCAATATGCTTCAATGGATAGAAATTTACCTATCGACATTGAAACAGCTCCTACTAGGTACGCTGGTCAAATTCAACCAAATATTCGTGACATACGTGGCGTTCGTATGGATGGCGGTGGTGAAGGTTTTGATATTGGTGGCCGTGCTTTAGCGCCAGAATTAACTATTCCTGAACGTGCAAGCGCAGCCACTCTTGGCCCCGCTTCCCTAGATGCAAGAATGAGGGCAGATAGAGAGTTGGCTAGAGAAAGAGGCGCTCCCGGCATGATGGATCGTGCCTCTGCTGCTACAGGCTTATCTAAAGAAGCTCTTGCTCGTTTAGGCTTGGCTGGTTTAGGAACCATTCAGGGAATTATGGCTTCTAGGGAAGCCTCAGAACAAGGACGTGAAGCTCGTCGTGAAACAGAAGCATTAGCTCGTCCGTATCAACAGCGTGGTCAACAGTTGATTCAGCAAGCAGAAAGCGGTGAGTTGACCGCAGCAGGACAGCAACAGCTACAAGCTTTACGCGCTAGATTGGCGCAAGGTGCTGAAGCTAGAGGTGGTGTGGGTGCTGCACAGGCTGCTGCCCAAGTAGAGGCTTTCCGTCAAAACCTGCTGCAAAATCAGTATGATTACGGACAGAAGGTTAGCAATATTGGCGACCAGCTAATGTTAGGTGCTATACGTACAGGTTTAGAAGCTGACCGCTATGCAGCTAATCTTTCTAATACGTACTTTACTAACATGGCTAGTATTGCTGCTGGTATGCCTGTTCAATCTGGAAGGGAGCAATAATGGCTACTGCACTAGATTCTGCACTAGGCTTGTCATCCCTGCCAATAACGTCTAGGGTGATGAGTAAAGCCACAGGCAAAGACCCTGCACAGATTACGGCTGGTGAGATGTTCCCTGCTATGCAAGAGCGTAGAGGTGAAGAACTAAGACTGCGCCAAAGCATTGCAGATACAGAATCTCAGCTTGCTGGCAAAGAGCAAGAACAAAAGATTTCTGGCTTAGAGCAAAAAAAGACTTTGCAGGAAACTCAGGCTACAGAGTTACGGGATTTGCCTGAACGCACTAACTTGAATCTTGCTAGAGAAGAATTAAGCAATGCTGCGTTTGTTCCAACAAAAGAAAACGCACAAGATATAGCTACTATCTTTAGTCTTGTTGGAATCATTGGCATGGCTATAGGCGGTGGCGCTAAAGACAATGCTTATGCTGCTATGGCTGGCATGAACGGAATGCTAGAAGGCTACAAAAAAGGTCGTGCTGACGTTTACAAGCGTGAGCGCGATATGTTTGACAAGAATCTTAAAGCTTTGCAACTAAAGGTTCAAACGCTACAGCAAGAACTAACAGAGGCTATTCAGCTTAAACAGCAAGACTTCAAGGCTGGTGAGACTGCTATTGAAATAGCATTAGCTAAGTCTGGCTCTGACCTTCTTGATCTCAAACGCAAGAAGAATGGCGATATGGCTGCATTGGAAACTGTTATTGATACAGGCAAGGATGTTGATTCTCTTGTCAAAATGTCTAACGACCAGTTCAAGCAAGCAGAAGAACGTAAGTTTAAAGAACGTCAGCTAACAGAGCAAATGCGTGATCGCGCAGAAAGTCGCGCATTGCGTTTACAAATGGCAGAAATGAAAGCTGGTGGTGGTATGGGTAAACCTTTGCCAGCAAAAGAAGTCTCTACTGTAGAGGGTTTAAGTTCGTTATCTGATTCTCTTAAAAAGTTACAGCAAGACTTTAAACCTGAGTTTGCAAGTATGGGTTTGCTTGGTTTTGGTGCTGAAGCACAACTTGAAGCAACTAGACGTTTAGGTGGCAAAAAAGCTCAAGAAGCTATTTCTTGGTGGTCTAGGTATAACCGACTACAAGCGCCTAATCGTCATGCTTTATTTGGCGCTACGCTTACAGGAAATGAGCTTAAAAATTTCCAAAGCTTTACCGCAAAACCATCTGATAGTGCAGAAACAGTTAAAACTATGTTGCGCGATCAAGCTGATTATTCAGAAGCAACTGCTCGTCAAAAAGCTATGCAATATGAATCGGCTGGTTATCGTGTTCCTCAATTACGCCAAGTTAATTTTGAGCAAACTTATGATGGTGACAATCAAGCTCCAACAGCTCAGGGTCAATCGTCTGGTGGTAAATACCAGATAGATCAAATAATTACAAAAGGAAATAAAAAATATCGGGTTACTGGTTTGTCAGACCCTAATGATCCTGATGTTGAGGAGGTTAAGTAATGAAGCTATCTGAATTAGGTGAAGACAAGCCAAGGACTATGAAGCTATCTGAGGTTGAAACAGCGCCACCATCTCAAATGGAAGAAACAAAAGAGTTTTTCCGTGGCGCTGCTTTACCTGCTTTCGGTGTTATGCAAAGCATTCCTTATGAACCTATTCAAAAATTTGCTACAGAAAAAGTACAGCAAATAGAATCAAAGCCAGAATACATAAGTCCCGGTGGAACTATTGGAGCTAGAAGTCTTGGTAAATTTATTGGTAGTGCTGGGCTTGCAACGCTGCCAGTTCCGCAGATTTTATCTCGTACCGCTCCGTTATCTACTGGCGCACGTTTAGGAAGTCGTGTAGTTGGTGGTGCTGCAACTGGTGCAGTAACTAGCGGTCTTATGCAAGAAGCTCCAACAATGGAGCAAATACGTCCAGCTAAAGAAGAAGCGGCAATTACTGGCGGTACTATTGGCGCTTTACTTGGAGGCGTTCCAAGCCTTGCTCAAGCGGCAAAATCAGGATACGACAGATTATCAAATACTTTGAATCGTGCCTTTGGTGGGGATGTAAAGCGTTTAGCTGAAGAATTACGTCGCTACGCATCTACACAATCTGGCGCTGAAGCGAACATGGCTAGAAAACTAGCTGATGATGCTTCTAAACGCGCTACTGTCGCTGAAAAAGAATCCGGTGCTGCGGTCAAACGAGCTGGTATTGCTGAGGCTGAGTCTGGCAGACAAGCGGAAATAGGCACTAAAAAACTAGGAACTATGCCGGGAATTGAAGGTCAGGTTGAGGCTGGAGCTATGCGTGCAATACCTGCTACAGAGCAAAGTATTGGTCAACGCATCAAAGACACAGCAAATACTATTTACAAAAAATTACGTGACGCAAGAAGTGAGCGTGTAACAGAAAATAAAAGACAGGCTTTTTCTGATGCCTATCAAAAAGAATCGGCTAATCCACCGCAGAATGTAATAGAAACACAAGCATATAAAAACTTATTACAACAAATAGATACAGAAATTACAAATCCTGTTACTGGACTTTCTAATGTTGAAGTTGGTTCATTGCGTCAACAGTTAGAGTCATTGCGCCGTTATTTAGACCCAACAGAACAAGTTGGTGATACTGTCATTGGAAGAAAAATTAGTTTTGAAAGTTTAGAAAATTTACGGCGTTTTTTAAACGACAGGGCGTATGGATTACCAGCAGAAGGTTTTGACGCTATTAGTCAGCAACAAGCAGGAAATATTGCTAAGCAAGTAGAGAAAGTAATGGAGGAGTTTTCTCCCGGTGTTCGCAAATATATAGACCAGTATCGTAAAGATTCAGAACCATTACGTGTATTTGCAACCAAAATTGGTAAGGCATTAACAGGTCAGCAACTTACTGGAAGTGGCTCTAATTATGCAACTGTCGCTGCACAAAGCATTCCCGGCAAAGTATTTAAAGATCGTGAAAGTTATCAGTCTCTAGTAGATGCGCTAGGTGGAGATACCGCGTTTGCAAGCAAAGAAGCTGCAAAATACTTTACTAATGAAATAGAAAAGCTAGGTGGGAATCCAGACAAGATACGTACATTTATACGTGACAATCGAGAAATGTTAAATGTCACTGGTAACAAACCATTGTTTGAAAACTATTTTGCTCAAGTTCAACAAGCATCAGGAAGGGCAAAGTTTGCTGGAGAAAAGGCTAAAACTGAAACGCAGTTAGCGCAAGAGCGTACTGCTGCCGCAAAAGCAGAAAGTGGTGCAGCAGAAACACAAATGCGAGTTGCTAGAGATTTTGAGACTTTGCAATCTAATTTAATTACGGCTAGAAATCCTCAGGAAATTGCTACTGCTACTGACGCATTTGCAAGAAAAGCATTATCTGAAGGTAGAATAAATCAAGCTAAGTATCGTGAAATTATGGATCAATCTAATCGCATACTTAGCGCAGTTGATGATAGTAGAATTGCAAAAGAGGAAATAAACAGAATGATTCCTCGCGTATTGGGTTATGGTGTACTTGGTGCTGCAGGGGTATATGGTGTTCGTTCAATGGAGAGATAACTATGATGTACGGTAAAGATTACTCGAAAGATGAAATGCGTAAGATGGAAGAAGATACTCGTCGTGCTGGCGAGAATGAGGTTCGTGGCTCTGCTGAAGCTCAGAAGAACCTAGGCCGCACTCTGAAGCCATCTATGCCACAGCGTATGGGCAACCGTAAGATGAAGCGCTAGGAGGCTGCTATGCCATTAGTTAAAGGCTTTAGCCAAAAGTCTATGAGTAAGAACATTTCAAAAGAGATGAAGCGTGGCAAGCCTCAAAAGCAAGCCGTAGCTATTGCTTATAGCGTTGCTCGTAAGGCAAAGAAAGAAGCTAGAGGTCGTATGCGATGAGTAGGAAAAAGGATAAGGGGATAAATCCTGAACTCGAAGAAGCAATCAGCAAGTCTTTGAAAGAAGTGATGGCAGACACTACCGCCAGCATTACGGAGAAGATGAAAGTCATAGACCGCGCTTTGAAGCTGGAAGCTATTAAACTAAAGCTAACAGACGACGAGTGGGGAAGTGGATTTGCAACTGATGAAGATGAGTAGTATTATCTGAATACCATTGTTATAAGGGGATATTCATGGATGCTACTTCTATTATCAGGATTGCACTTAGCGTATTAGCTGGCAGGTTGTTGGTATTTTTGGCTTTAGGCATGGTTTGCGGTATGACTTCGTGGGCGATGTGGGGGCCGCAATGGGAAAGATTAGTTGCGCTATGTATCTTTTCCATATTTACCTTTTTGGTTTTGCGTAAAGACAGGAGTTTAAACGATGAAAAAGTATCAAACGAATAACCAGCAAGTAGGTACAGCTATGCGTCCTCAGTTGCCTTCCGATATTACTGCTGGTGGCGATCCGTATTACAAATCTGGAACTCTACCTAAGGGTGGCTTTCAATCTATGTGGTGCTTTAGCGGTTCTGGTGATCGCAAGAACAGCCCAACTGATATGGTGAAAGGCCAGAAAAAGGTTTACTGATGGCTAATAATATTCCGTTTCAGCCAATGGGTAATTGCGTAGTGGCAACTGCTGCTACTGCAAACCTACAAGGTAATGTTGTATCTATAAGTGCGGTCAGTCCGGTTAATCAATATTTTGTCTCTAATCCAGATAAAAATGATCCGGTGTTTGTGGCTTTTGGCGAGACTGCCAACATTACAGCAACTATTCCAGACGGTAATAGTGCGGCTGTTGTTGCCATTCCTCCATATAGTTATAAGACATTTACTGGCCCACAGTGCAGTTCAACTAAGTCTATATACGTGCGAATCATTGCTCCGCATAACAACGCGAAGCTTTACATCACAGCAGGAGAAGGTCTATGAAAGACTACATTCTTGACAGAGCAAGAGAACCATCAACGTGGCGCGGAGCTATCCTATTCCTGACTGCAATCGGTGTTCCTATTGCTCCGGCTTTGAGCGAGGCTATTGTTACTGCTGGCCTTGGTCTTGCTGGCTTAATTGGTATGCTGACCTCTGACCATCGTGACTAAGATAGATTGGTCAAAGTACCCTAACTTTACCGCTGCGGAGTTTTCGTGCAGTCATTGTGGCGCAAACGAAATAAAGGAAAGCTTGCTAGACAAGCTTCAACTACTGCGGAACAAGTACGGAAAACCGATGAAGATAACGTCAGGTTATCGCTGCCCGAAACATCCCATAGAAGCGAAGAAAGCAGCTCCGGGGGCACACTCTACAGGTTTAGCTTGCGACATAGGCGTTAGTGGATCAGAAGCGCATCAAGTCTTATCACTGGCTATGGAGTTAGGCTTTACTGGTATCGGTGTGCAGCAAAAGGGAACAGGAAGATTCATTCATGTTGATCTAACCGTTGGTCAGAATCGACCTACTGTGTGGAGTTACTAATGCCTAAGAATCCTAGTTTAGCTGTAGGCCGTGGTGAGAAGCTTCCAGCAAGCAAAGGCGCTGGATTGACTGCCAAGGGTAGGGCTAAGTACAATCGTGAGACAGGAAGCAATCTGAAGGCTCCTGTCACCACTAGCAAGCCTAGCAAGTCTGAGGCTGGCAGACGGGCATCTTTTTGCGCTCGTATGGGTGGGATTGTTAAGACAGCCAAGAATTCTGAACGTGCTAGAGCATCTATGCGGAGATGGAAATGCCGATAGAAGGTGACATGAATCAAGATGTAATGGAACTTATGCGTCAAGAGCGCAGCCCAGACTTCTTGTCACAAGCACAGAAAGAGTATCCATATCTAAAAGATAAAGAGATAGACATACTCTATAACCCAAAACCACAAGAACAAAGATACCTAGAGTTTTATCCTCCTGACGAACCCGGTGCGCCAGATATGCCGCGCCCAAAAGAATTGCCTATGGGTAGAGTAGGCATGGAGGTATTTCGTTCTAATTTGCGCCCTATAGATATTCTTGGTGATT
>JACCEB011973729.1_pt1 | contig 12553 bp, 9 predicted proteins | sample 7454761 | NCBI WGS metagenome assembly JACCEB01 (sample SAMN15323454, study PRJNA562643) | freshwater metagenome | isolation source: river surface water | place: USA:Blue River Watershed | collected 2017-08-18 | reverse complement strand
GGGCAAGGAACAATAAACGGACGATTAGTTTTTGTTTATAGCCAAGATTTTACTGTGATGGGCGGATCTTTGGGCGAAGCTCATGCCAAAAAAATATGTCAAATTTTAGATCGCGCTATGCAAGTTGGCGCGCCCGTTATTGGAATAAATGATTCGGGCGGCGCTAGAATTCAGGAGGGTGTTGATTCTCTCGGGGGTTATGGCGAAATTTTTCAACGCAATATTGATGCAAGCGGAGTTGTGCCGCAAATATCTCTTATCATGGGTCCTTGCGCTGGTGGCGCCGTTTATTCGCCAGCTCTTACTGATTTTACGGTAATGGTAGAAAATTCTTCCTACATGTTTGTTACTGGTCCGGATGTTGTAAAAACAGTGACTCATGAAACTGTAACTCAGGAAGATCTTGGAGGGGCATCGGTTCATGGCGCAAAAAGCGGCGTTGCTCACCTAACTTTCAAAAGCGATATCGAGGCTTTATTGCAAACTCGTCGTTTGGTTAATTTTTTGCCGCTTTCTAATCAAAAATCAGTTCCACAAATTCCAGTTTCAGATGAGGCTGACCGTGTCGATGTTTCGCTAAATACCTTAGTTCCAGATAACACAACTCAGCCATATGACATGTCAGAATTGGTAGAGAAAATTCTGGACGAAGGTGATTTTTTTGAAATTCAACCAAATTACGCAAAAAATATAATTGTTGGTTTTGGTCGTTTGGAAGGTGAAACGGTTGGTATAGTTGCTAATCAGCCGATGCACTTGGCGGGATGTCTTGATATTAAAGCTAGTGAAAAAGCGGCAAGATTTATTCGTTTTTGCGATGCCTTCAATATTCCTCTTTTAACTTTTGTTGATGTGCCTGGATTTTTACCGGGAACTGATCAGGAACATGCGGGCATCATAAGGCATGGTGCTAAGCTTTTATATGCTTATGGTGAAGCGACTGTGCCAAAAATTACAGTTGTAACCAGAAAAGCTTATGGCGGCGCTTATATCGTGATGAATTCAAAACATTTGCGTGGCGATGTTAATTATGCTTGGGCAAATGCCGAAATTGCAGTTATGGGTCCAGAGGGTGCGGTAGAGATTATTTTTCGCGAAGATGCAAAGGATCCGGAAAGTAAATCAAAGCGCGTTGCTGAATATCGCGAGAAATTCGCATCTCCTTTTGTGGCTGCCTCAAGGGGCTTTATAGACGAAGTTATTAGGCCTCAAAATACTAGAAAAAGAATTTGCGCTTCATTGCAAATTCTTAAAAATAAAAAAATCCAAAAACCTTGGAAAAAGCACGACAATCTTCCTTTATAAAAAATATAATTTAGCCGAGCTTTAATTTTGGGCTCGGCTTTCTTGCGATGAAAAAAGAAGAGCATAAAAATAACAAAGAAAATAAAGGCCATAAAGAGTATGGCGTTATCGACTGGTCAGATATAAGACCAATTTTTGATAATAAGTTCAACCCCACAATATTAGCTCAGTCTTTGCTTTTTGCCGTTAATTCAGCTCAAAGGCAGTTTTTAACTGGCGTTAAAGCTAAGGTTGATAGAAGAGAGCTTTCTTTTGAAAAATTTAAAGACAATCCGGCAATTTTTTTTCAAGGCTACGGCTGGCGATTAGCTTATCAGTTGGGTGCTATTTGGCCAGCTTTGCAGTTTTCACAAAAAATGAAAGAGGGTGAAATGCCGTCTTACGCAATAATTCCTGCCGCCGCCGCTATTGATGCGGCTTTGGGAGTGAATCTTGAATTAAAATCGATATTGGCGACTAGTCCAGAATTGGCGGCAAAAAATCAGGGAGCAAATCTTTTTAAAACTTCCGGTTTAATTGTTTTCCCGTTTTTTGTACGCAATTGCTTTTCGTGGATTGCCTACAGCTCGGATGAGAAAGATATTTCCAAGAGAATGATTTTTGGCGGCATGATGAATACCATTGGTGGAATAGCTGATAGTTTTGCTAATGTGGTTATAAAAAATTCGGACGAAGTAAATTCTCTTTCCAAGGCTTTGAAAGTTTACGCTCAGTCAGGAAGGTCGATGAGTTTCGACGCCTTAGTGAAAGCTGCTCCACTGCGTGGTATTGGAGGGATGTTAGCAACGGGGCTTTTATCGATTAATTCAACTAAATTTGTTGAAGGCGCTTTGAAGGATTTGGCGAAGTTTATTTCTGATGGGTTGGCAAAAAATCAAAATTTGGAAGAAAAGCCGTCACAAGTGGTTTTGCCAAAAAGCATAAATCCTATTATCGATTTGAAGGATTTGGCGAAGTTTAGTTCTGATGGGTTGGCAAAAAATCAAAATTTGGAAGAAAAGCCGTCACAAGTGGTTTTGCCAAAAAGCATAAATTCTATTATCGATCATTCGAAAGAAGTTGGTCGTGGCGACTAGTCATTATTAAGTTCATTCGCATTGCTATCCATTCTTTTTGTGCCATTCTGCATTTTTCATTTCTGTGCCTTTCCTCGTTTTGCGCGTAGTTGCGAGATTAAATGCCTATGTTCTTATGCGCCGTAACTTCATGTGTTAGGGCGTGAGTTAGGAAGAGGGTTTGTGTAAAAAATTGAGTCATAGCCATCAAATTTTGCGGCGGATTAAATTATCCGCTGGCAACAATTTTTAGGCAATTATCATATTCAAATAGCTCTAAAAGTTCGCGATTTTTTTGATTTTCTAGTTTTGGATCTTTTGAGAGCTCAATTTGAGCTTGTTTGTTGGCAATTTTTAGCAAATCGGAATCAAAAACTAAATTGGCAATTTTGAATTCAGGAAATCCACTTTGTTTCGTACCAACCAATTCACCGCTTCCGCGCATTTTTAAATCTTCTTCGGCGATTAAAAATCCATCATTTGATTCTCGTAAAATATTTAGTCTTTGGCGCTGTTTTAATCCGAATTTTTCACCGTAAAGTAAAATACAAAAAGATTTTTTTTCTGACCTTCCAACCCTGCCGCGCAGTTGATGAAGTTGTGAAAGGCCAAAATTTTCGGCATTTTCGATGATGATGACAGTTGCTTCGCTAATATCGATTCCAACCTCGATAACTGTAGTTGAAACAAGTATTTTAAGATCGCCATTTTTTTGAGCAAAATCTTGCATAATTTTATCTTTTTGCGCCTCTTTCATTTTTCCGTGCAGCAAGGCAACTTTTTCGGAGCCAAAATTTTTGACTAATTCTTCATATTTTTCGGTAACGTTTGCTAGATTTTTTGCGGACAAATCCACTTCGGAACTTTCAGGTTCAGCATTTTTCTCAATTGCGGGACAAACCCAATAAATTTTTTCGTCACGCTCTATTGTTCGTTTTATTGCGGCAAAAATATCGGCAGTTTTTTTTGCCGACATAATAAGGGTTTCAATTTTTTGACGATTTTTCGGTTTTTCATTCAAAATTGAAATGTCCATATCGCCATATAAAGCCATCATCAAGCTTCGTGGAATAGGTGTTGCACTCATTAAAAGCGTGTCAACAGAATCACCTTTTTCAATTAATTTTAAGCGCTGAATTACTCCAAATCGATGTTGCTCGTCAATAATTGCTAAGCCAAGTTTGCAAAACCTCACATCATCTTCCAAAGCGGCATGAGTGCTGATCAGAATTTGATTTTCTCCCGATATTAAATCGGTGCATATTTTTGACTTTTGTTTTTTTGTTGTTGCTGAGGTTAATAAGGCGATTTTTATCTCAAATTGGCTAAGAAAATTTTTGAAATAATTAAAATGTTGTTTTGCCAAAACGGTGGTTGGCGCCAAAACGCAAGCTTGTTGATTTTGGGCTATTGTTTGTAAGCAGCTTGCAATTGCTACGATTGTTTTTCCGCTGCCAACGTCGCCTTGTAAAAGTCGTAACATTTTTTTGTCAGAGCCAATTTCGTTACAAATTTCTTCGATGGCTTTTAATTGCGGTTTTGTTGGTTGAAACGGCAGGGAAGAGAGAAAATTTTGAATCTGACTTTTATCGCGTTTTTGGGATATTTTTTTGCGCTGAAAATTGATTTTGACGAAATTTATAGCGATTTGCCAAGCTAAAAGTTCGTCGTAAGCAAGGCGACGGCGCGCAGGATTTTGCGGCAAAAAATCAGCGTCAGATTGTGGGTTATGTATTTTTTTTAGTGCCTCAAAAAAATTGGGCCAAGATTGCTTTCTGAGTAGTTCTAAATTGATCCAATCAGCATTATTTTGGGGAATTTTTGCGAGAGCTTCGCGAATTTTTTGGGTTAAAAATTTTTGCGTTATTGCTGCGCCAAGTGGGTAAATTAAGTTAGTTTGAGGCATTTGATCAAAAGCGCTTGCGGGCAAAATTTCTTGCGGGTGTGTTATGTTGTTTCCATCTCCAGTTTTTTGCAAAATTCCAAGGATCGCTATTTCTTTCCCAATTGCCATTTTTTCGAGTTGGCTGGGAAAGATTTTGAAAAAAATTAGGTTCAAATAACCGCTTTTAGTATGGCAAATAATTTTGTAAGGATGCCTTGAATTTATTGGCTTCAGATGGCTTTCAACTTTTGCTGTGATGGCAATTAAAGAATTATTCGGAATTTGAAATAAATTCGGCTGAAAAGTAATTTTTTCGGCGCGAAGAGGTTGATGTAAGAGCAGTTCAAAAATTCTATTTTTACCAACTAATTTAGTGAGAAATTTGGTAAGAGTTGCTCCAATTCTTGGAAGTGAGGATAGTGGAAGAGTCAGAGGGTTTTTCATTTTGGCTTTGCTAATCTTCGCCGCGCTGCTTTCTTCGCAGATCGTCGCGCAATTTTATGGCTTCTCTTTTATCGTAAAGCTTTTTACCGCGACCAAGTCCAATTATTACTTTTGCAAAGCCATTTTTGTTGAAAAAAATCCTTGTTGGAACGGCTGAATAACCGTTTACAAAAAGCTTTCCGATTATTTTGTTGATTTGTTTTTTGTGTAATAAAAGTTTTCGTTTTCTTGTGGGTTCGTGATTGAATTTATTGGCGCCACTATATTCATTTATGTGGGCATTAACAAGAAACAGTTCGCCATTATTTTCGGTGATGTGCGCTTCATTTATGGTAATTTTTCCAGCCCGAATTGATTTTACTTCGCTGCCCATTAGTACAATTCCAGCCTCCAACTCTTCTTCTATCGCGTAATTAAAATGCGCTTTACGATTTTTTATTTCGGTTGATTTCATATTTATATTTAAGGGCTTTGTTTAATTATTTTGGAATAAATAAGTGATTAAATTTAGGTTTTGGCCGTTTATTTCAAGATTTATAATTTGCTTTTGCAAAGGCCATTTTGCTGCAATCTGCAATCATTTCAAAAGGCAATTTCCGTCTTGCAATTAAAAAAGTCGAGACTAGTTTGCGCCGCTCCCTAGCTCACCCACCGAAACATACAAACAATTAAAATATAAAAATTATGCCTCTTTACGAGACCGTATTTATCGCAAGGCAAGATCTTGCCGCTGATGATGTTGACGCTTTAACAGCGAAATTTGTAAAAATTATTGCTGATGGCAAGGGAAAGGTTGTTTCCAAGGAATATTGGGGGCTAAGAAATTTGGCTTATAAAGTTAAAAAGAATTCTCGCGGACATTATATTTTGTTAAATATCGACTCTGAATATGCTGCCGTTGCTGAATTAAAGCGTATCATGTCATTTAATGAAGATGTGATAAAGAGTGCTATATTTAAAGTTGAAGCTCATCAAAAAGAATCTCCGCTTTTTGCATCTTTTTCAGCAAAAGATTTCAAAGCTGGAAAAGTTGCCGCAAATAAAGAGCCAAACAAGTTTGATTTGGTGCTTGATCAAGTTCAATTCGAGGTATAAAAATGTCAAAAAATCAGAACAGAAAATATTCATCTCAAAGCCAATCAAATCAAACCTCAGAAGAAGGTTATTTAAAAATTTCATTGGTTAACCAAAGTGTTAGCGTTAGAAAGAAAAAATCATGCCCTTTGCGCGATATAGAAATTTCTGAAATCACCTATTCTAACATCAAATTATTAAACAAATTTATCTCGGAAAGAGGTAAAATTATTCCTAGCAGAGTTACTAGCGTTGAAATGAAAAAACAAAGAGCGCTCGCAAACGCAATCAAAAGAGCTCGCTTCTTAGCATTAATATCTCCTATCAAAAAAGAAGTTCCAACTAATTAATATTTATTACATGAAAGTTATTCTAATTTCCGCAATTCATAACTTGGGCAATATTGGTGATGTGGTTGAGGTAAAAAATGGTTATGCCAAAAACTTTTTAATTCCAGAAAAAAAAGCTCTTTGTTACAGCGCAAATAACCTTAAAGCTTTTGAAGCGAAGAGGCATGATTTTGAATTAGGTAGCCAAGAAAAACTAGCTTCTGCAAAAAAAGCAAAAGAGTTACTTTTTGGTAAAAATATCATCATCATTGAAAATGCTTCTGATGACGGAAGGCTTTATGGATCGGTTAATTCCATAAATATCGCAACTAAGCTTAATGAAGCTTTGGGTGAAAAGTTGGTTTTGCGTTCCCATATTTCTTTAAAGAAGCCAATAAAAGAAATTGGTATTTATGAAGTTGTTTTGAATTTACATCCAGAGTTAACTTTTTCTTCAAAAGTTGTGGTTACTAGAAGCGAATCTGAAGTTGAGGCTCTTTTAAAAACTGAAAAGAAATCACAAAAATCAGATCAATCTCTAAAAGATAAATCTTCGGAACAATCCGAAGTGAAGTCCGAGAAATAGGTCTCTATCGATTTCAAGATTTACCAATAAAAACCGCCTTCATGGTAAAATGGGGGCGGTTTTTTTTGTGTTGATGCCAACTCAATTTTAATGTAGCTGTCATAAATTCTTAGTTTTCCATAAAATTTGGCGCGATGTATTTTTTGTTGATGCTGTTATTTGCGGCATCGCAAACGGTCGTTTTAAAGTGCTCAAACATTTAAGAGTGGCGATGGTTATGATTGGAATTAGCTAAAAATTTGTAATTAAATGCGCTGATAATCTTCTCTGGCTAAAATAATTACCGGACTCGCCTGCTCGACTAAGAGTTTTGGATTAAATTGGAATACGCAGAAGCTGGCGATTCCAAAAGCGATTGCAGAGGCAAAGTTTAGCCAAGAAAACAAAGATTTAATTTTAAAAATTGCCAAAAATGTTTTTAACGGCGCACGCTTGGCGCTATCAAGTGACGCGAATATTTTTAACGGCGCACGCTTGGCGCTAACAAATCTTGCGAATGCTTTTAACGGCGCATATTTGGCGCCACCAAATCTTGCGAATATTAGGTTCTTCGATCCATCAATTAATGGCCATCAAGCATATTTTATTATTGAAAGCGATGAAAACGATATTCCAAAGCGCCTAAGTTATTGCGATGGCAATTTGCCTCTTGATAAAGCTTCTGGTTTTGGCGAGGTGGTGTTTGAGTTTGATGCGGAGAAGCTGAAATCTCTGTCATGTAAAACTTCAGAAGAAGCGATTAATTTATTATCGAAGCAAAAAAATAGCTTCAATAAATTAAATCCAGCAAATACAGGCTTTGATCGACCACTTTTTGATAAAACGATTTCACAATTTGTGGTTTGTGATGAATTTAATAAGCCAAAAATTATTGAAAAAAATATTCCAACCAAGCTGCAAAATCGCGGCAATTGTTCTTTTAAATCCTTTAATATCGCCCTAAGAGCGGGGATGGCAAAAATTAATCCTGAAATGAAATTTTTGCGTGATGAACAAGGTAATGGTTACGGCAAGGGTTATGAGGCTTTTAAGGAATATAAAAATAGCCTAATCAAAGAAAATATCGAAGCCCTGATGCAAGCGGCAAAGCCTGAAAATAAAGACAAAATATTCTATCAACATGCGGTTAATGCACTAAAAGAATCGGTGTTTTTATGGGCAGCGAAGAAGGGTAAAATAGAGCTGTTAAACAATATTGCTGAAACTCTTAAGCGTGAAAATATCGATCTCAAAGAAATAAAAAATTACAAAGACCAAAACATTTACGCCTATGCACTTTCGCAACAAAATGAAAAAGTTCGGAATTTTTGCCAAGACCAAAAAATAAAACCAAATGATCAAATAGTTTTTGCGGCGAATAATTTTGCTGAGCTGAAAGTTTTAATTGATGCCGAGTTTGATTGTACCGCTCTTAATAACTATGGTAACTTTTTTCATGATGCGATTCTTAAAAATAATTCTGAGCTGCTAGCAAACTTTAGCAAATACTGCGAAGAAAAAGATGGAATTCCCGAAGAAGAGCAAACTAGAAGAATTGCGCTACGCAGCAATCTGCTTGAACAAAAAAACTCTTTTGGTTACACACCTTTAGGCCAAGCTATCATCAAAAAAAACAAAGAAATTATAGAAATTCTATTACCACTTTCTGAAGCAAATCAGGTTTTCAATTTTTCAAATGGTCCAACAAATTTATCATTACTTCATTTATTGGCAGCAAATCCGGAACTGGCTGATTTAGCCCCACAATTTTTTGAGAAGCAGCAAGATAATCTGGCCGCCGTTAATAGCCTTAATAATAATTTTCTTTACACAGCCACATATAGCAATAACCACCAATTGATAGAAAATTTTCTAAGTTATTGCGCAGAAAATGTTGAAGAATCGGAATCTAAAAAAAGAAAAGATTTGTTGATGAATTTGTTGGAGCAAAAAAACAACAATGACAAAACTCCGCTCGAATTAATCAAATCAAGTGAGAATGAAGAAATGGGAAGATTATCGGCAAAGATTGAGCAATTTCTTGCGCTGGATTCAAAGAAAGAAGTCGCATCTCGTGAAAATATTGAATCAAAATCTCCTAGCCTCAGTCTTGAATTTGAGAGTGCAAAACAACTGCAGAAAGAAAATATTCAAAGCGTTTCAAATCCACAGAGCAAATGAAAAATCATCTTAAATCTTGATCTAATCTTTTTTTGACGGTCGATTAATTATCCCGCAGGTCTTATTGACATAACGCATGAAGATCTCAACAAGGCTTAGGAGTCCCTCTCGTCTGACTTTCCAATCTCGAAGAGTCGAATGGCTTAATTATTAACAATATAACCAAGCAATATGCCTACTAGAGAAGAAATAAATGCCTTAATAAGAAAAGAACAAAACTCAAAAAGATTATTCGATGCCGTAAACAGAGGCGACAAAGAAGCTGCAAAAGATCTTCTGGAGCTAGGACCAGATGAAATAAATATTAATGTTAAGAATCGGTATGACCAAACCCCTTTGCATATAGCTGCAGAAAAAGGCTGTACCGAGACTGTTGAACTACTTTTAAAAGAAGGAGCTGATATTAATGCTGAGAATAGTGATGGCCAAACCCCTTTGCATGAAGCTGTATGGAATGGTTATACCGAGACTGTTAAACTACTTTTAGACAAAAAAGCTAATGTTAATACTAAGGATAATTATGGCAAAACCGCTTTAGATTACGCTTCAGAAAGAAGTCACAACGATTCAGAAAGAAGTCACAACGATATTGTTGGGATACTTATACAAAGGATACGACAACAAAAAAACTCGCAAAACTTATTAGATGCCTTAAAAAGAGGCGACAAAGAAGCTGTAGAAATTCTTCTAGAGCTAGGACCAAATGAAATAGATATTAATGATGAAGAATGTGGTGTAACCCCTCTTCATCTCGCTTCATCTATAGGCTATATTGATATTATTCGGATGCTTTTGGAAAAAGGAGCCGATATTAATGCTCAGGATAATTATGGCCAAACCCCTTTGTATTACGCTTCAGGTCAAAACAATGTTGAGATTGTTCGGATGCTTTTGGAAGGAGGAGCTGATATTGAAGCTAAGGATAAATCTGGCGAAACCGTTTTGTATCAAGCTGTACGCTCGAAGAATGCCGAGATGATTGAGCTACTTTTGAACAGAGGAGCTGATATTGAAGCTAAGGATAACTCTGGCAAAACCGTTTTGCATCAAGCTGTAAGCTTGAATAATGCCAAGATGATTGAGCTACTTTTGGACAGAGGAGTTGATATTGAAGCTCAGGATAACTCTGGCGAAACCGTTTTGCATCAAGCTGTATACTCGAATAATGCCAAGGTGACTCAGCTACTTTTGGACAGAGGAGCTGATATTGAAGCTAAGGATAACTCTGGCGAAACCGCTTTAGATCTTGCTGCGAGATATGAATATCACGATATTGCCGTCATGCTTAAACAAAAAAATATGCACCAAGAGCAATCTTCTAACCATTCTCCATCTAAACCTTCACCAAGGCCATCAAAAGCAAGATTGGGTAAAAATTCAAAAAAATTGAAAGGCCCAAAAAGATAAAAATCCCATCTCCAAAATAACAATAAGTTGGGTCAGCTCATTTTTAAAAAAGCCTACTGCTCTCAAACTAAGTAGTTGACCCACAACTCAACACCATATCCAACTCTCAGTTTGACATTGAAAAGAAGGAGCTTACTGTGCGGCTCCGAATCCCGATTCGCGGGGTTTTTAAAGTTATAAACAAAATCAAAATAATGACAAATCTAACAAAATTCAGAGACTTAGGTCTTTCTGAAATGATGCTTAATTCGCTGCACAAAAAAGGTTTCGAAGAGCCAACTCCAATACAAGCAAAAACAATACCCTTCCTCATTCAAGGCAAAAAAGATTTAATCGGAAAAGCCCAAACTGGCACCGGAAAAACAGCAGCTTTCGGCATTCCATTAATTGAAAATATAATGCCTCATTCGAAAAATGTGCAGGCAATAATTTTAGCCCCAACTCGCGAACTCGCAATTCAAGTAACCGAAGAACTAAGCTCTTTCGCCGAAGAGCAAAAAACCAGAATTAGTGCCGTTTACGGTGGCCAGCCAATTGAGCGTCAAATTTCCAATTTGCGTCGCGGCGTTGATATTGTTGTAGGAACTCCAGGCAGAATTTTGGATCACTTAGAGCGCAAAACTTTAGATATTTCAAAAGTTTCTTACATTGTTTTGGATGAAGCTGATGAAATGCTAAATATGGGTTTCATTGAAGATATTGAAACAATATTGCAAGCAGCTCCAAAAGAGCGCAGAACCGTTCTTTTTTCCGCCACAATGCCTTCTCACATCGAGAAATTAGCAAAAAATTACATGAATGATTACGAGGTCATTTCGGTGGCTTCCGAACAAATCAGTCGCGATAATATCCAGCAAATTTATTTCGAAGTTTCTCAATCCGACAAATTCGAAGCACTTTTTCGTATCGTTGATGTGGAAGAAAATTTTTATGGCATGATTTTTTGTCGTACCAAAGTTGATGCTGATGAAATAGCTCACAAACTAGCTAATCGCGGCTGCAGAACAGAAGCAATTCACGGAGATTTATCGCAAGGGCAGCGCGAAAAAGTTTTACACAAATTCAAATCCAAGCAAATCACTGTTTTAGTGGCAACTGATGTTGCGGCGCGCGGAATTGATGTTGATAACTTAACTCATGTCATCAACTACTCTTTACCGCAAGATCCAGAAAGTTATGTGCATAGAATTGGTCGAACTGGTCGCGCCGGAAAAAGTGGAACAGCAATCACGCTCATTACCCCATCGGAATATCGCAAACTGATTTCAATTCAGCGCATGGCCAATGCCACAATCACCAAACAAAAAGTTCCAAATGTTGCCGAAGTAATTGAAAGCAAAAAACAACGCATCAAAAATTCTTTATCCGAAATTATTGAAGCCGGAAATTTTGCTGATCTTGAGCCAATCGCTGCAGAAATTTTAGCAGAATCAGATCCAAAAACTGCTTTGTCGGCATTGTTAAAAATGGCCTTCAAAGATGAATTAAACGAAAATAATTACAGCGAAATTGCCGAACTTGGCAATTATAAAAAAGGCAAAGATTCCTATCGTGATGATCGCGGCAACAGATCAGATGGAGCGCAAAGTCGCGGCTATGTTGATCGCAAAGGAACTGCTCGTTTATTTATTGCCAAAGGAAGGGCTGATAGAATGGATCCTAGAAAACTAGTTGAATTCATTCAATCTCAAACTGGCGTTGATCAGCGCCGCATTGATGATGTTAAAATGTTCGATGATTTTTCTTTTTTTGCTGTTCCATTTGAAGATGCCGAAAGAATTTTACACACTTTCCAAAAACAATCTGGTGGTAGAAAATCTTTAGTAACAAGAGCGAAAGAAAAAAATAGGTAATCGCAACAAAGTCTTTGACGCACTCAAAAACCAAGTTGACTTCAACAGAGGCGGCTTCTAAAAAGCCGCGCTCTTCTTAAATCATATCAAATATTGGGACGTAGCCAAGCGGTAAGGCAGCGGTTTTTGGTACCGCCACCCGTAGGTTCGAATCCTGCCGTCCCAACCACACAAAGCATTTAGCTTTAATTCAGCAATTTCAAAAAACTCAAAATAATAGCTTAGCTGCAGGTTCGAACCTTAGGTTCGACAGAAGCGAAGCGACTGAAACTCACTCAAAAAAGCGCTGAGATAAATTCGAATTTTGAAAATTAGAATTTACGAAAGCGTCAAAAAATAATTGTGAGTAATCCTGCCGTCCCAACCACACAAAGCATTTAGCTTTAATTCAGCAATTTCAAAAAACTCAAAATAATAGCTTAGCTGCAGGTTCGAACCTTAGGTTCGACAGAAGC